>SDBV01003465.1_pt1 | contig 23266 bp, 10 predicted proteins | sample 2277081 | NCBI WGS metagenome assembly SDBV01 (sample SAMN10402039, study PRJNA504765) | marine sediment metagenome | isolation source: marine sediment core GS10_PC15, 223 cmbsf | place: Arctic Ocean: Southern Knipovich Ridge | collected 2010 | reverse complement strand
AAGCAAGCTCAGCGTATCGGAGTTGCACTTGAACTCTATTCTGTTCGCGGTGATTGTGCCACGGATTTCGACAAAACCCTTGAAAGGGTTGCAGCAATGGGAGTTACGGGCGTAGAGTTTGCCGACTACCATAAGTATGCCAACGATTCCGCGGGGCTAAAGAAGCAGCTCGACGCAACCGGTCTTAAGGCTGTAGGCTCTTTAGGATCCGCAGGAGGTGGTTTTTTAGGGACGGCAGACTTCCAAGGGGACGCCCTTAGGCGTAATATTGAATTTGCCGGGACGATTGACTGCGAGGTGCTCACTCACCCTGGCGACGGCGGCTTCTGCAATGACGCAGGGAACAAGCATCTTGCTGATGTTTTGAACAAAGCCGCTGAGGAACTAAAGTCCCACGATATGTTTTGCGGCTACCATAACCATGCTGCGGAGATGGCCAAAACTGTCGGTGAAAAGACGTGGTGGGATTTATTCGCCGAACGCACAAGCAAGGGCGTGGTGCTTCATCATGATGTCAGTTGGGTTGCTCATGGCGGTCAGGACCCCGTCGAGATGATACGAAAGTTCCCGGGACGAACCAAAAGGATGCATGCCAAACCGTATGTAGCTCACGGCGCAAAAGGCAAGAGAGATTTCATCGGATATGACTCGCTTGACTGGAAAGGCATTATTGCGGCATGTTATGAAGTTGGCGGCACCGAGTGGTTTTCCGTTGAACAGGAAACATATCCCGAGGGGAAATCTGCGATGCAATGTTCTGATATTTCAATTCAGGGTTTAAGGGCCGTACTATCTGATACAAAGTATGGAAAGCTTTATTATGAATAGAACAAATACTGACAACACGATAATCCATAATTGATGTTTGATAAGGAAATCAAAGGGGTCGAATTAAAGGGATCGAAATTAAAGGAATTAAAGGGGTCGGGAGTCTTTTCCTGACCTGGGCCGCCTTTTCGCCCGAAAAGACTCCCGACCCCTTTGTTCTTTCGACCTCCGTCCCGTTTAGCAGCCGCCGGCACGGCGGCTTTGCCGGCAGACGGTATCCCCGCGTCAAACCGCCGTGCCGGCGGCTGCTAAACGGTGCAAGTACGAAAACACGGCAGACGCGCCCTTCCGATGGGGGGGCTCGGCTATCATCGCAACACGGCGCCATTCTCCCAGAAAACTTGCGTTCGAGACGGTCGTTTGTCATAATGACTGAATCACTCCGATCACTGGGATAAACCGCTCGGCCACCGTTCGGAGTTAAGGAACAGGGATCGGATTTCATGTCTGCACGTGTCTCGACGGCGCCGGCGATCTGCAACGGAGGTGGGCGTGTTTCGTAATTTGGCCAAGGAGATTGCACGCGCGCGGCATACACGGCGAATCTTCGAGCCGCTCGAGCCGCGTTTGGTTCTCGACGGCGTCGTGATCAACGAGTTCATGGCCGTGGGCAACGCCGTGTTGCCGGACGACTATGGCATCTACTCGGATTGGATCGAACTGCACAATCCCACGGCCGAAGCGGTCGAGTTGGACGACTCGTATCTGACCGACACGGCAAGCGATCTTACCCAGTGGCAATTCCCCACCGGCACGACACTTCAGCCGGGTGACTATCTGGTGGTCTTTGCCTCGAACCGCGATAGGATCGGACCGTTCGGCGGGATTCACACGAACTTCCGACTCACCGGCAGCGGGGAATACTTGGGCCTGATCGCGTCCGATGGGCAAACGCCGGAATTCGAGTACACGCCCGAGTATCCGCTGCAGTATTCCAACGTCTCTTACGGCCTGGGCCCGGACATGTCGAGCGAGGGTTATTTCACCAGCCCCACGCCCGGGTCGGCCAACGTGGGCGAGCCGGTCGACGATCCGACCGCGCAGGTCGTGATCAACGAGATCATGTACCACCCGGCCAGCGAGAGTATGCCGGAAGAGTATGTCGAGCTGTACAATCGCGGACTCACGACGGTCGACCTCTTGGGCTGGAGTTTTGTCGATGGAATCGAGTATACGTTCGATGCGGTCTCGATCGACCCGGGCGAGTACCTCGTCGTAGCCGCCGATGTGGGCGTCTTTTCGACCAAGTATGCGACGGTTACGAACGTCGTCGGGGGCTGGACCGGTCGGCTTAGCAACCGCAGCGACGAGATCGAGTTGGCTGATGCGATCGGTAATCGCGTGGATCGGGTACGCTATGCCGACCAGGGTGATTGGGCCGTTCGAGAGCGCGGCCCCTTAGATAATGGATTCGAAGGCTGGATATGGACCGCCTCGCACGACGGCGGCGGCAAGTCGCTCGAACTGATCAACCCGACTTTGTCCAATAAACACGGGCAGAACTGGGCTCCTAGTGCGCCCGACGAAGGCACACCCGGGGTGGTCAACTCCGTCGCGTCCGGCGACATCGCGCCGATGATTATCGACGTCTCGCATTACCCAGCCATCCCGCATTCCACCGACGAGGTCTACATCACTGCCGATCTGAAGAACGAGGTGGCCACAGGGATCTCGGCCACAGTCTACTATCGCAACGACGGTGAGGCTTCGTTCTCGACAATGGCCATGGCCGACGACGGTCTAAGCGGCGACGGCAAGGCGGGCGACGGCGTCTATGGCGCCGTGTTGCCGGAGCGACCCGATGGAACGATCGTCGAGTTTTACGTCGAGGCCTCCGATGCGGCGAGCAATATGCGAACTTGGCCGGCGCCCACCCAACCGACCGGGGACCAACTTACCAACCTGCTCTACCAGGTCGACGACACGTTTGATCCCGACGCGACCTGGACACCGGGCGATTCGGCGACCTACTACCTGCTTATGACCGAAGCCGAGCGGGCCGATCTGGCCTACATTGGCGACCGTAACAGCGGTTCGTCGTGGAGCGACGCCCAAATGAACGGCACGTTCATCAGCGTCGACGGCAGCGATACGAAGGTCCGCTATAGGGTCGGCATCCGCAACCGGGGTAACGGCAGTCGATTCGGCCCGCCGAACAACTATCGCGTCAACATCCCGCACGACGATTCCTGGCAAGACGTCACCGCCGTCAATATCAACAGCCGTTATCCTTACCTGCAATTGATCGGCCACACCCTGTTTCGGATGGCGCTGATGCCGTCGGAGGAAGGCAAACAGGTCGAGGCACGGGTCAACGGGCAGGATCTGGCGCAAGCCGGGGCTCTGATGTACGCCTCGTACGTCCAGATGGAAGCCTACGGGTCGAACTACGCCGATCGGCAGTTTCCGCTCGACAACGGCGGAAACCTCTACAACGGGATGACCTGGGGCGCCGACCTCAACTACTTGGGTACCGACCCGCAAGCTTACATCAACGCCGGATACTCCAAGCAGACCAACTCCTCGGAGAACGACTGGTCCGACCTGATCGAACTGACCGACGTGCTTAACAACGAACCGGACGCGACCTACGTGCAGCGCGTGAGCGAGGTGCTCGATGTCGATCAATGGTTGAGATGGTTTGCGATGAACTCCTTGCTGGCCAACCAGGAGACCAACCTGAGTAACGGCGTGGGTGACGATTACTCGATGTATCGCGGCATCGTGGATCCCCGCTTCGTGCTCTTGCCGCACGATCTGGATTCGATCCTCGGCTATGGCGGCGGCGCGGCCGGGTTGAACGATTCGATCTTCCGGGCCACGGCCTTGCCGGCGATCGCCCGTTTTCTGACGCATCCCGAGTTCGCCGGTCGCTATTACGCCGCCCTGGTCGAATTGATCGAGACGGTCTTCTCCCCCGAGCAGCTTGGGCCCCTGTTGGATCAGGTGCTGGGTGATTGGATACCACAGGCAACGATTTCAGCGATCGAACAATGGGTGGTAAACCGGTCGGCCTCGGTCCTTTCGCAGATCCCCGACACCTTCAGCATCACCGACGGTTTGCCGATCGTCGACGGCTATCAATACACGACCCTACCCACGGCCGACCTGGACGGCACGGCCCATGCGGCCCAAACAGGTTCCGTGTTGGTCGGCGGCTTGCCGACCGTCTGGGATTCGTACACCGGCAGTTGGACCGTGGGCGATCCGATCCCCGCGGAGACGGACACGTTGATCACGAGGGGTTCCCTGTGGAAGTACCTCGACGACGGCTCCAATCAGGATGGCACAAACTGGTATGGCACCGGATTCGATGATACCTCTTGGGCGGAGGACCCGGCGCAACTCGGTTACGGAGATAACCCACCCGACGAGACGACCGTGATCAGTTACGGTCCCGACCCGGCCGACAAACACATCACGACCTACTTCCGCCGTACGTTCGAAGTGACCGATGCCTCCCAGTACGCCACGATGAACGTCCAATTGTTGGCCGATGACGGGGCCATCTTGTATCTGAACGGTCAGGAAGTCGTCCGCGACAACATGCCCGCGGCGCCGGCCGTGATCGACTACCAAACCCTGGCTTCTTCGGTCGTTAATTGGACTGTCGAGAACCTCTATCTCCCCTATTCGATCGATCCCGCCCTGCTGGTCGACGGCACCAACTATCTGGCGGTCGAATTGCATCAAGTCGCGGCCAACAGTCCGGACTTGGGCTTCGATCTGCAATTGGACGGCGTTCTGCCGACGATTCCCACGGCCATCGACCTGCAACCGGGGATCAATCGTATCGAGGTCGAAACATTCGCCGGTCCCGGCCCGGCGGGTCAGCGACTCGAGGCTGACTACGTTGATATCTGGTACGACCCGGCAAGCGGACCGACCGTCTTGGCCGGCGGGAACATCACCGTAGACACGATCCTGGCCCCGGAAAATGGCCCCTATCAGGTGACGGGCGATTTGACGGTCGATGTTGGCGCCACGCTGACGATCCTTCCCGGCACCACCGTCTTCTTCGATACGGGCGTCAGTCTCACCATCAACGGCCGGCTGCTGGCCGAGGGAACCGCGGACGATCTGATCCGCTTCACCCGATTGCCCGGCGGCGGGGATTGGAACGGGCTGCAATTCGCCGATACCATGCAGGACAATCGCATCGCCTATGCGGTGCTCGAGTACGGCGTGACCAACGACGGCCTGATCGGGGTGGTCAACTCCAACCTCTCGATCGATCACGCCACTTTCGACAACACCGACCGGCGACGCATCCGCAGCGTCGATTCGTGGCTGATTGTCCGCAACTCGACCTTCACCGACATCTTTCCCGGCGCCATGGCGCCGACCACCAACAACTTCAGCGAGCACATCTGGGGAAATGCGCCTTACGGCGGCGGGCATTTTATCATCGAAAACAACGTGTTCGGGACCGTCAAAGGGCACAACGACGCGATAGACGTCAACGGCGGGTTCCTGGCCGACGGCGACCCGGCCATGCAGATCATCAATAACGTCTTTATGGGTACCGGCGACGATTGCCTGGATCTCGAGGGCGATGCCTACATCGAAGGCAACGTCTTCATGCACAATCACGAGGATCAGTGGAACACCAGCAGCGGCAACTCGCAAGTCATCGCCGCCGGCAGTGGGCACGAGTTCTTCGTCCTGCGCAACGTGTTCTACGACGTCGATTACGTCGCCCAGGTCAAGCAAGGTTCGTTCATGACCTTCGAGAACAACACGGTCGTCGATGGGGCCGAGGCAGCGATCTATTTCTTGCAACCCGGCCAGTCGTTCTACGGCCGGGGCGCCTACCTCGACGGCAATATCTTCGTCAACACGCCGGTCGTCTTCGCCGATCTGGAACCGACCACCGAACTGACCGTCAACCGCTCCATTTTGCCGCTCGAGTATCACACCTATGGCGTAGGCAACCTGGAGGAAGATCTCCGCTTGGCCGATCCGGCCCAGTTCGACGGGGATTGGGGCGATTTCAGCCTCCTGCCCGGCTCACCGGCAATAGGCACGGGGCCCAACGGGCTGGACATGGGCGCCATGGTGCCGGCCGGACCCTCGATCACCGGCGAACCGCCCGCCCTGACCGCGCAAACGGACGCTACGCTGACCTTCGACGGGCCCGGCATCACGCACATCAAGTATCGCCTGGATGGCGGGCCGCTGAGCGCAGAGATCCCCGTCGATAGCCCCTTGGCACTGAGTAGTCTCTCGGAAGGGGATCACACGGTTTTCGTGATCGGCAAGAACAGCGCCGGCGTTTGGCAAGACGAAGCGGCCGCGACGGCCTCGAAGACCTGGACCGTCGAGACGGTAACGCCCCGCGTGCGGATCAACGAACTGCTGGCGATCAACACCACGGCCGTCGACCATGAAGGCACTTTCCCCGACCTGATCGAATTATACAACCACGGGCCCGTCGCGTTTGACTTAGGCTCAATGGGGATCAGCGACGAGGCGAACGACCCCATCAAGTATGTCTTTGCAGCCGGCACGATCATCGCACCGGGTGAGTACCTGGTGCTTTATGCCGACAGTGAAACGACGACCTCGGGTATTCACTTAGGCTTCTCGCTCAACGGTGGCGGGGAAGGCGTGTTCCTGTTCGACGCCGCCTATCAACTGGTCGATTCGGTCGAGTTCGGCGTACAAGTGACGGACCTGTCGATTGGTCGGATCAGTGATATCAAGCTCGGGCACGAGGCCGAGTGGACCCTGACGCAACCGACCTTCGGCGCGGCCAACGTGGCCCAACGTACGGCCGGCTCCTCGACCCTGAAGATCAACGAATGGCTGGCCGATGGCGAGGTGCTGTTCGGCGAGGATTTTGTCGAACTCTACAATTCCGATCCTTTGCCCGTACCGTTGGGCGATCTCTACCTGACCGACCATCCGGTGGCCTGGCCCGACAAGCACAGAATAGCCCCGTTGAGCTTTATCGCGGGCAGCGGTTTTGCTTGGTTCGTGGCCGACAAGGACCTCGAGCAGGGCGCGAACCATCTCGATTTCCAATTGGCGGCCCGGCAGGAACATATCGGCCTGTTTGATGCCTCTGGGAACCTGATCGATCAGGTGATCTACTACCCTCAAACGACCGACTATTCCCAAGGCCGCAACCCGGACGGGAGCGACACGCTGGCCTTCTTTTCGCTCCCCATGCCCGGCCTGCCCGCGCCCAGCGTGGAGAGCACTTCGGTTGCCTCGATCGCCATCGACGATACGTGGTCTTACGACCAGTCCGGGCAGGACATGGGGACCGAGTGGCGCGATTACGCCTACGACGACCAGTCCTGGCCGGTCGACGACGCGCTGTTCTTTGTGGAGGAGGCCGAACTGCCCGGCCCTAAGAATACGCCGATTACGCTCGGTGCGATCACCTACTACTTCCGCACGCATTTCAACCTCGACGCCGATCCGGCCGACGTGAGCTCACTGCAAATCTCGCCGTTGCTGGACGACGGTGCGGTGTTCTACATCAACGGGGTGGAAGTCTATCGGCTGCGGATGGCCGAAGGGGATTTCGACTACGAGACCTTCGCCAATGCGGGCGTCGGCAACGCCGTCTACGACGGGCCGTTCGACCTGCCGACCGCCGCGCTGCAACAAGGCGACAACGTCATTGCCGTGGAAGTGCATCAGGCCAGTGCGGGAAGCTCCGACATCGTCTTCGGGCTCACACTCGATGCAACCGTTGTGTCCGGCGACAACGAAATGGCCGTAGCCTACGACCTGCTCGACGGGCTGCGGATCACCGAGATCATGTACCACCCGCCCAGCGACGCGGACGCCGAGTTCATCGAACTGCAAAACGTCGGGCAAACGCCACTTCAGCTCGGCGGTGTGCGGTTCACCCAAGGAATCGATTTCACGTTCCCCGAAATGACGCTCGACCCCGACGAGTACGTCGTGCTCGTGCGGGATCTGCCCACGTTCATCTCGCGATACGGTGACACTGCAAATGTGGCGGGGCAGTATGTCGGCAGTCTCAGTAACGGCGGCGAGGATTTGGTCGTGAAGCTCCCCGCGCCGCTCGAGGCGTCGCTGATGCGGTTCGACTACAACGACACCTGGCACCCGATCACCGACGGGGGTGGCTACTCGTTGGAGATCCTCGACACCACCGCCGAGGCATCGACCTGGGACGACTCCCAGAGTTGGGTGCCCTTGTTACCCAGCCCCGGCACCGGCTCGATCACCTCGGATGTCGTCGGTCGGCACGTCTTCTACAACAACTCGACCTGGGACGATCCGGCCAAGGGACGCACCGACAACGATGCCGTCGCACCCGACAAGGTGGCCTTGCGGCCCGGCGAGACGGCCATCTTCGCCAACTACACCAGCTACAGCCGGGGAATCAACGGCGTGATGATCGACATCACCGCCGTGCGAAGCTTCGACCAACTCACACCGGCCGATTTCACGATCAAGGTCGGCAACGACAACGATCCGGCTAATTGGGCACCCGGCCCGGCGCCCAGCTCCGTGACCGTGCTGGCCGGCCAAGGAACCGGCGGGGCCGATCGCGTCGTGATCGTCTTCAACGACAACGCCATCCGGAGCCAGTGGGTCGAGGTCACCGTACCCTCGGGGATCGAGACGGGGCTTGCCGCCGAAGACGTCTTTTACTTCGGCCATGCCGCGGGCGAGACGGGCAACTCGCCGACCGACGCGCGTGTCGATGCGTGGGACGTCTTGGAGACACGCAGCAATCCCCGTCCTTTCTGGAATCCGGCCACGTTGGAGACCCGCTACGACTTCAATCGCGACCGCCGCGTCAACGCCATCGACACGCTGATTGCCCGAAACAATCAGACCTGGGCCCAAACCGAACTGCAACTGATCGATCTGGCCGTCGCCAAGGCGGCCAAGCGGAAGTCGGGCACGTCCAAAGCAACCGCCCATGACTTGATCTTCGCCATCGAGAATACGGCACCGGTGAAAAGCGATCCTTCACCCACCTCGAACTGGGTCTATCAGCTCGAACAAGCCAACGACCACGCTCGCCCATCAAATCGCGAATCGACCCGAGCGGCGATCGACAGGCTTTGGGCCCTCTACGGGGCGTAGGGCGTCGAGTTCCCCGTTTAGCGGTCGGGCTTGCCCGACGTTTTTTCTTCCGGCCGAGCCAAATGGCAATTCCAAAAGAACGTCGGACAAGCCCGACCGCTAAACGACAAATGGCTACGCGGAATCCACCCAACCCCTTCTTTCGGGTGGATTCACTCGGTTTTTGAAGTTTTTTCAGAACAATCGCCAAGATTGGGCCGGAGCGGGCGAATTACGTCTGTCCGGCCCAGTGCCGTTAACGCGGGGCCGAGGCTCCGGCCGACCTGCCATTTTGCCGAAAAAGGCATTGATGGAGGTTGGCGCGCGGGGTTCTGGCCGGGTAACATGCGGGGTGTCACACTTTCCTTTTTTTATGTGGAGAAGTCTCATGGTTGCAAAAAGAGTACTGTTGTTGATGTGTGTCTTGTCGTTGCTGGTCTGTTCGACCGGCTTTGCCGCGAAACCCTTGCCGCCAGCCACGGATTGGATGCCGGCGCAAACCCTGGCCTCCTTGGAGATCACCGAGCCGAACGATCTCTTGGATCTGGCGCTGAACGAGGAAGTGGTCAAAATGGTCACCGAATCGCCGGCCTACAAGGCCGCCAGTTCGCAGCCCAATTTCCAGCAGTTTATCGCCATCGTTAACATTCTCGAGACCACGCTGAACGTCGAATGGGCCCCGGGAGTGCGGAAACTTATCGGCGGTGGAATCACGCTGGCCGCGGTGCCGAATGAAGCGGTCGTTCTGATCGTCGACGCCGAAGACGCCGACCTGCTCAAACGCCTGCACGACGTCGTGATCGACTTTTCCCGCGGTGAGGCCCGCAACAACAACCTCCCCGATCCCATCAAGACGGAAGAGTATCAGGGCGTAACGATCGAGTCGGCCGGCGGCGAAGAGGTCCACGCGATCGTCGGCAACCGCTTCATCTTGTCGAACAAGCGGCAAGCGCTGAAGGCGGTGCTGGACCTTCGTGCCCATCCCAGTCAAGCGAATCTCAGTTCGCTGCCCGCCTACAAAGCGGCCCGAAAAGCAGCCGGCGCCGATGCCACGGCCCTGGCTTTTGTGAATCTGGCCCTGATCAAACAACATCCGCCCATTCGCTCTGCGCTGGAGCAGGGTCCCAACCCGGCCGCCTCGCTGTTGATCCCCGGCGTGACCGAGGCCCTGCGCGAGTCGAATTGGGTGGCCATCGGGCTGCACGCTGACAAAGAGAAGATCGCCCTCAGAGCGGTCATGGACGGAAAGACCGATCCGCCGCAGTACATCACTTCCGACGATCCCAAGAGCGGCGCGTTGCCGAATTTTTCGGTCCCGCGGCAGATCGCCAGCATGAGCTTCTATCGCGACCTGTACGGATTTTATTCGGCCAAGGACGATCTGTTTCCGGAAAGGACCTCGGGACTGATCTTCTTCGAGAACATGATGGGGATCTTCTTCAGCGGTCGTGACCTGACCGAAGAGGTTCTGGCGGCCACGGCCCCGGAGACTCGTTTTGTGGTGGCCGAACAGAAGTACGACCCGACGGACGGCGTGCCGCAGATCCAATACCCCTCGTTTGCAGCCATCTTCCGCCTGCACGATGCCGAGAAGTTCGCGATCGTGGCCGAGGAAGCCTGGCAGAAGGCCTTGGGGCTGGTCAACTTTACCCGCGGCCAACAGGCCCTGTCCGGACTGATCATCGATCGGCCCACCCACAACGACACGAAGTTCAGCAAGGCCTACTTCTCCGTCCAGGAAGAAGAGGACAAGTCGTCGGTCGACTCCCGATTCAACTTCCAGCCGTCGCTGGCCGTCGTGGGCGACTTCATGATAATCAGTTCGGCCGAAGGGCTGACCTGCGATCTGATCGACGCCTTGAAGAAGGAAGCCGCCGCCCCGATCAAGGCGCTGGCCGAAACGCATAGCCTGATCGAACTCGATATCGCCCAGCTCGGCTCGATTCTGAGTGAGAACCGGGATAACCTGGTGCGCCAGATGATGGTCGCCCAAGGCCAGACCCAAGAGCAGGCAGAGGTCGGAATGGATCTGATCACGTCGGTCCTCGAGCGGTTCGGCCGCGTGAAACTGAACATGGGATCCCGAAACGGACTGACGGAAGCCAACCTGGAAATTGTCCTGAACCTTCCTTAACCGGCAACCGTACGCCCAAAAAACGAGGAGTTCACTCATGCCTTTTGCAGCAAAAGCAAAACCGTTGTCACCCGCGGGAAAGGTGGCCGCCGAGCAGCTTGCCGATCCCCAGTGGGCCTGGGCGCCGTACGAGCCGGACGCCGATCGCCCGTGGAACTTGCCATTAGCCGGGCATCTCTATCGCCGGGCCGCGTTCGGCGCCAACTGGGGGCAACTTCAGGACGCCTTGGCCGCCGGGCCGCAAGAGACGGTCGACCATCTGGTGCGACCAGAGGACGTGGCCGCCTTCAATCGGACCTACGATGGTTATGACGCCGATTGTAGTTCCATGGAGTCCTTGAGTGCCTGGTGGTTGCGTCGGGCGATCCTCAGCCCGCACCCGCTCTTGGAGAAGATGACCCTCTTCTGGCACAGCCATTTTGCCGTGACCAACGCCAACGTCAAAAACGTCCGCCCGATGCATGACCACGTACGCCTGCTGCGGACGCATGCCTTGGGCCAATTGGAGCCGATGTTGCTGGCCATCTCGTCCGACCCGGCCATGCTGATCTCGACCGACAGCAGTGCCAACCGCAAGTCGCAACCTACCGAGCATTACGCCCGGCAGTTGATGGGGCAGTATTGCCTCGGGACCGGTAACTTCTCGGAGACCGACATCAGCGAGGCCGCCCGGGCGTTCACCGGCTGGTTCGTCCTGAAGAACCGGCTGCGGTTCTTCGACCGCGAACACGACGAGGGAGTCAAGAAGATCCTCGGCCAGAAGGGCCGTTTCGGCAGCAAAGACGTGGTGCGGATCGTGCTTCAGCACCCGGCCGCCCCGCCGTTTCTGGTCAAAAAGCTCTACCGTTGGCTGATCTCCGAAAGCGACGAGCCCAGCGACGCGCTGGTAGCCCCGCTGGCCGAGTCGTTTGCCGAGAACTACGACGTCGGCCGGCTGGTCGAAACGATGCTTCGCAGCAACCTGTTCTTCTCCCCGGCCGCCTATCGACGCCGGATCAAGAGTCCGATCGAGTTCGCCTTGAGCATCGTTCGGCCGATGGAAGAGCTGATCTCGACTACGCAGTTGGCGCAAGACGTGGCCGGCTTGGGACAACACCTGGGCTATCCACCGACCTCCAACGGCTGGGACGGCGGCCGAAGTTGGGTCAGCCGCGTGTCGTTGATCGCACGCAACAACCTGGCCCAATCACTTGTGGCCGCCGGGCAACCCTATGGCAATAAGCTCGATCCTTCGGCCTTGGCCACGAAGTACAACCGCAACGATGCCGCACAATTCGTCGTCGACCTCTACTTGCAAGGCGACCTGGGCGAGAAGCGCCGGGCAACTTTACCGAACACCGCCGGGCAGTTACGCAACTTTACCCAGGCAGTTCTTACGCTGCCCGAGTTCCAATTAGCCTAAGCCGTACCAATCCAAAAACCTCTACCCGAGGAGAAACGTCCATGTCCCATTCACGACGCGATTTTCTCAAAACGTCCCTGGCGACCTCGACCTTGTTGTCGCTGGGGCCGGCCGTGCCGACCTTCCTGGCCAATACGGCCCAGGCCGCTACGGCGAAACGAAACGACGGCGACACAGTGCTCGTGGTGCTGCAACTGGCCGGCGGCAACGACGGGCTGAACACGGTCGTGCCCTTCGAGGACGACGAGTACGGTCGAAATCGCACCACCTTGCGATTGCCGACCGACAAGCTCCTCAAGATCGATACCCACTTGGGATTCCATCCGCAAATGGAAGCCTTTGATCGCCTCTACAAGGAGGGGCACCTGAGCATCCTTCAGGGCATCGGCTACCCGAACCCCAACGGCGATCATTTTCAGGCCATGCAAGACTGGCACACCGCCCGGCCACATCAGACGGGCCGCCAGACCGGCTGGCTCGGCCGCATGGCCGATCGCTACGCCACGCCCGGAAAGGGAGACATGCCGGTCGCGTTCGTCGGGCAAATCAAACGGCCCTTCAGCCTGACTGCCAAGAAGACGTTCGTGCCGGGCATCAATTCCCTAGAGGATTGGAAACTGAAGACCCAGGGCGATGCTCAGGCAGCCGAGACGGGCGACAACCCTTTGCTCGACTTCGTGCAACAGACCAGCGTGGAGGCTCACACAACCAGCCAGGACATCGAAGCGATCGCCAAGACCGGGTCTAGCAATTATCCCCATTACCCGGCTGCCGGACGATTGCGTACCGTGGCCCAATTGATCCGTGCCGACTTGGGGGTCCGCGTCTTTTTCACCGAGCTCGGCGGCAACGAGCCGGGTGGGTTCGACAATCACGCCAACCAGCGAGGCAACCATGGGGCTCTGTTGCACCAGTTGTCCGAATCGGTGGCCGCCTTTGTCGACGATCTAAAACGCGACAATCTGCTGGATCGCGTCCTGCTGATGACCTTCTCGGAGTTCGGCCGCACGGTCGCCGAGAACGGACGTCACGGCACGGGCCACGGCTCGGCGGCACCCATGTTCCTCGCCGGCGGCAAGGTGCGTGGCGGATTGATCGGCGAACATCCCAGCTTGACCCAACTGGAAAACGGCGGTCCCAAGCACCACACCGACTTCCGCCGCGTCTACGCCACCATGCTCGACCGCTGGCTAGGCTTCGATAGCGAGCCCGTCCTGGGTAAACGTTACGAGCCGCTCGACGTGCTGCAGTCCTAACAAACGAACAACCATTTCCATCCACCGTTTAGCGGTCGGGCTTGCCCGACGTTTTTTCGCCGAAGTAAACGGCCGCTTCCAATAAAAGAACGTCGGGCAAGCCCGACCGCTAAACGGGTGCATGCACCTACTGACTGCGTTGGCCTTCGAAATCGACCGTGCCGGTGTTGCCGCTGAAGTCGAAATCGATCTTGCCCTTGATAGCGTCGCCGCGGGGCTTGCCCTTGTAGGTGACGCGCCACTTTTGCCCTTCGTACTCGCCGCCGATCACGAAGGTCAATTGCCCGTCTTTGATCGCGATCTCTTTCGCCTCGAACTCGCCGAATCGGCTGGTGTAGGCGCCCTTGAGCGAATCGCCTTCGACCGACAGCTTGATACTCGGCTCCATCACCTCGCCGTTTTCGGCCGTGACCTTGAACTTCCAGGTGCCTGCCACGTCGGCCGGGGTCACGCGTCGGGTGGCCTTCCAATCGAACTCTCCGGACCACTCGTCCGACTTGACCGCGACCTTTCCGTCGATCGTATCTTCCTCCAGTTTGCCCTTGAACTTTACCACAACTTTTCGTCCATTGGCCTCGAAGCCGATCTGGAAAGAGACCTGATCGCCGTCGACTTTGCCGTTCTCAATCTTCCGCTGCCGGTCACCTCGCTTGTAGGTGCCGGTCAGTTGATCGCCGTCGACCTTCAGGGCGACCGTGCTGAGGACCTTTCGCCCTTGGAACTCGTACTCCCACTGCCAAGTGCCGGACGGATCAACCTCGGCCGCCGATGCCACCAGGGCCATCCCACCGAACACGATCACACACGCCAAAACCGACCAAACTACGTTCGTACGCCGTTGCATCACAAGTACCTCCCACAGAAACGACCCTCGGATTACCGACGTCCGGCACGCTGCCGGACTTCCCGTTGATCAGTATAGCGGCGCGGACCGGATGCAACAAGGGGTGGGGAAGCGAAAAAACGTCGGGCAAGCCCGACCGCTAAACGGCGGTTCGGTTGCGCCTAGCTTGGGCGGGATAGACTGGCCAATTCGTCGAGCAACTGGCCCCCCGTGTCGAGCACGCGTGCGTTGGCGCGGAACATCGTCGAGGCCAGCGAGAGGTCGACCATGCTGCGGCCGATGTCGGTATTGGAAAGTTCGGTCGCACCGGAAACGATCGTGCCGAAACCCGAGTCGGAAGGGCTGCCCTCGATCGGCAAGCCGGAATTCGCACCGGACTGGTACGTGTTGTCGCTTCCGCCTTGCAGGCCGGCCGGGTTGGCGAATCTTGCCACGGCCATTTGTCCCAGGTCGCGGGAAAGCCCGTCGCTGAAACGGCCCGAGATCCGCCCGTCGTCGGTGACCTCGATGTTCACCAGCGTGGCGGTCGTGCCGTCGTCGCGCTTGGCCTGCATCTGCGACGGCACCTGCAAGGTCGTCAGTTCGGAGGTTTGCAAGCGGAACTGGTCGTCGACGCCGTAGCCCATTACACGTTGCCCGCCGGCGCTGATGAGTTCGCCGCCGGCATTGAATCCGAAGTCACCGTCGCGGGTGTAGGAACGGTCGCCTTCGGACCCTTGCAAAATGAACAGCCCTTCGCCTTGGATGGCCATTCGCGTCGCAGACCCGCCGATCTCGAGCGATCCCTGCGAGAAGTCGCGCGACATGCCGGCCAACCGCACGCCGTTGCCGACCTGAACCGGATTAGCACCGCCGGAGGTTGCCGACGGCGCGGCGCCTAAGCTGGAGGTTTGCGGCTTAAGCGAAGCGAACGAGGGTCGCGATGCCTTGAAGCCGGGCGTCTGGACATTGGCCATATTGTTGCCGACCACACTAATAGCCGACTGGGCAGCCGCCATGCCCGACAGGGCCGTTTGCAGTACCGATCGAAGACTCATCGCGAGGATCGCACAAAGAGAAACGTGGACACGAGTAGGGCCGAGAAGACCCTTTCTTGAAAGTATAGCTTACGCCTGGCTTTTAGTGGCGGCCTGTCGGACTGTGCGGGATGTGCCGGGTTTCCATGGAAAACGCGTCGTGATATACTCGTGGCGCCGCACGCCGACTTGGCGTACGATCAGACAATCCACCGCACGAGGGAAACCATGTTTGTCGTTTGCATTTCCGTCCACGTGAAGCCGGAGAACCGGGAAGACTTCATCGCGGCCACGCTGGAGAACGCAGGAAACACGGTCCAGGAGCCGGGTAACCTGCGGTTCGATGTGAACCAGCAGGCCGACGACCCGAACCGCTTCACGTTGTACGAGGTCTACAAGAGCGAACAGGGCATGAAGGCCCACAAGGAAACGGCACATTACGCCAAGTGGCGCGAAACGGTCGCCGACTGGATGGCCGAACCACGATGCGGCGTCGGCCACCAAAGCCTCTTCCCCGAAACCGAAGCAGCCTGGGCCACGCAGTGATCGCCCGGCTAATCCCCAGACTTCTCACGCAAGATCGCGTCGATCAGGCCGGGCATGGTGTGCTCGGTGGCTTCCACCGCCGGTTCGTGACCCAGCCCGCGGAGTGTCTCCGAGGTGATCGGGCTGATGCTGGCCAGCTTCGTGTTGCGCAAGTCGTCGCCGAACATGCCCACCAGTGATCGGGCAATGGCGGAACTGGTCACCGTGGTCCAATCGAGCCGACCTTCCGACATCGCCCGGGCCACGTCGTCGGCCGGACGTTCCACGTCGGTGCTGTTGTAGCCGACAACCTGATCGACTTCTGCTCCGGCGGCCGTCAATCCGTCGCGGAGAATCTCTCGGCCGCGACTTGCCCGAACCAACAGAAACTTCCGGCCGGCTGCGTCGTCGGACAATGCCTCAACCAGCGATTCGGCCCGATACTCCTCCGGCAGCAAGTCGACCCGAAGATGGTAGCGAGCCAGTTTGTCGGCCGTGCTCGGCCCGACCGCCGCTAGGCGCACGCTGCCGAGCCGCCGCACATCGATCTCCCGAGCGAATAGCCGGCCCATGAAATAATGGACGCCGTGCACGCTGGAAAACACGATCCAATCGTACTGATCCAACCGATCCAAGGCCGCGTCGACCGGCGCCCAGTCGGCCGGATCGGAGATCTCGATCGTCGGCTGCAACAGCACGTCGGCCCCCAACTCCGCCAACCGATCGCTCAGCACGGCCGCCCCGTCACGCGGTCGGGTGACCAGGACCCGAGTGCCGAACAAGGGTCGGCTGGAAAACCAAGAGGCCTCGGGAGTTTCCGCGACCGCCTCGCCAATAAGCACCACGGTCGGAGGACGTAGCTCGCGCTCGGCAATCACCTCGACCACGGTGGCCAAGGTGCAACGCACAGTCTGCTGATCGGGCCAGGTGCATCGGCGGACGATGATTACGGGCGTTTCCGGCGGCTTGCCGGCCTGGAGCAACGCCTTGGCCCAAACTTCTGCACTGGTCGCACTCATGTAGAAGACGAGCGTGCCCGGAAAGCTGGCCAACTTGCCGTAGTCGAGCTTCGCATCCTCTTGGCCGGAGCCCGGATGGCCGGTCACTAGTGCCACGGCGGAAGACCGCTTGCGATGCGTAATGGGGATCTCGGCGTATCCTGCCGCGGCCAACCCGGCCGTAACGCCCGGAACAACCTCCCAGGAGATTTGGGCGTCGGACAGCGCCTCGGCTTCCTCGGCAAAACGGCCGAAGACCATCGGATCCCCGCCCTTCAGACGCACCACGGTCTTGCCGGCCCGGGCCGCTTCGATCATCCGCGCGTTGATTTCCGGCTGAGAACTGCCACGCTGATTCTCATCACGCCGGCCAAGGCAGCTTGCTTCCGCCGAGGAGCGAACGTGCTTCAAAACGGCCGAGTTGACGAGACAGTCGTACAACACCAGATCGGCCTGACCGAGACACTCGACCGCCCTGAGCGTCAACAGCCCAGGATCTCCGGGCCCGGCGCCTACCAGAAAAACCTTGCCGGATGTGGGCTGACTCTTATCGGACATCAACGATCGAACTCCCTCGGGAGACGGTTCTTTGCGCGGGCATCTTGGGCAGACTCTTGTTTATGAGCTTGCGATCCGGCTAACAGAGGATACCAAGGCGGGACTCTATCCGAGAAGGGCACCGTCGGCAGTTTTTTCGCCTCTAATGCCGCAGTTACGAGGTACGACACATGCCCCTAAAGATGGTGTTCTTCTTCCCCTGGTCGCCAAATGGGTCAAGCTGTAGCGAAAAATGGGACGATACCACGTTAGGAATCGACATATATCATTATGTTTACAAACAATAGCACTTTACTTCCGGGTGAGAAGCCTCTATATTTACTTCTATCGTGGCCATTGCCATGGACGAAGCGCTCTGTGCATGAAATCGACGGAATTCGCGGTTATCCAGGACGGGAAGGTCAAGTAAGGTGAGCATTGCAACCTCGAGAAGAACGATTCGCATGTCGACCCCGATAAGCAAGACCCCGATGAGCAAGACCGGAGCCGGGCAACCCGAGGCATTCGTTCCTAGTGAAGAAGGACTCCAGGAACTGCAGCGGCAGAGTCTGGCTTTGGAGGATTCGTCGCCGGAGGAGATTCTGGCTTGGGCGGCCGAACGGTTCGGGCGGAAGTTGACGATGGCGACCGCCTTTGGACCCGAGGGGTGCTTGATCCTTTCGATGCTGGCCAAGGCGGCCCCCGAGACGTACGTTTTCAATCTCGATACGGGCTATCAATTCCCTGAGACGCTGGAGCTTCGCGACCGGATTACCGAGAAATACGGGATCGAGATCGACCTTCAGAAGCCGGAGCTTTCGGTCGAAGAGTTCGAAGCGGCCAACGGCGCCCCGGTCTACGAAACGGATCCCGACCGCTGCTGCTTCGAGCGAAAGGTCGTGGTGCTGCAACGGGTACTGAAGGACTTCGCGGCTTGGACTAGCGGGATTCGGCGCGACCAGAGCCCCTTCCGCGCCGAGACGCCGATCCTCGGTTGGGACAAGAAGTTCAACCTGGTCAAAGTCAGCCCTCTGGCCAACTGGACCAAGGAAATGGTCTGGAAGCGAATCACCGAGCAGCAGGTTCCCTACAATCCGCTGCACGACCGGGGGTATCCCAGCGTGGGCTGCCAGCCTTGCACTCGCCCGGTGATTCTTGGCGAAGACGAGCGTGCCGGCCGATGGAGCGGGTCGGCCAAGACCGAATGCGGCCTGCACGTCCAGGACGACTGACATCACGGCCACCGCACCGTGGATGTCAAAGAATCGGGCCTCTCGACTCTCGTCAGCGCGCATGAAACCCCTCTGCGTGGTGGTTTCCGCGGGCTCCAGGCCCGATAAGTTGCAGATTCCGCAAATTCGGTCATAATGGCAATACGGGATTAATCCCTAGGGACCGCGGGATTTGCGGTTGGCGACCTGGCTGTTTCACGTCTTTTCCCTTCTAGCGGGGTAGGTTGCTGCCGTTGTCGTTCGGAATTGCCGCCTGGGCCACGCGTCATCGCGTCGGTTCCGAGGCAGCTTTTTTCAACTTGTCGAGATCACGTCAAAGGAGTTCAATCCGCGGCGCTCTTCGGAGTTCCAAGGCGGAGAACAAGGTGGAGGCTGTCGTGTTGGGAAAGTTCCGCAAGATTCTCTCGTTGACGCCAGGAAGGCGAAATCGGGCTTCCCACCAAGCAAAGGCGCCCGGTACCGGGCGCCTTCGTTTCGAGCCGCTGGAAGGCCGCTTGCTGTTGAGCGGCGATTCGCTGGTGATCACCGAATTCATGGCCACCAATTACAGGGCCCTGCTCGATCAGGAATTGGACAGCCCCGATTGGATCGAGATCTACAATCCCACTACTTCGTCGGTCGATCTGGAAGGCTGGTACCTGAGCGACAATCCGGGCAACCTGCGGAAATGGAAGTTCCCGGCCGCCACGATCACGTCGGACGAACACCTGATCGTATTCGCCTCAGGCAAAGGCGATCGCGACTTGCCGGGCGAGTTGCACACCACGTTTCAACTCGATGGCGACGGCGAGTACCTGGCGCTGGTCGAGCCGGACGGAACGGTAGCCTACGACATCACCTATTCCCAGCAGTTCGGAGACGTCTCGTACGGTTCGACGCAAGGCGTTTCCACGTTCACCGTTCCGGGCGGCGAAAGCTTGGCCTACCTTGTCCCCGAGGACGGGTCGTTGGGGTCGACATGGACTGACGTGGACTTCGACGACTCGAGTTGGTCGACCTACAATGAAGCCTCGAGTGTTCTGATCACGGAGGCCGGCACCGCAACGCCCGACTATTTTGAAATTCAAAACGTCTCCGCTAGTGCGGTCGACACTTCCGATTGGATCGTGGTGGCCAATTCCGCCGGTCTTGGTGTCATCAACACGGTGCATAGTCCGGTGTGGAACTTTCCTGGCCCGATGGATCCCGGAGAATGGTTCTACCGTCCCGATACTGACACGGACGACATCTTCTGGCGCAACAACAACGTCGGCTGGGTCATGATTCTCGACGGGCAGGGAAGCATCGTGGATTTTACCATTTGGGGATACTCGCCTGCGGACATCGACACCTTTGATATCAGTGTGAACGGTTTCGAGAACATTCACATCGACGAGGCGTGGATCGGTCCGGCCGTTTCAAGTGCGGGAGCGTTTCCTGTCGTGCAGCGGATCGGCACTGCCGACCACAACAACTCGACCGACTGGACGTTCGACCTGGCCGGCACCCCGGACGGGCTGAACGAAAACCTGACCGTGCCGTTTACCATAGACATGGCCACGGGTATCGGGTACGACACGGCCGATCTGGGGCTGACCGGTACGATCCAGGCCGATATCGAGGCCGATTTGCACGACGTCAATTCGTCGGTCTACTTGCGGCTGCCGTTCGAGATGAGCGCGCCGGTAACACTCGACTCGATGCAATTGAACATCATGTACAACGACGGTTTCGTGGCCTACCTTAACGGACAGGAGATCGCCCGCCGAAATGCCCCGGCGTCGGTGCAGTGGGATTCCGCGGCCCCCGCTTCTCGTTCGATTGCCGAGTCGTTGCAATTCGAGGAAATCGATCTGGTCGATCACCTTGGCCTCCTGCAAGAGGGCTTCAACGTGCTGGCGATCCAGGGGCTGAACGTCTCGCCCGACGATCCGAGCTTCCTGCTCCTACCCGACCTGAAGGCCAGCGGGACCCGCTTTTTCTTCACACCGACGCCGGGCGAAGCCAATAACGTCGATTTGGGACCCTATGGGCCCATTATCACGCAGATCACCGAGAACGCGCCGCCGCCGACAACGGACCAAAGCCTACCCATTACGGCAACGGTCCAAGAGGCTTTCAACACGATCGACGAAGTCGTGTTGCATTACCGGGTAATGTACGGCGCCGAAAGCACGATCACCATGAGCGATGATGGAACCGGCGGCGACTTGACGCCCGGCGACGGCGTCTACACGGCCCTGATCCCCTCGAGCGCCTATGACGACGGCGAGATGGTGCGATGGTACGTCACGGCCACCGACGTCGCAGGTTACCAGTGGCGCAACCCGTGGTTCTTCGACCCGATCGACTCGCCCGAGTACTTCGGCACCGTCGTGCAGGACCCCGCGGTCGACACGAACCTGCCCGTGTTGCAGTGGTTCGTGGAGGACCCGGCGGCAGCCGGCACTCGGCCGGGGACTCGGTCGTCGGTTTTCTATCTGGACGAGTTTTACGACAACGTTCGTGCCGATCTGCACGGCCAGTCGACGTCCACGTTCTTTAAGAAGCCCTACGACTTCGACTTCAACCGCGGATATCGTTTCAAGTACGAAGAAGGAGAGTTGCGGGTCAAGGACTTCAATCTGTTGAGCAACTGGGCCGACAAGGCCAAGGTTCGCAACACCGTGGCCTACGAAGTTCACGCCGACGCCGACGGGCCGCACCACTTTGCTTTCCCGGTCCGCGTGCAGCAGAACGGCCAGTTCTTCAGTGTCGCCGATTTTGTCGAAGACGGCGACGATCGCTTCCTTCAGCGGCTGGGGCTCGATCCGAACGGTGCGCTGTACAAGATGTACAACTGGTTGCAAGATACCTCCGGCGGCGAGAAGAAAACCCGCCTGCACGAGGGCAAACAGGACCTGCAACAGTTGATCAACGGGGCCCAACTTGGCGGCGCGGCCCAAACCCAGTTCCTCTACGACAACATCAACATCCCCGAGGTGGTGAACTTCTTTGCGGCCATCAATATCATGGACACCACCGACATGGGCCACAAGAACTATTACGTCTATCGCGACACGGAAGGAACCGGCGAGTGGCAGATCTTCCCCTGGGACGTCGATCTGACATTCGGGCACAATTGGACGCCAGCGTATAACTACTTCGACGACGCCATGTACACCAACAATCCGCTGTTCATCGGCATCGGCAACGTCGTCATGGGCGCACTCTACAACACGCCGTCGATTCGCGAGATGTACGTCCGGCGCGTGCGAACTTTGATGGACGAGCTGCTCCAACCGCCGGGAACACCTCAGGAGGAACTGAAGTTCGAACAGCGCTTCGATGAAATTGTTGCGATGATCGATCCCAACAACGATCCCAACCCCGCCCTGGGCTCCGATGATGCCGACCTGGATTATAACAAATGGGGCTCTTGGGGTAACAGAAACACGATGCGTGAAGATGTCGACCGCATCAAGTCCGAGTATTTCCCCGCCCGACGCGATTTCCTCTACAACACGCAAACGGTCGATAACGGCGGAGTAGTCCCCTTGGAGCAACCCGACATTGCCGCCTTGCCGGCAGGGTCGCGGAACATCGCCTTCGGGAACCTCGATTTCGCCCCCGCGTCCGGCAATCAGGATCAAGAGTATCTCGAAATCATCAATAGCAACGCGTTTGCCGTGGATATTTCCAACTGGCAGTTGACCGACGGCATCCGATTTACGTTCGCCGGGGGGACGGTCATTCCGGCCGGCGGTACGCTCTATGTCTCGCCCGATGCGAAGGAATTTCGCGGCCGAACCACCGGACCCTCCGGAGGGCAAGGGCTGTTTGTTGTCGGGCCCTACAACGGGCACCTCTCCTCCTTCGGTGAAACGATCGACCTAAGCGACGCCGAAGGGGATCCGATCACGTCGCTTACCTACCCGGGTGATCCCAGCGAAGCACAACAATACTTGCGAATCTCCGAAATCATGTACAACCCGCCGGGACCCTTTCCTAATGAGATCACGGCCGGGTTCGATAACAACGACATGTTCGAGTTCGTCGAGCTGCTCAACACGGGCCTGATTCCCTTGCCTCTGGAAGACATCCAATTCACCGACGGCGTGGCCTTCAACTTCGGCGACGTCACACTGTTTCCCGGCGAATGGGCACTGGTCGTGGGTAACGAGGTGGCCTTCGAGTTCCGCTATGGCTCGGGCCTGAACGTCGCCGGCGAGTTCACCTCCGGGCGATTGAACAATGGCGGCGAACAGCTCAAGCTGGACGACCCGCTTTACAACACGATCCAACAGTTCGACTACGACGACGCCGACGGTTGGCCCGGTGAAGCCGACGGTGGTGGCGCCTCGCTGGTAATCATCGACCCGGCCGGCGACTACGACGACCCGGCCAATTGGCAAGCCAGCGGCCGCTACCTGGGCACCCCGGGCACGGCCGACGTGCCGCCCTTCGACGGCGTC
>SDBV01003464.1_pt1 | contig 23267 bp, 19 predicted proteins | sample 2277081 | NCBI WGS metagenome assembly SDBV01 (sample SAMN10402039, study PRJNA504765) | marine sediment metagenome | isolation source: marine sediment core GS10_PC15, 223 cmbsf | place: Arctic Ocean: Southern Knipovich Ridge | collected 2010 | reverse complement strand
TACCCACTGGGTGTTCTCAATGAATTAACCGGAAGAATTACGCCCCTGCCGATTAAAGAAGGGGGAGAAGTGTTACCTGTGTGCCCGGTCTAAAGTGTTACCTATGTCCCCGGTTGCACAAAGGGGATAGGGTTACCTACTAAAAAGCCCTAAAAGGAGGACAGTTGTTGGGTAATCCTAGTGGCATCAGTAATTGCCTATTGTCGCCAAATAGATTAAAATAGTTGGACAAAATCGTGAGGAGATACACCGATGAAATTGGGTCGTCTATTTCTAATGGCTAGCACTATCTTCATTCTGGGCGCAGCGCTTTCTGCATCATGCGGCGGGCAAGCGCCGGAACCAGCACCAACACCAGCACCGGCACCAACACCAACCCCAGCACCGGAACCAGCACCCGCGCCATCGCCCAAACCAAAGCCCAAGACCTACTCAGCACCGCCACCTATGGTCATTGATACCAGCAAGCAATATACCGCCACTATTGAAACCGAAAAGGGGAATTTAGTGCTGGAACTGTTTGCCAGTGATGTTCCGGTGACGGTCAATAACTTTGTCTTCCTCGCCCGTGAGGGATATTACGATGGCACCACCTTTCACCGGATAATTCCGGGCTTTATGGTCCAGGGGGGAGACCCCACCGGCACCGGCAGAGGTAATCCCGGCTATCGCTTTGAGGATGAATTTACCGAGCACACCCACGTCGTCGGGGCACTGTCAATGGCTAATGCCGGGCCCAACACTAACGGCTCTCAGTTCTTCATTACCTATGCGCCGCAACATGCCCTTGATGGCAAACACTCCGTCTTTGGCCAGCTAATTGAGGGAGTGGATGTCCTCAAACAACTGACGCCCAGAGACCCGAACCAAAACCCACAGTTTGAAGGTGATAAAATAATACGAATAACTATAGAGGAAAGCTAGCCATACTGCCGCCCGCCCGGCATCTGGCAGTCCCTATGTCCTCAAGCAGCCGAGAGTTATCAAGGAAACTGAAAGGGCAAAGCTCCTTCAGAGATTTCGCCCCCTAATAAGAGGAGGGGGATTAAGGGTTGAGGGGTTGGCAAACAATCTCTATAGAGTCATTTCAAAATTAACCGAGGAGGAGTAGAATGACCAAATTAGGCTTTATTGGCGCGGGGAAGGTGGGTACCGCCTTAGCGGTGAGGCTGAGCGGCAAGGGCTACCCGGTAGTGGCGATATACGACGTAAAGTCGGAGGCAGCCCAGAATTTTGCCCAGGCAGTCAGGGGCTGCGAAGTAGCCAGCAAAGCTCAAGAGGTGGCTGATGCTGCTGAGCTTGTCTTTATCTCCACCACCGATGATTTCATTAATCCGGTAGCCTCTGAAGTAAAGTGGCGAGCCGGGCAGATGGCAGTCCATTGTAGCGGTGCCAATACCACTGCCCTCCTTGAGCCAGCCAGGAAACAGGGAGCTCTGGTTGGTGTCTTCCACCCCGGACAGGCGTTTACTGACAAGAAACAGGCTATAGAAAACATAGCCGGGGCAACCTTTGATATAGAGGCGGAGGAGCCGCTGCTGGGCAAATTTAAGGAGCTGGCGGCTGCCCTCGATGGTTTTTGGGTAGAGGTTAAGGCGGCCGACAGGGCGGTTTTTCACGTGGCTGAAGAGCTTTGCGCTCTCTTCCAATACCTGAATTTCAAGGTAGCCGTTAGGATGATGGGTTCTATTAACATAGATGAGCCGCAAGCCAAACAGGTATTACTCCCTCTGTTAAAGGCAACAGTTCGAAATATCGAGACTTTCGGTACGGGACAGGTGCTTCCTGGACCGGTCGACCGCGGTGATGCCGAAACGGTTAAAAGGCATATTGACGGCTTGCGAAGAACCTTTCCCCGTGGCCTGCCGCTCTATCGCGAGCTAGCTCTCCAGAATACCCATCTGGCCCTGGAATGGGGGTCAATAGACCAGCAAAAGTTTGAGGAGTTTCAGGCCGTACTAAAAGAATACTAAACTGAGGTTGCTTATCAGGTGGGGAAAGGGTGCAGTCCCTTCAAACCCTCTCCTCTTATATAGGGTTACTAGAAATAAGGAGTGAAGGGTTGGTAAACAAGCGCGTTAGGGGGTCATAATAATGGTGTTAACCGACTACGAAAAAGCTCTGCTTAACGGCGATTATGGGCAGGAAGCCAAACAATTATTAGAGATTATGATAAAGGTGGCTGAACTGAACGAAGCCTCCGACTTAGTCGATGTCGAACATGTCATGATAGGCAATACCGGGATGCTCTCGATAGGTGGTGAGACGGGTATCAATTTTCTGGTGAGGCTGGCTGATTCCGGCATGAAGTTCAGGGTACCTACCTATACCAATGTAGTCTCTATTGATGTAGAGAGATGGCAGGAGATGGGGATTCCAGAGGAATATGCCAGAACCCAGCTCAAAAGCGTTGACGCCTGGCGAAGAATGGGAGCCATACTGAGCCTTTCCTGTATGCCCATGCTCTCCGGCATTGTGCCCAGATACGGGAGCCATGTGGGGTATTCTGATTCAGCGCCGGTCATATTTGCCAATTCTTATTTCGGGGCTAGAACTAACCGGGAGTCTGATATAATCGTCCTCGCTGCCGCCATTTGTGGCCGGATACCTAACTTTGGCTATCACCTTGACCAAAACAGGCCGGGCCAGATATTGGTAAATATTAAAGCCAATTTGAAGGAGGAGGCTGATTATGACGCTCTGGGCTATCATGTAGGGAGGATTGTCAAAGACAGGGTTCCCGTATTCAAGAATTTGAATCAAGATGTATCAACTCAGTCCCTTATTCAGTTAGGCGCTGCCCTGGCCGTAACCGGCACCGTGGCACTATTCCACGCCTTTGATATTACTCTTGAGATTAAGCAGGACCCCTACCTCTACGGTGAGAAAAACATCGCTGAGGAGATAGAAGTTACCGACGAGGATATAAGGGCTACCTACCAGGAACTGAATACCACCACCGACCCCAAGATTGACCTGGTTTATATCGGCTGCCCCCACTGCAATATTACGAAGCTGACACACATAGCCGATGTGCTGGATAAAAAGCAAATTAGTAAGGATATTGAGGTCTGGATAACTGTCCCTAACGTGGTCAGGGAGCTTGCGGTTAGAACAGGTGATACTCAAAGAATCGAGCGCAGCGGCGCCAAGGTGCTGGCCGATACCTGTGCGATAGTAGCCCCTACCGGTATACTCGGTTACCGGAGCATGGCTACTGACTCGGCTAAGGCTCGGGTCTATATGTCAGATTTCGGCTTAAATGTCAGGTTTGGCACCACAGACCAGTGTCTGGAAGCCGCTATAAAAGGATATTGGGAGGTCAATCATGCCTGAGCTGTACCAGGGCCGAAGTATTGCCAATGGGATTGCTGAAGGAGAGGCACTGGTCACCCGCCAACCGCTATCTATCTTTGGTGGTGTTGACCCTGATAGTGGGCTCGTCAAGGAAAGGGAGCATGAGCTGTTCGGAGTAAAGCTCTCCGGTAAAGTTCTGGTAATGCCCCCTCTGAAAGGCTCTACCGCCGGGACCTGGATTCTATGTCGGTTGTCGGAGAACGGGGTTGCCCCCAGTGCCATTATCATTACCAAAGCCGACATAATTTTAACCGCCGGCGCCATTATCGGGAAAATCCCGACCGTAGATAATTTTGATTTCGACCCAACTATGAAGTTCGAGACCGGGGAAAAACTGCGGGTAAACGGCGACCAGGGGACGGTGGAATTACTAAATTAGGCAGGCACCGAACCTGTGCCCGCCATATCTTAGTCCTGTTCGCTAGAGCTACCGCCGGTTTATTACTATGGAGATTGTTTATCGACCTCACCCTCTTAATCCCCTCTCTCCATAATATGGAGATGTATTCTTGGCATGAGGGGGAAGATAATGAAAAGAGGGGCTGACGCCCCTCTTAAGTGCCCTCTTCTCTATTACTCGGCACCCCCGCTATGGCGTTTTGACCGCCAGGCCGGATTTGGCTACGAAATTCCTAAGAAACTCCTCTGATACCGAGTTTATTTTACCGCCGAGTACCCTCTGACCGAAGGTCCCGATTCTGCCCGATACGGTCAGGTCTCCCTTGTATTTCAGCTCTGTCTCATTCTCAGATATACTGATTAAGTCGAGGCTTTGTTTCTGGAATGCCTTACCCAGTCCCCCCATGGCGGTACCGTCAGCGGCTGTCTCCAGGTGTGTTGGCGGCTGCACGTTAGTGACCTTTAACTCCAAATTGAACTTCACCGATATGAAGCCGACCTTTTGTTCCACAACCACGCGGAATTTATTTTCGCCCGCTGCCTCCACACTCTTAACGCCTGGCATACAATAGATGACTGCCTCCATGTCCATTATCTTGTCCCATATCTTCTGGACCGGCTCCTCGAAGGTGACGGTCTTCTCTATAATCATAATAGCGCTACCTTGCCAAATTTCATTGCTTCTCGGCCTTCTTCTCCCGGAGGGCTTGCCATATTCTCTCCCTGGAGAGGGGCTGGCTGGACAATCTCACCCCCACCGCATCGTACACGGCGTTGGCTATGGCCGGCTCTATGGCAGAGAGTACCACCTCCCCCATCCCTTTAGCTCCGTAGGGCCCTTCCTCGAGGGGGTCAGGATTCAGGCCGGTAAGCATGTCATCACCGTCCGGTATTTCCTGCACCGTGGGCAGCTTGTAGTCCATGAAGCTGGGGTTAACGGGTATCCCGTTATCGAACTTCATTTCTTCATAAATAGCCAGGCCAATACCCATCGCCATGCCGCCCTCAATCTGCCCCTCACACAACTTGGGGTTTATCGGCATGCCGTTATCACAGACGCCAACGCCTCTCAGCACCTTGACCTCACCGGTCTCCTCGTTTACCGCCACTTCTACCCCGTAGGCGATGTGGGAGTAATAGTTGGCCAGTCGGGGACTGTGCCCGTCATCATCGGCAAGGACCACCGGGGAGATAAAGGAGCCTTTACCTATTATCTCGGTGCCTTCCAGGGCGATTGACTTAACCTTGGTAAACAAATCGGAGATGGGAAGAGACACCGAGGGCAGCCTTTGACGATAAATCATGCCATCCTTGGTCTCGAGCTCATCAGCCGGCACACCCAGTAAGGGCGCGGCTATGCTGAACATTTGCCGCTTGGCGTCAGCACAGGCTTTGAGCAGGGCAGTCCCGGTGTGATATATGCTGCGGCTGGACCAGGAGCCGGCGTCATAGGGGGTATTGGCGCTGTCCCCGCGGACCATCCTGATTTTCTCGATAGGCAACCCGAACTCCTCGGCGGTCATCTGGGCCAGGCAGTGATGTGTCCCCTGCCCCATGGCATGGGCATTATGGCGAACCTCAACCATCCCCTCGGCGAATACCTTTAGTATCACTGCTGCTCCCTGGCCGGGCAGACTGTATTTACAGCCATGAGCTATTCCCTTCCCCTTCTTCCACGGCCCCGGCTCCTGGACAACCTTTTGGTCAATGCCGATAACCTCGGCCGCCTTCTCCAGGCAACCCAGGGCACCGGTGCTCATCATGACCTGCCCGCAGACATCCTCATCACCCTTCTTTAACATATTTTTCTTCCTTATAGTTACCGGGTCGATACCGAGTTCTCTGGCGGCCATATCCATCTGCTGCTCTATCCCCCATTGAATTTCCGGCGTGCCCACACCGCGCAGAAGGCTGGACCTGGGCAGGTTGGTATACGCCCCGGCCGAGTCCATCCAGAAATTGGGTATCCGGTAAGTGCCGACGGCACCGGTGCACAGGCTTTTAACCAGCAGTCCCCCCACTGCGCTGTAAGCGCCCATGTCCTCCTGGGCGTTTATGTACCGGGCGACCAGCGTCCCGTCCTTCTTGAAGCCGTCCTTTATATGTGCTCTAATCTTGTACCGGCATTCGGTGGTGGTGAAAGTCTCCCGCCGCGTCTTGATAATTCTTACCGGCCGCTCCGTTTTCCGCGCCAGCACAATGCAGATTGGCTCATCCTTCACGCTGTACTTGCAGCCAAAACCGCCTCCCGCCCAGGGAGCAATCATGCGGAAGCTCTCCTCGGGCATGCTGAAGATACGGGACAGGTTTGTCCTGTCCAGGAACGGAACCTGCGAGGTGGTTATTACATTTATGAGGCCGCTGGCATCGACCCAGCAGATGCACCCTATATTTTCCAGCATGGCGTGCTGTCCTCTGACGGTTTCAAAGGTGTTCTCAATAATAACGTCAGCTTCCTTGAATCCTGCTTCTATATCCCCGGTTCTTATCTTATGGGTCTGAACAACATTGGGCCTGTCTTTAAACTTTTCCGGTTCCCACTTGAAGCTGACCGCCATTGGCGGGTATATACTATAGCTACGGAGTTCAGGGTGGACTACACCCGGCGGATTCTGGGAGTGAGCATCATCCATCGTCAGCACCGGAGCCAGCTCGTCATAGTCAACCTCTATCAGGCTTATCGCCTCGTCAGCTGCCTCCAGGGTCTCAGCGGCGACTGCTGCCACCGGGTCGTCTACCTTGCGGACAATATTGTCACAGGGCAGGACATACTGGTCTTCTATACTGGTTGAGTAGCGTATCGGAGGCACGTCCTCGGCGGTAATCACCGCTCTCACCCCGGGCACCTTCTTTGCCTCTGAGGTATCAATCCTGGTGATTCTGGCGTAGGGATAGGGGCTGCCCAGTAACCTGCCGTGCAGCATCCGCGGCATGGTGAAATCCTCGGTGAACATCGCCTTACCGGTGGCTTTCTCTTTGCTATCTATCCGCGGAATGCTCTTGCCAACTATTGATAGCTCTTTCATTTCAGAAGTCTCCTTATAAAGATTATGCTATCTCATGCGCTTAATAGATAGTATCTAAGCAACCGCCTGAATGGCTTCCACTATCTTCTTGTATCCAGTGCAGCGGCACAGGTTCCCGGTTATGGCCTCCTTTATCTCTTCCAGAGAGGGGTTGGGGTTCTCCATAAGCAGGGCTTTGGCTGATAGGAGCATACCCGGGGTGCAAAAGCCGCACTGGATAGCGAATTTGTCAATAAAAGTCTGCTGCAACGGGTCAAGCTCCCCATTCCGGCTTAAGCCTTCTACAGTGAGGATATCTTTTCCCTGGACCTGCCTGGCAAAGACCACGCAGCTCTTCACCGCTTTGCTGTCAACAAGGACGGTGCAGGCCCCACAATAGCCATCGTCACATCCCTTTTTGGTGCCAGTCAGACCAAGGTCGTAACGCAATACCTCCTGGAGGGTATGCCAGGGTGCCGCGTACACTTCGTGGTCCTCTCCGTTTACTCTGAGTTTTAATAGCCTTTTCTCCACTTTAATTACCTCCTGCCGTTATAGATAGGTTACCTAGCTCTTAGCCCGCTCTATGGCCGTGCGGAGCGCATGTTTGGTCCTCAGCCCGGCGAGATACTTTTTATACTCAACCGAACCCAGCACATCGGGCGCCGGGTCGGCATCCTGGCTGGCTGCCTGGGCCACATCCTCCATGTCGTCAGCAGCTTGCTTGCCCACTGCTGCTTTTTCGGCCCGCTGTGCCCTGAGCGGGGTAGATGCCTGGCATCCCAGGACAATCCTGGCTTCCTTGACTGTTTGGTTGCCATTGAGAGTAGCCAGCGCCGCCACAGTGACAATGCCGGTATCACCGGCTCTAATCACATCCTTAATATACGTGCCGCCGGTGTTTGGCGATAGGTAGGGCACTATAATCTCGGTGAGAATCTCATCAGGCTCGAGGGAGGTCTGGATATAATCGACAAAGAACCCGTCCAGAGGCACCTCTCTCTCCCCGCTGACGCTGACCGCTTTTACCCTGGCTCCCAGGGCGAGGAGCGCCGGGGGTGGGTCTCCGCTTGGGTCACCCTCAGCCAGGCTGCCGCCGATGGTTCCCCAGTTTCTAATCTGAACCGTGCCCACGGCGTGCACTGCCTCAGCCAGGAGGGGCGACCTCCGCCGCACAACCTCGGAGGTTTCTATGGTGCGTTGCGTGGTGAGGGCGCCGATTCTAAGCGCATCATCGCCTTCTTTGATGTAATCGAGACCGGGCAGGCCTCTGGTGCTTATCAGGTATTTGGGGGTGATGAGTCTCTGCTGCAGCATGGGGATTAGGCTCTGGCCGCTGGCAACCAGCTTGGCTTCCTCCTTATATTTGCTAAGTAAAGAACAGGCTTCTTCCAGTGTTTCCGGTTCCAGAAATTCAGCAGGTTTCACTTCTCCTCGCCTCCTTTTATATTTTGGGGATTTGATTATACCCTTTATTCGATAGCCCTGGCACTGGGTTTAAGGCAGACAGCCCCTATGAAAAACAATTGTAGCAATAAAGTAAGTAATATGCAACCGGTAATCAATAATATCACAATGTTACATCGGGAGACAACACCACGTTTTGTGCGGTTCTACGTTAGCTTGCGTATCTTTAATGCCGTTGTGGGTGAGGAGAGCCCCTGTTTAAGAGCATTCCCAAAATGTGATAAATTCTTAATCTTTTTCCCGTAAATTTTATGACTTTTTTATCTGTAGTCTCGTATTATTGATTTGAGCGACAGTTAAGAGGCGGTATTACGGACTCAGGCGAAGACTAGCCCATCAGGGAACTGAGCTTCTGGTTTGGATGGTATGCTTTTCAGTCTTATATGAGGAATTGTACAAAGCGCTATTATTAATCCATAGTTGCCGAAGTGATAGGTATTGATAAGGAGGGAGCAAAATGGTTAATGTGGATATGCTGATAATCGGGGCCGGAACCGCCGGCGAGTATGCGGCCGGCACCGCCAAACAGAGTGTGGAATCGGTGGGTATGATTGAAAAAGGGCCGGTTGGAGGTGACTGTATCTTCCATGCCTGCATTCCCACCAAGGCACTGGTTCATGCGGCACGGGCATATAAGAAGATGAGAAGAGCTGATTTTTATGGCCTGCCGGCACTGGATAAGACTGCCGACTATAAAGAGGTAAAGGCCTTTAAGGACAGAATTATTGCCGGTATAGGCACCGGCCGGGATGAACGGTGGATTAAAGCGGGAATAAAGCTGTTTAGAGGCGATGGCCGGTTTGTCTCCCCTCACGAAGTCGCCGTTGGCGATGAGGTAATCAAGGCCGATAAAATCATAATCGTCACCGGCTCAATGCCAGCAGTGCCGCCGATTCCAGGGCTCAAGGAAACCGGCTATATCACCAATATTGAAGCGCTGGAGCTGGAAAGCGTGCCCGAAAGGCTGGCTATAATCGGTGGTGGTCCTATCGGGGTGGAGTTCGCCCAGATATTCTCCGCCTTTGGTGCCAGAGTACATATTTACGAGGCACTGGATAGAATAATGATTGGTGAAGACGAGGAGATATCACAGGTTATGGCTGGGCTATTTGCCAAGCAGGGCATTTCGATATCAGCCTCAGTCAGGGTAAGCGAAATCCGCGCCACCGGCTCCGGAAAGCTGGTAGTCGCCAAAGGTGCCGATGGCCAGGAGAAAAGCGATGAGCATGACGAAATACTGGTTGCCACCGGCCGCAAGCCAGCGATTGAAGACCTTGACCTTGCCGCTGCCGGCATCCAGGCTGGCAGGAAAGGAATCGTGGTTGATGCCTCGCTGCGAACTAATGTGCCTCACATCTGGGCGGCCGGCGATGTCACCGGGACTTTTCTTTTCACTTACGTGGCCGGTGAGCAAGGCAAGACTGCGGTGATGAATGCCACCAGCGATGAGCGGAAAGAATTGAACTATGATGTCCTGCCACGGGCTACTTTCTGTGACCCGGAGGTAGCCAGCGTTGGCCTGACTGAAAGACAGGCCCGTGAAAAGGGGCATCGGGTGAATGTTGGCAAGTTCGACTATGCCAACCTCACCCGGCCCATTGTGGCAGATGAAACAAGCGGCTTTATTAAAATCGTGGCCGAGGAAAAATCCGGGCGCATTCTGGGAGGCCATATTGCCGGGGCAGAAGCCTCCAGCCTTATCCATGAGATTGCTATAGCTATGGCGGGAGGACTGACCGTGTCTGACGTAGGCGGTACCCTTCATGCCTACCCTACCCTTTCTGAAGGGGTACGTTATGCCTGCCAGGCGATTATGTGAGCTTGGTCAGTCGCCGAAAAAGGCCGTTCATCAAGGGTAGATTGAAAAGGCGAAGCCCATTCAAAAACTATAACTATACCTGTCACCTTGCCTTGAAGGGAATAGATATTAAAGGAGAGTCAAAGAGAGGCGAAGCCTCTCTTATACAATTAATTCCCCTTCCCCTTGATAAGGGGAAGGGGATAGGGTTAACAAACAATCTCGAAAAAGCAGGGCAAAAAGGCAGTTTGAGAAGCCTGCCAGGAGGAAATCTGTGGAACAGAGGAACGATGACGACAACTTGTCTTTCCGGGAGAGCCAGCAGCCAACTGTCCCGCCGTGGATAGATATATCTGTCCCGCTGCATAAGGCCATGGTACACTGGCCCGGTGACCCTCCGGTCCGAATCGAGCGTGTCAAAGATATGGAGCACGGTGATACCAGCACCATCTCGGTAATCTCAATGGGGTCACACACCGGAACGCACATGGATGCTCCGCTGCACTTTATCCGGAGGGGGAAGGGAATCGACGATATGCCTCTGGATGCCACCGTAGGGCGGGCACGTGTAATCGAAATCCGCGATGCCGAATCAATCAAACCTGAAGAACTGGTTCAGCACCAGCTCCGTCCCGGCGAGCGCATCCTGTTCAAGACACGGAATTCCATACGAGTCTGGAAGGCGGACACATTTATCGAGGACTTCGTATTTATTTCAAAGGAGGCGGCCCGTTTTCTAGTCGAATGCAAGGTGGCTGTTGTTGGCGTTGATTACCTTTCCGTCGGCGGTTTCAAGCGTGACGGCCCTGAGATACACCGGACACTCCTTGGAGGTGGCGTCTGGCTCATCGAGGGGCTTGATTTATCGTCCGTCAACCCCGGAAAATATGACCTTATCTGCCTGCCACTCAAGCTTGAGCATGGAGATGGCGCCCCGGCCCGGGCAATCTTGAGACCGGTGCAAGTAGAAGGTAACAAAGAATAGGGGCTAAGACCTGAAAAGAAACAGTAAGGAGGAAAACATGGTGGACGTTAAACGGGAATTTGGTGTGGTCGGCCTTGGCCGAATGGGAGCAAACCTTGCCCTTCAGGCCCTGGACAAGGGCATGCGGGTTGTCGGCTTCGATGTGAAAAAGGTCCCGGAAGAGCTTATACGCGCCGGTCTGGTCGAGGTACATAGCCTTGACGGCTTCCGTGAGAAGCTGTCGCCGCCGCGAGCGATTTTCATCTACATTCCCGCCGGCCCGATTGTTGACCGTGTTATAGACGACTTTGTGCCGCACCTGGACAGGGGGGATATCATTGTTGATAGCGGAAACTCCTACTGGGGCGACTCAATCCGCCGCTACCGAAGGCTCGCCGAGAAAGGAATCCATTTCGTTGACCTGGGCACCAGCGGTGGTGTTGAGGGCGCCCGCCACGGCGCCTGCTTTATGGCTGGTGGTGAAGATGAACCCATCGGGCGGATTGAGCCGTTGCTATACGAACTGGCAACTCCCGGCGGCTATGTCCATGCCGGCCCACCGGGTGCCGGACACTTCACCAAGCTTGTCCACAACGGAATCGAGTTTGGCATGCTCCAGGCAATCGGCGAGGGCGTAGACCTGCTGGAAAACTACCGGGATAAACTCGACATCGCCGAAGTGCTCCGCTGCTGGCGCCACGGGTCGGTAATCCGCTCATGGCTTATGGACCTGATGGAGGCCGCATACGGCGCCGAGCGAGGACTTGAGAAAATCCCCCCCTACATCGAGGATACCGGTGAAGTTAACTGGCTGATCGACGATGCCATACATATGGAGGTCCCCGTCCCGGTCATTTCGCAGGCGGTTATGCAGCTTTTTACTTCACGGGACGAGAGGAAAAACTGGGCCCGAGCGATAGCGATGATGCGCCACGGGTTCGGTGGCCATCCCTACGGGTCGGACCAGTCTATCGTGCGGGAGCGGCGAGAGGGACGGGTAGGCGGCTTCCTTCGCGACTAAACTTGCGATGAGCCAGGAGCCAGAAAAATCCATCTTGCGCTGAGAAAGACTTAAAGAGAAATAAATGGTAAGATAGCATCGAGAAGTCCCAGTAATCGCCCCGGCGATTTCATACAAAAAAATGGGAAGGAACCCAAATAATGGGCTACAAACGCATAAGCGATTATGGAATCATCGGGAACATGCTTTCGGCGGCTTTAGTTGCAACGGATGGCTCCATTGACTGGTGTTGCCTGCCCCGGTTTGATTCCCCCAGCATCTTTGCGGCTATATTGGATGATGAGAAGGGGGGCAGATTTCAGATAAGACCGCAGACGCCTTTTGAGTCCCGTCAAGCCTACTTATCCAATACCAATATACTTCAAACCTCTTTCCAAACTGCCAGTGGCCGGGCCACCGTAACCGATTTTATGCCCTGTTACCGAGGTAGGGGGGGGTTAAAGCCGTTCCTGCAGGTGCATCGCCTGGTGCAGTGTACTGAAGGCGAGGTGGCAATGGAGGTTATTTTCCAGCCGGAGCTGGACTACGCCAGGGGTGCTACCACCCTGGGCATATCAAAATACGGGGTCGCCGCCAAGAAAAGTACAGACGCAATAGCATTATCCTCCACGGTCGCCTTTAACCGGCAAGGGGGCAGGGCCATCGGCCAGTTTACATTGAATCAAGGGCAGAAGACCGAGTTCATCCTACTCTACGGTACGAGTAGACCTCTCTCCCCGGCTATCTATAATTCGGCCGGCAAGCTGGAGAAGACCACCGCCTACTGGCAGGGGCAAGCCGAAGGTTGCTCTTTTTCCGGGCCCTGGCGGGAGGCAATAGTACGGTCTTACCTGACGCTGCACCTGCTGACTTACCTGCCGACGGGAGCCATCATTGCGGCGCCGACTACCTCGCTTCCCGAGGAGATTGGTGGTGAGCGCAACTGGGACTACCGCTACGCCTGGCTTCGTGATGCCTCGCTAACGCTCGATGCTTTCTCCCGCCTGGGCCACAAAGAAGAAGCGGTTGGGTTCTTCAAATGGCTGGTGAATGTCTGTGGCAAGTGCGGACCCAGAACCCAGATTCTCTATGATGTTGAGTTCGAGAACCCCCTTGATGAGCAGGAACTGGAACACTTCAGAGGATACCGGGATTCAAGGCCGGTGCGTATTGGTAATGATGCCTATCGGCAGCGCCAACTGGATGTTTTCGGCGAGGTGGTGGAAGCGGCTCACAACTATCTCAATATTGGCGGCTATATCTCGCGCCGTACCTGGGAGCTGTTAGAGGAATTTATCAATGCCGCCGGCCAGTTCTGGCAGGAGACTGACAGTGGTATCTGGGAGATAAGAGGCGGTCCATATCACTTTGTCCATTCCAAGCTCATGTGCTGGGTTGCCCTCGATAGAGGAATCAAAATAGCCGAAAAGCTTGGCTACCGCAAAAACCTCAAGCGATGGCGAAAAACGGCTCAAGATATACGGGATAATATACTGACCAGAGGCTGGAACTCAAAGCGGCAGGCCTTTACCCAGCACTATGACACTGAGGCCCTCGATGCCAGTAACCTCCTTATGTCTCTTTATGGCTTCCTACCCGTCTCTGATGAACGAATCGCCGCCACCATCGAACATACTGTTGCCGAGCTAACTCGGAATGGACTGATGCGCCGCTACAGAACTGACGAAACCGACGATGGATTGAGCGGGTCAGAGGGTGCCTTCCTCTGGTGCTCTTTCTGGCTGGTAAGGATTCAGCTCCGTATTGGCAGGCTAAATGACGCCGCCGCTCTGTATGAGAGACTACTCGGCTACTGCAATCACCTGGGCCTTTTTTCGGAAATGGTCGACCCCACTTCGGGAGAAGCCCTGGGCAACTTTCCTCAGGCGCTTACTCACCTGGCAGTCATTATCGCCGGACTTGAGCTTACTCAAGCTATGCAGGACAAGGACTCATGAGGGATAGAAGTGCGAGGTTAATGGACATTCTCGGATACTGAAAGGTAATGCATGAGTAAAACCTATAACCTGGCTATCATTGGTGGTGGTGCCGCCGGGATGATAGCCGCCCCATTTGCCATTCAGCTTGGCGCGAGTGTGGCCTTTGTGGAAAAGGACCGCATTGGCGGTGACTGCACGTGGACCGGATGTGTGCCGAGCAAGACGCTGCTCAAGGCAGCCAAGGTTGCTCATCAGATGCGCACCGCTGGCCGTTATGGTCTGCCCCCGGTTGACCCCACAGTAGACCTGAAATCAGTGATGAGCCACGTGCACAGCGTTATTGAAGCTATTTACCAGCCTACTGCGCCCGAAGAACTACGCCATAAAGGAATGGACGTTTTCCTGGGAGAACCGCAGTTCCTGGATTCACATACCTTAGCCATCGGCGAGATGACACTGACCGCACAGAATATTATAATATGTACCGGGGCTCATCCGGTCATCCCTCCCATATCTGGCCTGGATGGTGTGAGCTATCTCACCTATCTGAATATCTGGAATCTTGAGGTAATGCCCCGCCAGCTAGTCGTTATTGGCGCCGGGCCTATTGGCTGCGAAATGGCTCAGGCCTTTCGCCGTCTCGGGGCAGGAGTCACCCTGCTGGAAGCCGGTGACAGACTTTTACCTAACGATGATGCCAGTGCTTCTCCGGTACTGGCTAAAGTCTTCACTGACGAGGGGATTGACTTACTTTTTAACGCTCATTTGGAACGCGCCTGGCAAGACGGAGATAGTATACATCTGATGGCCGGTGATAAGGAGATAGTCTGCGATGCGCTGCTGGTGGCCGTCGGACGCCGCCCGAACGTGGAAGGTCTCGGCCTGGAGAAAGCCGGTGTGAACTACACTGAGCATGGCGTACAGGTGGATGACCATCTCCGTACCAGCCAGTCCCATATCTATGCTGCCGGCGACTGCACCGGCGGCTACCAGTTCTCCCATTACGCCGGCTGGCAGGGTTTCCTGGCGGTACGCAATGCCCTGCTGCCGGGCGCAGCCAAAGGCGTCACCGACCAGGTGCCCTGGACTACTTTTACTGACCCTGAAGTGGCGCACGTGGGCATGACAGAACAGCAGGCACGCCAGAAGTTTGGCGCGGAAGTCTTGACTTATGAATGGCCAATGGCGCGGGTGGACCGGGCGCTGAATGAGGGAGAGACCTCCGGCTTTCTCAAGCTGGTCTACCAGAAGAATGGCACGCTGCTGGGTGTCACTATAATCGCCGCGCAGGCGGGAGAGATGATTGGTGAATGGGTCATCGCCCTGAAATATGGCTTTGATGTGGACAGATTATCCCGCGTTATCCATGTCTATCCAACCTATTCCATGGCCAGCGTTCAGGCCGCCGTTGACATCCAGATGGGACGACTGTTAAGTGGAATAAAGGGACGGGTTATTCGTAAGCTCGCCCACGTGACGCGGTGAAAGGAGCCAAAATGGCTATCGCTACCAGGCAGCAGGTCCGCAAGCATATCTTTCACGAAATCACGCGGAGCCTGTGTCCGCAGTGCCGGCGGGTAATAGACGCCCAGGTGCTAATTCGTGAGGGTGCCGTCTACCTGCGCAAGCACTGCCCGGAACATGGCTGGCACGAGGCGCTGGTCTCGTCTGACGCCGACTGGTACCTGAACTCGGTAAAATACAACAAGCCGGGAGCGATACCGTACGACTTTGCCACGACTGTAGAACAGGGCTGCCCCTTCGATTGTGGCCTGTGCCCGGAGCATCAGCAGCATACCTGCATAGGTCTCATTGAAATCACCGCTCGCTGCAATTTAGCCTGCCCTACCTGCTTTGCCGATGCTGGTGTCGGCTATGACCTGAGTGTGGCTCAGGTGGAGGCTATACTCGACCGCCTGGTGGAGACTGAAGGGCAGCCTGAAATCATCCAGATAAGCGGTGGTGAACCTACCATTCATCCCCAGATTCTGGACATCCTGGCGGCGGCCAAGAAGCGTGATATCCAGCATGTGATGCTCAATACCAATGGTCTGCGGCTGGCGCAGGACCCGGATTTTGTGCGGCAGCTTATCCCCCTGGAACCGACCATCTACCTTCAATTTGACGGCCTGACTGCCTCAACCTATCAGGCGCTGCGCGGATGCGACCTGCGGACTGTCAAGCAGCAGGCACTTGACCATCTGGCCCAGGCCGGGATATATGCTATCCTGGTAGCCACCATCGCCCCCGGCGTGAACGATGGTGAAATCGGCGATATTCTGCGCTATGGGTTGAAACACCCGGCCGTGCTGGGCATCTGCTATCAGCCGGCCACCTTTGCCGGGCGCTCTCCAGACCAGCCGGACCCGCTCCACCGCACCACCGTGCCGGATGTGCTTCACGCACTGGAAAGTCAAACTGACAAACTGTTCAGGGTAAGCGACTTCCGGCCAGTGCCCTGTCCGCATCCTGATTGCTCCGCTTGTACTTATGCTCTCATTGACGGCGAGCAGGTCATTCCTATTACGCGTTTATTGAACGTAGATGACTATCTGGACTTTGCCACCAATCGGACTGCGGTTGACCTTTCCAGCGAACTTCAACCGGTGTTGGAGACGCTGTGGAGTATGGCCGCCGTTATGGGGGGAGAGAAGACCACCAGAGCCCTGGCTCATGCAGCCCTGGGTATTCGCAATCCATCCAGTTTGACTTCCAGACAGCTCCGTGAGAGCTTTTTTACGGTACAGGTTCACGGGTTTATGGATGAGCACAACTTTGACCTGAAGCGTTTGATGAAATGCTGTGTCCACCAGCTGCTGCCTGACGGCCGTGCCGTGCCCTTCTGTGCCTATAATAATCTGGGTTACCGGCAGCAGGTGAAACTGGAACAGGAAACACAACCTTGAGGGATAAAGGGTGAGGGGTTGATAAACAATCTCGAATTTCACTCTTACTAGAATTAATCTGCCGAGTAGGGATTACTAGCCAAGTCAAACCAAGGAGCTGAATATGAGCAAACCGACAATTGATGAGCTTTGCATCAATACTATTCGTTTTCTGGCAGTGGATGCAGTCGAGAAGGCAAACTCCGGCCACCCGGGGGCGCCCCTGGGGGCAGCACCGATGGCCTACGTGTTGTGGAGCCGGTTTCTCAAGCACAACCCCCTTGACCCGGAGTGGCCTGACCGGGACCGGTTTATCCTCTCGGCTGGCCACGCCTCGATGATGCTCTATGCCCTTCTTCACCTGACCGGATATGACTTGCCGCTGGCTGAAATCGAGCAGTTTCGACAGTGGGGAAGCAAGACCCCGGGCCACCCGGAGTACGGGCTCGCCATCGGTGTGGAGACGACCACTGGACCGCTTGGTCAGGGGTTTGCCAACGGTGTGGGTATGGCCATCGCGGAGCGTTGGCTGGCCGAACACTACAATCGCCCTGGATATGAAATCATAAACCACCATGTTTATGCCATCGTCTCTGACGGAGACCTCCAGGAAGGAGTTGTCTCAGAGGCGGCATCGCTGGCAGGCACTCTACGGCTGGGCAAGCTTATATACCTGTATGATGATAATGGCATCTCTATTGAGGGAAGTACCAGCATCGCTTTCACTGAGAGTGTGGCCCAGCGCTTCCAGGCCTACAACTGGCACGTCATCGGTCCCATCGATGGCATGGACCCTTCCAGCGTGGACTCAGCCATCCGTGCCGCTCAGGCTGAAGAGGCGCGTCCCAGCCTCATCATCTGCCGGACTATTATCGGCTACGGCAGTCCTAACAAAGCAGGTACCGGCTCTGTCCACGGAGAGCCTCTGGGCGAAGAGGAAACACGCCTGACTAAAGAGCGTTTAGACTGGACTTACCCCGAACCCTTCACCATCCCGCCGGAGGTGCTTGCCCACTTACGTCAGGCGCAGGTAAAAGGCCGCCGCCGGCAGCAGGAGTGGGTGGCTAAACTGGAGGCATACCGTAAAGCCTATCCTGATGAGGCTCAGCAGCTAAAAGAAGACCTGAGTGGAGACCTGCCCGAGGGGTGGGACCATGACCTGGATGGCCTTTTTCAGGGCCAGGAAAAACCTGTCGCTACTCGTGAAGCGTCGGGTCGGGTGATGAACGCTATCGCGACGAAAGTGCACGCCTTTACCGGTGGTTCCGCCGATTTAGCGCCTTCCACCAAGACCATCTTGAAAGACCGCGGACACTACGGGTTTGAACACTACCGGGGTCACAACATGCACTTCGGCGTTCGGGAGCACGCCATGGGTGCTGTAGCCAGTGGCATGGCCCTCCATGGAGGCATTATTCCCTACACGGGCACGTTTCTCATTTTCTATGATTATATGCGCCCGCCGGTACGCCTGGCGGCGCTTATGGGAATCCGGGTGATATACATCTTTACCCACGACTCCGTTGGTATGGGCCAGGATGGGCCGACACACCAGCCCATCGAGCAGCTTATGGGCCTGCGGGCGGTGCCCGAACTGGTAACGCTCCGTCCGGCTGATGCCACGGAGACAGCGGAAGCATGGAAGGTAGCCATGGAACGCCGCCATGGCCCGACCGCACTCATCCTGAGCCGACAGAGCCTTCCCCTGCTTGACCGGAAGGCACTGGCCCCGGCTGGCGGAGTGCGGTCGGGCGGATACATTCTCTGGGAATCAGCGGCGCCGCCGGAGGTTATCCTTATCGGCACCGGCTCTGAGGTGCACATCGCCCTGGAGGCAGGGAGAATGTTACAGGAAAAGAGCATCGCCGCACGTGTTGTCTCACTTCCCTCCTGGGAGCTGTTTGACGCCCAGCCATCAGACTACCGGAATGAAATATTGCCCCCTGGTATACGGGCGCGCATCTCTATCGAGGCGGCGACACCGCTGGGTTGGGAGCGATACGTAGGCCTGGACGGAATTGCCATCGGGCTATCTCGCTTCGGCGTCTCAGCTCCAGGCAATGTGATTTATGAAAAGCTGGGCTTAACCGCCCAGCGTGTGGTGGATGAAGCCCGGCAACTTCTACTGGGGAGGAAAAAATGAAGCTATGTGTGGCACTGGGAGCGGACCACGGCGGCTATGCTCTCAAGAATGAATTAATCGCCCGGCTGCAAGCAGCATACCGGATATTGGATGTGGGTGCCGATAAGTTTGACCCTGCCGATGACTACCCCGATTTCGTAATCGCTGTTACTCAGGCAGTATCCTCAGGCCAGGCTGAGCGGGGCATTCTTATCTGCGGCAGCGGCGTTGGCGCCGCCATTGCGGCCAACAAGGTGCCAGGCATGCGGGCCTGCCTTTGCCATGATACCTACTCCGCCCATCAGGGAGTGGAACACGATGACATGAATATTCTCTGCCTGGGGGCACGTGTTGTCGGCGTGGAGCTGGCCATTGAGCTGGTGGCCGCTTTCCTCAACGCTCGCTTCGCCGGTGAGGAGCGGCATCGCCGCCGCCTGGAGAAGGTTCTGGCTCTCGAACGCCGGGCCCTTCAGGGAAAAGATAGGGCAGCCAGGGAGGGATGAAATGTTGGTTAGCCTTGGGAAATATGCCGCCGATGTGGCAACAACACTGGCAGACCTCAGGCAAAACGATATAATGAGGCGCATCTGGCGAAAAGACCACACTGTCTGGAAACCGGACCCGTCCGAGATTGCCGACCGCCTGGGCTGGCTTACGGTTACCGAGGTGATGTCTGACCAGGTATCCGTCCTGGAGGCTTTTGCCGGAGAAGTGCAAGAAGCTGATTTCCGCCATATGGTCTTGCTTGGCATGGGCGGGAGCAGCCTGGGCGCTGAGGTAATACGGCAGGTCTTCGGCGGTGCCGGCGGGTATCCTGAACTGATAGTGCTGGACTCAACAGTGCCAGCCGCCGTGCAGGCAGTAGCTGAGGTCATCAACCCGGCAAAAACACTATTTCTGGTCTCTTCAAAGTCGGGCAGTACCACCGAGCCTCTCGTTTTATTCCAGTACTTTCGAAGTCTGGTGGAGTCGGTCTCAGGCAGAGAGAAAACGGGCCAGAGCTTTGTGGCTATCACCGACCCCGGAACACCGCTGGCCAGGATGGCAGAGGAGGACGGTTTCCGGCGCACCTTCCTGAACCCGCCCGACATTGGTGGACGCTACTCTGTCCTCTCTTACTTCGGCCTGGTTCCAGCCGCACTGATAGGGGTTAATATCGCGGCACTGCTTGAGCGGGCGGACGGGATGCGAGAAGGATGTGCCTCCGGTGCGCCTGTAGATGAAAATCACGGCGCCTGGCTGGGCGCCTGTATCGGCACCCTGGCCCGGCAGGGACGGGACAAGCTTACCCTTATCGCATCACCCGCCATCGGCAGCTTCGGCCTCTGGGTCGAACAGCTCATTGCGGAGAGCACCGGTAAGGATAGCAAGGGCATAGTGCCGGTTGTCGGTGAGCCCCTGGCGGCACCGAGCGACTACGGTGATGACCGACTCTTTATTTACATATGCCTTGAGGGTGATAATAACGCCACCACTGATGCGGCAGTGGAGCGCTTAAGGTCGGCAGGACAGCCAGTGGTAACGCAAAAGATGCGGGATAGATATGACATGGGAGCCGAGTTCTTCCGCTGGGAGTTTGCCACTGCGGTGGCCGGAGCCATACTGGGCATCCACCCCTTCGACCAGCCTGACGTTCAGAAGGCAAAGGACGCCACACAGCGCTTGCTGGCAGAATACACCGCGTCAGGTCGCCTCCCGCAGGCGGAAACCACTGGCTCCCTGGCTCACCTGCTGAGCCAGGCTGGCGAGGGGAATTACCTGGCTATAATGGCATACCTTCACCAGACACCAGAGCTTGACGGGGTGCTGGCAGACTTTCGGCGGAAAGTGCTGGAGCGTCATCACATCGCTACCACGCTCGGCTACGGACCGCGTTTCCTGCACTCCACCGGGCAGTTGCACAAGGGCGGCCCGGATACCGGGTTATTCCTCCAGATTACCGCCAGTCACCGGAAAGACCTGCCCATTCCGGGCAAACCCTACACTCTCGGTGTGGTGGCTGATGCTGAGGCCCAGGGAGACCTTGAAGCACTGCAGTCACTGGGGCGGCTGGTCGCCAGGATTCACTTCGACCGGGGTGACGGAGCAGAGATTAAAAAGCTGAGCCGCCAAATAGCCTAGCAACAGGAGGTTATTATGGAACTGGGAATGATTGGACTGGGCCGCATGGGCAGCAATATGGCGCGGCGCCTTTTAGGCGGCGGCCACCGCGTGGTAGTTTATGACCCCGTAAAGGAAGCCGTGGCGGCGGTGGTAAAAGAGGGCGCGGTTGGCGCTGCCGCCATTGCCCAGATGACGGAGAAGCTTGCCAGGCCACGTGTCGTCTGGCTGATGGTACCCTCGGGTGAGCCCACGGAGAGCACTATCAACACCCTGGCCGCTGAATTAGCCGAGGGTGACATCGTGATTGACGGCGGCAACTCGAACTACAAGGATAGCATGCGCCGCGCCGCTGCCCTGTCTCAGAAGGGGCTTATTTTTCTGGACGTGGGCACCAGCGGCGGGATATGGGGACTCGAGGGGGGATACTGCCTGATGGCGGGCGGTGATATCGCCGCTTTCCACCGGGTGGAGCCTCTCTTTCAGACGCTGGCGCCTTCTCCGAATGAGGGCTATGGCCACGTGGGCCCGAGCGGGGCAGGACACTTTGTCAAGATGGTTCACAACGGCATTGAATACGGGTTGATGCAGGCATATGCCGAGGGGTTTGAACTGATGCAGGCAAAAAAAGAGCTTGGCCTGGACCTGCCTCAGATTGCCCAGGTCTGGCGCCATGGCAGCGTGGTACGCTCGTGGCTGCTTGATTTGGCAGCATCGGCTTTACAGGCGGACCCGAAGCTGGAGAATATCGAGGCCTATGTCGAGGACTCCGGTGAAGGTCGGTGGACAGTGCATGAGGCTATAGACCTTGCCGTGCCGGCGCCGGTCATCACCCAGTCACTTCAAGCAAGGTTCCGGTCTCGCCAGGAGCAGCCCTTCGGCGGCAAACTGCTGGCTGCCCTGCGGCAGCAGTTCGGCGGCCACGCGGTGAAGAAGGGCAAGTGAAAGTTAGCGCTGAGGGAGGTGGCTTGAAATGTTAGCGGTAGGAATGATACGTGGAAAACCAGGCGTACACGCCTTTGAGCTTCCTGTGCCTGAGCTCGAGCAGGCGGATGAGGTGCTGGTGCGCATAAAGGAAGTGGGACTGGACGGCACCGACTTCAACATGGTCAGGTACGGAATACAGGACATGGCCGAGGGTCACCCTGAGATGGCAATGGGCCACGAGGTAGTGGGGGTTGTTGAGGTGGTTGGGAGCGGCGTAAAATCACTTGCCCCCGGCGACCCGGTAACGATGACGGTACGCCGGGGCTGCGGAATTTGTCACCCGTGCCTGCATAACCAGAGCGATATGTGCATGACCGGTCTATATACAGAACGGGGAATTCACAAGCTGAACGGCTTCCTCACCAGGTTCGCAGTTGACCAGGAGCAGTATGTTGTCAAGGTACCTCCCGAGCTGGTTAAGCTGGCGGTATTCACCGAGCCACTGAGCATAGCTGAGAAGGGGATTGAGCAAATAAGAATAATTCAGTCCCGCTTCCCCTGGGCTTGCCAGCACCAGGAGCATAGTCTCACTGCCAGGCACTGGGGGGGGTGCAAAACAGCGCTCGTGGTGGGCGCCGGGCCGCTGGGAATACTGGCTACCGCCCTGCTCAGGCTGGCCGACGCATATACCTACACCACCGATATAGTACCTGAGGACCATCCCAAGGTACATCTGGTCAGAGATATTGGGGCAAAATACATCGATGCCCGCGGCAAGACACCGAAGGAAATAGTAGACCTGTGCTGTTTGCCGACAGGGAATCTGAACATGATATTTGAGGCCTCCGGTGCTGCCGAGACGGCGGTAAGGCTTATTCCCCACATGTCGCGGAGCAGCATCTACGTGATGACCGGAATTCCGCGGGGTGACCTTACTATTCAACTGGATGCCGCCGAGCTGGTGCGCCAGCTGGTGCGCTACAACCAGGTAGTGGTGGGCAGCGTCAACTCCAACCGCAACCACTTCGAGATGGCGCTGAAAGACCTGGGGGAAATCAATTCACGATTCAGCGGTATGCTGAGCGAGATGATTACTCACCGCTTCTCACTGGAGGACTACCAGCCGGCCTTCGCCCTGCAAGACCCGAAACATATAAAGACAGTGATTGAAGTGGAGCCCTGGGATTAAAGCTGCCGGCCGGCCCAGCGCTGATAAAAGGCTGATTAGAGCAAGATAAATAGTGAGGGGAAGGGTAAATCCACCGGTAAGTTCGGAAAAGCCACGCCTGACACAAGCTCCACT
>SDBV01003463.1_pt1 | contig 23269 bp, 18 predicted proteins | sample 2277081 | NCBI WGS metagenome assembly SDBV01 (sample SAMN10402039, study PRJNA504765) | marine sediment metagenome | isolation source: marine sediment core GS10_PC15, 223 cmbsf | place: Arctic Ocean: Southern Knipovich Ridge | collected 2010 | reverse complement strand
AACCGAAAAAATAGCTGACCTTTTATTCAGTCAGAATATTGATCCGGATGGTAATCCGCTGGGTATAGGGTTATCAATCTGGCGATTCTATCTTGGAGCCGGTACCAGTGAAATGGGAGAATCTTCAGGCATAGTTAATGAATGGAGACGCGCAGAATGTTTCCTTGATGCAGATGGAAATTATGACTGGTCGAAGCACAGTGGACAACAAAGGTTTCTCAGAACTGCAAAGGAAAGAGGGGTCAGTAAGTTCCTTGCTTTTACAATCGCTCCTCCAGTTTTTTGGTCTAAAAATGGAATGGGTCATTCCATCGAAGACGACATGGGTATGAATATAAAACCCGCACACCTTGAAGATTATGCTGCTTACCTTGCAGAGGTGATGGAACATTTTGGGGATGAGGGACTCGAATTCAATTACCTGAGTCCTTTTAATGAACCACAATGGTCCTGGCATAAGAATTCCCAGGAAGGCACATCAGCTCAAAATGAAGACCTGTACAGATTTATTAAGTATTTGTCAGCTGAACTAAATGAAAGAAAACTACACACCCAGTTGGTAATTGGGGAAGCTGCCACTATCAGACACCTGACAGACACAGTAGATAACGATTCAAGAGATAACCAGGTGGAAGTATTTTTTAATCCCAGCTCAGCTATGTACATCGGTGATCTTCCTAACATCAGTAATACCATTTCAGGTCACAGCTATTTTACGGTCTGGCCAATTGAAGACCAGGTTGAAACTCGGCAAAAGCTTGCCGCAAAGATTCAACAAACAGATCCGGACCTTGCATACTGGCAGACAGAATATTGCATCCTTGAGAAAAATGATGAAATAAAGGGAGGAAGAAAACGTGACCTTGGTATGCCAACTGCTCTTTTTGTTGCCAGAATTATTCATAATGATCTTTGTATAGCCAATGCCGCCAGTTGGCAATGGTGGACGGCCCTGTCCCAGTTTGATTATAAAGATGGACTGATTCATCTCGATGATGGTAAGAGCAATGGGGTTAGAGACCCAAGAAGTGAATTAAATGAATCTTTGAAATATGACGGTTACGTACGTGATACGAAATTGCTTTGGGCGCTTGGTAACTATTCCCGTTTCATCCGGCCGGGTATGATCCGTGTCCAGGCTGAAATTGAGGGATCGGGCACTCTAGTTGAGCAATCAAAGGAGCTCATGGTCTCAGCTTTTAAAGATACCCTATCCGGTCCCCTCGTATTGGTTATCGTTAACCAGACCACAACTGACCGTCAAGTTAAACTTAAGAGCAGGATAATGAATGAGGCAGCAAGCTCAATTGCAGAGATGTATGTTACCTCCAATATCAGCAATCTCAAAAAATCCATCGTGAACCTGGATGAACTCATTATACCCGCAAGATCAATATCTACAATAATTCTGGATAATTAAGAAGAAAATTATGCGCATTATTTTTCTTATATCACTGTCTCTCCTGTCCCTGCACAGATCTTCTGCGCAGGCTGAACTTGAGCTTATCCTGGATCCTGATATCAATTATCAAACCATGCATAGTTTCGGAGCTTCTGATTCATGGGCAGCACAATTTTTTGGAAAAAATTATCCTCTTGAAAAAAGAGAGAAAATGGCAGAGTGGCTCTTCAGCAAAGAATTCGATGAAAATGGAAATCCCTCAGGGATTGGCCTGTCACTTTGGAGATTTAACATAGGCACGGGAGGAGCCCAGTTAGGTGACAGCAGCAGAATGCATTGGAACTGGAGAAGAACAGATTGTTTCAGGGATGCTGACGGAAACTGGGACTGGAGTAAGCAGGAAGGTCAGCAATGGTTCTTGAATAAGGCCAGGGAATATGGGGTGGAGTATTACAAAGCCATCGTTTATTCCCCACCCTATTGGTGGACCCGAAACGGTCTGAATATTTCCGCACCCGAGGAGACCTTGCATATGAATATCCAACCGGAAAAAATATCAGAATATGCTTCCTTCCTCGCAGATATTCTACAACACTTCCAGGATGAGGGTACACCCTTTGACTATCTCAGTCCCTTTAACGAACCGGAATGGGACTGGTCAGGTGGTCTTGCAGAAGGCTCACCCGCTTCTAACGATGAACTTTATACGCTTATAAAGGAACTTGATCGTGAATTCTCAAAGAGAAAATTAAGCACAAAAATGCTGATTGGAGATGCCGGCGACCACAGATATCTATTCAGTGATTTCAACAATGACAAAGCACGCGGTAATAAAATAAATTACTTCTATTCTCCCTCATCCCCATCCTACCTCGGTAATCTCCCCAATGTTGAAAAAGCTATTTCCTCCCATAGCTACCATAGTGTCTGGCCGGTGGATACCCTGATCCTTACACGAAAGAGGATTACTGAAAAAATAAGTAACACCAATGCTGATATATCTTTCTGGCAGACAGAGTATTGCATTTTGCAGCAAAATGATGACATAGGAAATGGGTGGAGACGTGATCTTGGGATAAATACCGCATTGTACGTTGCAAGGATAATACATCATGATCTGAGCCTGGCAAATGCCTCCTCCTGGCAGTTCTGGACAGCTATGACCCACATGAATTTCAAAGGAGGATTAATCTATGTTGATGCAGGAGAAGGGAACCAGGGAAGTACTGGTCCCCGCGATAAATTATATGAAAGTTTGAAATACGATGGAGAAATAAGGGATTCTAAAATTCTCTGGGCACTGGGGAATTATTCACATTTCATTCGTCCGGGCATGCATAGAATAAATGCCGAATTCGCAAACAGATTTTCCTTGACAGAGCAAGCCACCGATTTAATGGTGTCTGCATTCAGGGACCCGGTAAAAAAAGATATTGTGATCGTATTTGTGAATTATTCCGGGGAAGAAAAAAGTGTGCACCTTCCGGATAATGAAAAATATTTTTCCCTTCACTCCTATATTACCAGTGAAGACAAAAATCTGGAATATGTAGAAACAAGGGGAAAGCTTCTGAACATACCCGCCCGATCCGTATTGACTCTGTTAATGGAAGAAAATATATTATCTCATGGAACTACAAAATAAATTTAACTACCGATATATTTTTGGTATTTCTCTTGTTTCAGCCATGGGTGGGTTACTGTTTGGCTATGACTGGGTGGTGATCGGGGGAGCGAAACCCTTTTATGAGAAATTCTTTGAGATTGCTGACCTTCCCAGGTTGCAGGGTTGGGCCATGAGTTGTGCCCTTACAGGTTGCCTTCTTGGCGCCATATTATCCGGATTTCTCAGCGACCGATATGGAAGAAAAAGGCTGTTAATCCTGGCAGCATTTTTATTTATCCTGTCTGCTCTGGGAACTGGTGCATCCAATCATTTTAACTCCTTTGTCATATTCAGGATATTAGGTGGTATAGGCATTGGCCTGGCCTCCAATCTATCACCAATGTACATAGCTGAAGTAACTCCTGCACGATTCAGGGGAGGTTTTGTCTCCATAAACCAGCTAACCATTGTAATCGGGATACTGGCAGCACAGATTGTTAACTGGTTGATTGCAGAGCCTGTTCCAGAAACTGCAAATGCTGCTGATATACTTCAATCATGGAATGGACAAAGCGGCTGGAGGTGGATGTTCTGGGCAGAACTTGTTCCAGCTTCACTTTTCTTTACCCTTATGTGGTTCGTCCCCGAAAGTCCACGCTGGCTTGCCACACGAAATAAATATGATCGTGTACTTTCCATATTGAAGCGTTTGGGAGGCAAAGAATATGCCGAACGGGAGATCGTCGAAATCGAGAATTCACTTAAAGCCAATACCGGTGGTGTCAGCTTCAAAGCATTGTTCTCGGGTGGTATGTCAAAGGTTTTAATAATTGGGATTGTGCTTGCAGCCTTCCAGCAATGGTGCGGAATCAACATTATATTCAATTATGCCGAGGAAATTTTTTCAGCTGCTGGCTATGGAGTCTCAGACATCCTATTCAATATTGTAGTCACCGGCAGCGTCAACCTGGTATTTACCTTTGTGGCCATATATACAGTTGATAAGATTGGCCGTAAAGCACTGATGATGATTGGATCTGCTGGACTTGCAGGCATTTATGCCGTCATGGGAGCCTTTTATTATTTTGAATTCCATGGATTACCAGTACTGATTGTTGTATTGCTCGCAATTGCATGTTATGCAATGTCAATTGCACCAATTACCTGGGTGGTTTTATCCGAAATATTCCCGAATCGGGTCCGCGGCGCTGCACTGGCAGTTGCTACTGTCTCACTTTGGGCAGCAAGTTTTATACTCGTATATACTTTTCCTTTCCTGAACAAAGCCCTGGGAGCATCGGGTTCTTTCTGGATATTCGGATTAGTTTGTGTAGCAGGATTCATCTTTATACGATCAAGACTAATCGAAACAAAGCAAAAATCACTCGAAACCATAGAAAAAGAATTGATAGGTTAATAATATATACTTAACCCGGCATTTACTAAATAATTCAAATCCATTAAATAAATCTCAAAAACTTAAACTTATGAACCGATTCTTTACTCTCATTCTATTATACCTGCTAACAGCAGGTATGAACCTGATCAACGCCCAGGGTGCTGACAGTCTGTTTGCCTATTATGCTTTCGAAGAAAGTGGTGTTGACAGTATGGGTAATGTCAATCTTGGAATGGTTGATGTGAATGTAGTCTGGGATTCTCTGAAGGGCTATGTTGCCGAGGTGGCAAAAGATTCTGCGGGATACATGTATGCCATGTCAGCCATGATGCCTCCAGGTCAGGATGAGTATACAGTCTCCTGCTGGTATTTTTATGAGGGTACACAGGGGGACTGGAAGCAGATTTTTGAGTTTAACAATACTAAGGCCGGGCATCCTATGGAAGGAAAATACATCTATATGTCACCCAACCTCTGGGGAATTAATTACGGGGTAATCTTCTACGGGGACGCATGGGAATGGATCACCGCCGAACCAGAGCTGCCTGACTTAAAATGGCACCATATTGCTCTTACCCAAAAGGATACATTCATGACAGTCTATCTGGATGGTGAGATGTATGCAGAAGGATCTGTCCAGAACCTTCCCAGCGAAGTTGCAGTCGACACCTTCTTTTTCCTTAATGGCGGTGGTGGTGACCTGGCAAGGAATTTTCCACATGATGGGAAAATGGATGACCTGAAATTCTTTCATAAGGCGCTGGATGCTGCAACTGTCAAAGAATTGTCAAAGGAGAATAAACCTCTTAAGGTTATTGACAAGGCAACTCTGTACTCCAAAGCAACTGTCTGGTTCCCGCTTGACGGGAACGGGAATGATTCCATAGGAGACAATATGCTGGACCTGAAAAATATAAGCTTTGAAAGGGTTCCTGAACGTGGTGGAACTGTGGCTGTCATGCATCACCTTGATACGGCCTACATGCTTGCACAACAACCCATGGTTACGGAAGATGTCTTTACATTTTCAACATGGTTCTACTGGGATTCGGAGTTTGAAGAATGGTGGCAGGAAATATTTGAGTGGGACAATACCGATGGAACCTCACATTTTTATCTTTCTCCAAGGGCAGGAAGTAACTATGGACTGGTAACCAATCCACCCTGGACGGTCATAGAAGATGTTAATCCCTTACCATCTGATAAATGGGTACACCTGGCATTCACCTACAATGAAGGTGATGTTATAGGATATCTGGACGGGGCACGGTCTTTTGCAGGGTCTACGGAATCTTTGCTTTCAGAAATGGACCTTGTGAAATTCTATTTCGGTACCAGTATTGAGGAAGGAAGGGTCTACAGAACCATAAATGGAAAGTACGATGACATTGCTATATGGGAAGAGATCCTTACAGGGGAACAGATTTTTGCAATTGCAAATGACACCTCTCCTATTCGTCCCAATACTGACCCTTATGTATTTGAACTGGAGGACTATACATTTGGAGACTGGAGTACTGCATCAGACGGTGATACCACATACGGTTTCTGGAATGGAGCTTCTGCTGAGATAGCTATGGATGATGAATCAGTTCTTTATGGATATGTTGACGGAGGAGGTACCTACAGCCTATGGGCATACATGAATATTGATGCCGATATTGCAACACCATTCTTTGTAAAGGCAGACAATCAGGATACTTATTCAGCGCTTGACAGCGTACACATGACACAAGGCTGGCAATGGTTGAACCTGTACAAATCGCCGTCATTGGCCCCGGGTTATCATTCCATAAACATTGCGCCCGGTGCAGCAAATGTCAAAGTAGACAAGTTCATCTTCACATCGGACTGGGGATTTAATCCGGATACTGAATATGAGAAGACCGATACCGTTGCACCAACAGATCCTGGCGAACTGCTTGTCGGCAAGGTGGATGCTAAATCAGCAATCATTGCATGGACTGCTTCAAGTGATAATATTGCGGTAAGCTCCTATGATATATATGATGGTGAGAGAATTATTGCAGTTTCCGATTTGGAGGCCATGAAGCTGAGACTTCTTTCCTCCTCTGAATACAATTTGTCTGTCAGGGCTAAGGACCAGCAGGGAAATGTATCCGGCAGAAATTCAGCCAAAATAGTGGCTACAGAGGACATGACATTCACGGTAAAATTTGATGAACCCAGGCAGAAAATTCATCATTTCGGAGCCTCTGACGGAGAGGTTACCCAGTGGATTGCCAAATGGCCGGATGTCAAGCGTGATTCAATAGCAATGCTCCTGTTCAGCCAGGAAATGTATCCCGATGGGAGCCCCAAAGGAATTGGACTATCCAACTGGAGATACCATATCGGGGACGGATCGGCATATATGGACGATTCCGGTTTTCATTCCAGTGCATGGCTGCAAGAAACACCGAGCTTTATGCTCGCAGATGGATCCTATGATTTTACAAAACAGCCAGGTTCGGACTGGTTCAGGGATTGGGCTTTAAATGCAGGAGTGGAATATCTGACGGGATGGGCTACAACCCCGCCCTATCATATGACCAAAAATGGTTATTCTTTTGCCCACGATACTACCATTGGGTATAACCTGGCAGGCGACAAGTATGTTGACTACGCAGAATACCTTGCCAAAATTGCCAGACATTTCCAGGATAACGGCACTCCTTTTGAAGTTATAAGCCCGGTTAATGAGCCTCAGTGGGCATGGTCGTATGCACATGGTGGTGCAGTACAATCCGGATCCTATGCAACAAATAGTGAAATTGCAAATCTTGCAAGGGCCATTGATGCAAAATTTACCGAGCATGGTGTCAATTCAAAGATCCTGATCCCCGAGGCTGGGCATCTACAGGTGCTTCACTCAACTAATCTGGGTGATCCGGCCACTTCAGACCAGATAAATGCCTTCTGGAATCCAGCCAGCCAGGATTATGTAGGCGATCTTCCCAGTATGTCAAAATACGTTGCTGGCCACTCTTACTGGTCCAATCCGGATGTTTCCACTGCCGTCAGTCATAGGCAAAAGTTACTGAACAAGATCAATTCCCTTGATTCATCATTGTCTTTCTGGCAGACAGAATACAGCCTGCTTGGAGCTGATTACGAGGAAGGAAGGGATAATGTGACACCCATTGAATATTCCCTGTGGACAGCAAGAATTATCCATATCGACCTGACTGAAGGAAACGCCACTGGATGGGACTGGTGGACAAGTCTTGTTAATGCGGTCTACCAGACCCACGAATACCGCTTTGGCCTGATGAACTTTTATCCGGATCCGGATGACGCAACGCATACCGATGGAAGCTTCTGGGTCACCAGGACCCTTTGGACACTTGGAAATTACAGCCGTTTCGTCCGACCCGGATCCCAGCGTTTTGAAGTGGAACGTTCTGATGGCGCAAGTACCGTTGGTGCTGCTTACGAACAGTTCCTTTCTGCATATATGGACAAAGATTCAACGAAAATTATCATCGTTGCAATCAACTATGATAAAAATCCCCAGAATATCAGCTTCGATCTGAGTACTCTGCCTTCACATCTGACATTGGACAAGTTAATTCCCTATGTAACATCAGAAGAGGAGAATCTCAAGGCTTATGGGGAAGCAGATGCAAGTGCACCCTTCCTGATGCCAGGATTTTCAATTGTTACACTGGTGGGAGAGCTTACCAATACTACTGCTGTTATCGACAGAGAGGAAAAAGACCTGCTGGAAAAACCCTCCTTCAAACTTTATCCCAATCCCGCGACGGATAGGGCAATTGTTGAATTTGTCGGAGAATCAGCCGTAGGTGTCAGCCTTATAGATATGACCGGAAAGATCCTGATAAATAAAAAAGTTACCTCTGAGCAAGTAATTCTTAATACATCCCAGCTGAAGAGAGGCTTCTATATAATTTCAGTAGACTATGGATATAAGAATGAATTCGCCAAACTATCGATCATTGAATAAAGGCATATTATACAATTCGCCCGATTTAACATAATACATGGTAAATCTATCCTAATCTGACTTGTCATATACATTTATATTTGTTACAAATCAGATATTAAATCTAATTCCTTGTTCAACATTATGTATTTCCCTAAGCTGATATTAAGATACCTGGTTCTAGTTGTACCTGTTTTTCTGTTTCTTTCATGTTCAGAAATACCAGAAAGAGAATTACTGGATCTGCAAGGTACCTGGAATATCAGGCTGGATCCTGATCTGGTCGGAAATACCGAAGAATGGTACGGGCAGAAATTTGAAAATGAGATTATCCTCCCCGGCTCCACAGTTGAATATGGATATGGTAATGAAATAACTGAGGATACCGAATGGTTTGGTAAGGTTTCAGATATTTCCTTCTATACCGATGAACGCTACGCTCGTTACAGACAACCCGGAGAGATTAAGATGCCAATTTGGTTGACCCAGACTAAGAAATTTACCGGAGTGGCATGGTTTCAGAAGGAAGTGGTTATACCCGACAATTGGGATGCTAAACGTGTACAGCTTCTTCTTGAGAGGGCTCATTGGGAAACCAGAGTATGGGTGGACAATCATTATACAGGTAGCCGGAACAGTCTTTGTGCACCTCATTGCTATGATTTGAGTAAGTGGTTAAGTCCGGGGAAGCATAAAATCACCATCAGTGTAGATAACCGCTACAAAATAAATGTCAGCAAAAACGCACATTCGGTTTCAGACCATACACAGACAAACTGGAATGGTCTGATTGGCAAACTTCAGCTTGAGGTCCGTGACCCCCTTCATATTGTGGACGTGCAAGTATATCCGGATGTTGCGGAAAAAAAGGTCAATACAATAATTAAAGTTCAAAATTACAGTAGTGGTGCGCTTTCCGGAAATGTAAAGCTTGAGGCCTTTACAACTAAGGAAAGTCCCGTAAATAACACGGTTAAACCCCTTACACGCAAACAAACTTTTCTAAAAGGTGAATCTTTAATAAGGTTAGAATACGATATGGGAGACAAAGCAGTCTTATGGGATGAGTTCAATCCAAATGTTTACAGACTGAACGTGTCTATTGAGGCGGAAGAATTCCAGGATAGGGTTCATCGTGATTTTGGACTTAGGGAGATTGGTATTGAAGGAAGCCAGTTTACTATGAACGGAAGAAAAACCTTCCTTAGGGGATCTTTGGAATGCGCCATATTTCCACTTACGGGATATCCGCATATGGATGTTGAAGGATGGAGGAAAATTTATCTACAGGCAAAAGCCCATGGACTCAACCATTTGAGGTTTCATTCCTGGTGTCCACCCGAAGCAGCATTCACAGCAGCCGATGAGGAGGGTTTCATGCTTCAGGTTGAGGCTCCGGTCTGGCCTTACCTGGGAGAGGATGAACAATTGAATGATTTTATTTATGCTGAAGGAGACCGGATACTCAGGGAGTATGGGAATCATCCGTCTTTTACAATGCTTTGTGTCGGAAATGAAATCTGGCCCAGAACGGAGACTCATAAACGTGATTCAGTCTTGAGAGACATTTTGCATTATTGGAAATCCCAGGATGAAAGGCGGCTATATACAAGTGGGTCCGGCTGGCCATATCTTGAGGAAAGTGATTTTCATGTTCGGCAGGAACCACGGATATTCAACTGGCTAAGCCAGTATACCAGCCGGCTGGATGCCGCGCAATTGGATATGAGAGTTGACTATGCAGATCTGGATACCTTATTTGACGGACCGGTAATAAGCCACGAGATTGGTCAGTGGGTTGTATACCCAAACTTCGCCGAGATCAATAAATATACCGGTGTAACCAGGGCCTATAATTTTGAGATAGCCCGTGATTTTCTCGAAGAAAATCATATGGGTGAGCAGTGGAAAGACATGTTTATGGCTTCTGGTAGATTTCAATCGATTTTGTATAAGGAAGAAATTGAAGCAGTTCTAAGAACTCCTGGGCATGCCGGATTTCAACTTCTGGACATTCATGATTTCCCGGGACAGGGTACTGCTACAGTAGGTATTTTGGACGCATTTTGGGATGAAAAAGGATATATCTCTCCTGAAGAATTCAGACATTTCTGCAATGTGACCGTTCCTCTCATGAGGGTTAGTAAAATGACATGGGTTAAAGGAGACACCATTGAGATATCTGCGGAAGTATCTCATTTCGGTCCTGAACCAATTGAAAATGCACTTATTGGATGGACCCTGAGCACAATGGACGGAACTGAAATTGAAAATGGAGAACTTGGACCATTCGATATTCAAATTGGAAATGAGAATTCTACCGGTAATTTTGAGATCGAGACATCAGATCTTCCGGCACCTTCGCAATTGAAATTAGAATTCATCCTCAAAGGGACAGATTTCATGAATTCCTGGAATCTCTGGATTTATCCGGCTGATCCATCATTGGAAAAAGCTGAGGTTATGGTATGTCATAAACTTGACCAGACATCCAACGATATTCTTTCCGATGGAGGTAAGGTCCTCCTGTTGATCCACCCGGACTCTATTCCTATAGATAAAGCCTTCGGTTTTGCACCTATTTTCTGGAATAGGCTTTATTTCCCCTCTCAACCGACATATACATTAGGACTATTGTGTGATCCGGCTCATCCGGTGTTTGAAATATTCCCGACCGAATATCATAGCAACTGGCAATGGTGGGATGTTGCCATGCGTTCCAATAATATGATTCTTGATGAATTCGATCCGGCTTTAAGTCCCCTTATTCAACCTATTGATGACTGGAACACAGCCCGCAGACTTGGAATTCTTTATGAAGTAAAAATGGGTGAAGGAAAGCTAATGGTTTCCAGCATGGATCTTTCACGGGATCTTGAAAATCGTCCCGAGGCGAGACAAATGCTCAGCAGTATTCTGAATTATATGAATTCAGAAGGATTTGACCCAAAACTCGTAATTGACATCGATAATGCAAGTCTCATCAACCATACTTTATATGCTAAAATTAATTAATGAATTCAAGAGAGAGATTATTAGCAACAATTAACCATAGAATGCCAGATCAATTATGCGTTGACCTTGGTGCTGGAGCTCAAACAGGAATGGGTATTTTGGCAGCTCATAATTTGAGACAAAGAATTATCGCCGACCCTGACTACAAGGTTAAAGTTATTGAACCATATCAGATGCTTGGAGAAATTGACCTCCAACTAATCAATGCTCTGCAATTGGACGTTACAGGAATTTCTACCCCGGGTAATATGTTCGGTTTTAGGAATGAAGGCTGGAAACCATTTTCAATGAGAGGCGTTGATTGTCTGGTTCCCGAAAAATTTAATTACACTAAGGATGAAACAGAAGCAATCTACATGTATCCTGAAGGTGATACTACTTTACCCCCATGTGCTAAAATGCCCAGGGATAGTTTCTTCTTTGACGCTCTACCAAGACAACTACCCATTGATGACTTAAATTTAAATCCTTCTGATAATTTTGAAGAATTTGAGATACTATCGCCAGATGATCTTGTATACTATGAACAATTATCTAAAAAATTATTTGAAGAGACTGATCTTGGAATATATGCAACATTACCAGGCATGGCATTTGGTGATATAGCACTAGTACCAGCTCCCTGGTTAAAAAACCCCAAAGGCGTTCGTGATATAACGGAATGGTATATGTCCTTGTTGACAAGACCGGAATATATCCATAAAATATTTGAGAATCAATGTGAAATTGCACTGAAAAATATTGAACTTTTAGCTGATGCTATGGGGGACCGCGTTCAGGTAGTATTTCTCAGTGGCACAGATTTCGGAACCCAAACCGGACTGTTCAGTTCTATCGAATCTTACCGTGAATTATTCAAGCCATATCAGAAAATACTGAATGATAAAATTCATGAACTAACCAATTGGAAAACATTTACTCATTCCTGTGGAGCTATTATTGAATTGATTCCTGATTTTATTGAGGCGGGATGGGATATATTAAATCCTGTTCAGATTTCAGCAACTGGGATGGATCCGGTACAGCTTAAAAAAGAATTTGGGCAAGATATTGTTTTCTGGGGAGGGGGAATAGATACACAAAAAACATTGCCGTTTGGAACGCCGTCCGAAGTAAAAAATGAAGTGAGAAAAAACATTGAAATTTTTAATGGTGATGGTGGATATGTGTTTAATCCTGTACATAATATTCAGAGCAATGTGCCAATACAAAACATCATTGCAATGCTGGAAGCAGTGAATGAGTACAGATCCGTAGATTCATTGTTCTAAGATCTAATAAGCAGAATGATATTTACGAGTATTGAATGCCGCGTATGATTTCTGGTCAAGATTTGATATGTCTTTTATACTACCTAAATAACTTATACAATGATCTTAATTGACGGAAAAGAAACAGCAACTAAAATCAAACTTGAGATAGCTGAGGAAGTGAAGAAAATAATTGCCAGTGGCGGAAAGAAACCCCACCTGGCAGCAGTCCTTGTTGGTACGGATGGTGGTAGTGAAACCTATGTTAATTATAAGGTAAAGGATTGCGAGCAGGTTGGCTTTGGATCTAGCCTGATCCGATTCGATGAAAATATCTCAGAACAGGTATTGCTTGACAAGGTAAAAGAACTCAATGAAGATCCGGAAATAGACGGATTCATCGTTCAGCTTCCCCTTCCTGACCATATTGCCGAATCCAAGGTAATTGAGGCCATTGATCCTTCCAAGGATGTAGATGGTTTCCATCCTGTAAATGCCGGAAGATTAATGATCGGCATGCCCTGTTTCCAGTCCGCTACCCCTGCAGGCATAGTAGAACTTATTGATAGATACAATATAGAAACCAGTGGTAAGCATTGTGTCATAATTGGCCGCAGCAATATTGTAGGCAAACCCATTGCCTCCCTTCTTGCCCAAAAGAGGTCTCCCGGCAACTGCACAGTTACCGTCTGTCACAGTCGTACAACGAACATCAAGGAGCTTACACTTCAGGCTGATATCATCATAGCTGCCATGGGTTATCCTGGATTCCTCACCGAAGACATGGTTCCCGAAGGAGCGGTCATCATTGACGTAGGTACCACCCGGGTAAAATCTGACCAGACAAAATCAGGCTTCAAACTCAAAGGGGACGTTGATTTCGAAGCTGTTGCACCCAAATGCAGCTATATCACACCGGTTCCTGGGGGAATTGGTCCCATGACCCGTGTTTCCCTGTTGTTGAATACCCTTAAGGCTGCCAAGAAAGAGGTCTATTCCTAAAGAATACAATACCGGTTGATGTCGCTGGCCAAGTTAATGCTTTGTCTCCTTATCTTTTGAATAAATAAGTTCTTTCCAGCTAAAATCGGTCCAGTACCTGAGAATCCCGAGGATTATTACAATAACCGGAATCAGAAGAGCGCTGGGAAGTTTGAAACCGGTATCGAAATACATCAGCAACGGAATCCCAAAAAACAGGAACGCAAACTCTGTAGCCAGCAGGAATTTTATCAGCCCGGCTGGTAATTGAAGTTTAGGTTCTGAACTCATACCCTCCTTATTTCATGGAATCCAGGACCAGTTTCAGAAATTCAGGTCTTTTTGCCGGCTCCAGCCATCGGGCCACAATGACCAGATCATGCTCCGGATCAATAATAATATAGTTGCCCCCGAATCCCGAGGCATAAAATACGGTTTCCGGAACACCATCGACCTGCCTGTCTCCCTTGTTCAGCCACCATAGGAAGCCATAACTTTCGTTGGCATCGGAAGGCCGGGTTGCCTTATTTATCCAATTCTCCGATATGATTTGCTTATCTGCCCAACGGCCTTCTGACAGGAAGAGCAGCCCGAATCTTGCATGGTCGTAGCTATTGATAAAAACGCCTCCACCTGAATGTCCTCCTCCACTCACGGATTGGACCTTCACTCCATCCATGTTCACCCAGGATGTTTCGTATCCAAACCATCTCCAGGTTGAACTCGCATCAATTGGATCCATTACATGTTCCTTAAGTACCACCGGAAGTGGTTTTCTCCATACCTGAAGAAGTGAATAGGCAAGCACATTAACCCGGACATCATTGTATTTGTAAAATGTACCGGGCTCATTCAGGGTACGATTGCGCCAGTCATCTATTCCCCCTTCTGCCGGCGGCCGGTCAGCCCAGTCGTACATTCCGAAAAGGGATCCTGACCAGTCGGAGGACTGGTTCAGTAAATGCTTCCAGGTAATTTTAGCATTGTGTTCTCCCATAAAGGTGCCATCCCAAACATATTCGGCTGCCTTATCGTTGACATCTGAGATCATTCCCTGGTCAACAGCCAATCCGGCAACGGTCGACAGGTAACTTTTGGTTACTGAAAACGTCATATCAACTCTGCCTGGATCCCCCCATTCGGCAACAATATATCCGTTCTTCAGGATAATACCGGCGGGTCCTCCCCTTTCCTTCACCGCACCGACGATCTCGTGAAAGGGTTCGTATGCAAATGATTTCAGAATAGCGATTCTCAGGTCACGGGATCCGGAATACTCATTTTCCTTTGCAAATTCTACAGCAGCATTCAGCTTTTCAGTATCGATACCTTCAGATAAGGGTGATTTTCTTTCCCATTCCCCTTTCGGGGGATAATAATAATCCTGGGCCCGAACCGGGGAAAAGACTACAATAAGAGCCAGGAGGCTGATTAGGATAGTGAGGCTTTGTAAGTTTTGAAACTTTTTTCTGATTAATTTCATTCTGTTGACATTTATAGACAATATCTGTAATCAACTGATTTGTATCAGAGCTCCCATCCGAATGTTGTCTGAAAAATGAAGTCATGTTCGGCTGCACCTACCACTGGCTGATTATCATAGTTATGCGTTAAACCAAGTTTTATAAAAAAATCCAGAGGCAGATCATACTTTATATCAAACTTAAAATCTGAACGAATTCTTCCTCTCACTGTAATACTGGGATATAGCTTTAGTGTACTCAGCAGGCTCAGGTCTTCAAAAGCGAAGAGGTTCAGCTCGCTGTTGATCAATGCTTCAAGACTTTTTTCGTCGGGTTCATCACTTGTAAAGGATTCATAGTTGTAAGCAAGTCCCGCTCCGAGACCCCAGTATGATTTGTAAGTATTTATAATAAAATGTCCATAGCTGACGTTCGTGATACTCCTTAGTTTAATTTTCTGTTCATTACTCTGAAAAAAGTTGTTGGAGAGGCCAAGATACCAGGAGTTTTCAAAATATTTAATGAATCCGACAGAAGCGTCTGTCCTTTGTGTTGGTGCAACTGAATCCTGCACGCTCTGATTCATATCAAAAAAGCCATTTACTCCCCATGTATCTGCAAAATAGCCAATACTGCTTCTTGTATTAAACTGATGATTATTATTTTCTTTCGTAAATGTATATCCGACTTCAATCGAGGCATCAAGCCTTCCAAAAAAAGTACTTTCCACAGGTTTCAGGTAGACAATATCGAGAATATCATCAATCATGAAGAATCTGAAGCCACTGGTTATCATTACAATTGAGGAGTCCCCCGGAAGACTGTTCACGCTTCCATTCATGCGTCGTCCATCGGTTAGAATGATTAAAAAGGTACGGCTTGTTTTCATTTCCTGGATCTGATCCCATTCTATATTGAAGTCTTTATCGCTGTAGTGGGTCTCGAATGTCAGTATTCCTTTTTCCAGAATTTCGATCTTCCCTATGAGTATTTCTCCCCTTGTGCTGACAATGGTATCATTCTGTCCATAAGATGCCCATGATAATGCAAAAATTAAAAGAAAGGTTGTTAATAATCTCTGAATGATTGGCATCGACCTTTATGAATCAGGTATCACATGAAAAAATATAGCAAAGAAATGGAAAATGCTTCCGGCGATGACAAACAGGTGCCATACAAGGTGGTGATATGGAAAAATAATTTTTTTATAAAAAAGTATTCCCAGGGTGTAGCATCCTCCTCCGATGAGTATCCAGGCGAGTCCTATAGGAGAAATGGCTCTTGCTAGGGGACCGATCCCTATCAGCAGCATCCATCCCATAATGACATACAGGGCAATGAAAAAATAATTCACTCCGGATTCAAACCTGGAAGGATTGAGAATTCTAATTGTTATACCAATGATGGCAAGTCCCCATTCAATGCCGAAAATTGTCCAGCCTAGTCCACCGCGGATCAGAACCAGTGTCAGCGGTGTATAGGTCCCGGCGATAAGCAGAAAAATCGCCACCTGGTCAAAATTAAAGAACCATTCCTTGCTTTTTCCTGGTTTCAGCCAGTGATTAAAGGTAGATGATGTATAAAGAATGATCATGGTGGCACCGAAAACTGATGTTGAGACAACATGCCAGGCTGTCCCGCGAATGGCTGAGAAAACAATCATTAATACGAGTCCCCCGCAAGCCAGAACCAAAGCTGAAAAATGAGAAATTGCGTTAGCCCTTTCTTCGGAGGCTGAAAATCTATGTGCGTCAGAGGTCATTTGAGAGAATATGTTATTACTCCTGCAAAATTAGGAATTAAAACAATGTTGGCAAGGTTAATATAAAGACAAGAAAGGGAAGCTTCATGATTGCACATTGAAGCAATGGTCTATTGTTTATTGCCGGTTTATTCAAAGTGCAACTTTCTCCTGTCTAAGTTGCCGGATGACTGAATATGGGTTTGATCCCCTTAACCATTTTACTGATCTCAGCCTGAGTTGGTGGTTTAAATTCTTTGTTTGCCCGGATAAAGTCCAGCGTCTTTTTCATGAATATACTATCACCTGCATGAACTGTGGCAGTGATATCCTTTGACAGGGTGTATGCCAATGCTTTCTCAATTTTTTCATCCTCTTCGAAGGGCTTGTACCACATATTGGGATATGGTCTTTCTGCTTTAGGAACCCTGTGGCTGGCAACTGCCTTAAGAGCAAGGACTCCCATACCCTTACTTTTAGCTGTTTTATATACCTGGGGACCGAAATTACCGTTCTCCCAGCATACACAGTTTATGGGATACAATATTGAGTCGAAATCAAATAATTCCATCATCTTCAGGGCAACCTCCTCGTTATGAGCTGAAAAGCCAATATGCCTTATTTTTCCTTCCTTCCTGGCTTTAAGGAAAGTCTCCATTGCACCATCGGGACCAAATACCTTCTCCACATCCTCCATTTTGCTCATGGCATGGAACTGATAAAGATCGAAATGATCTGTCTTTAACAATTTCAGGGATTCATGGAGTTCTTTTTCCGCTCCGGCTTTATCCCTTTCTCCTGTCTTGCAGGCAAGAAAAACATCATTCCTGTATACTCGTAATGGTGGACCCATCAATTCCTGGGAATCACCATAGCCAGGGGCGACATCAAAATAATTGATACCTGCATTAAAGGCCTTGGGGATAAGTTCTTTTGCAAATTCCTGTCCATTGTTACGCAGGGCAATTCCACCAAATCCGACGATAGATAGCTTATCACCCGTTTTGCCAAGAGCGCGTCGAGGCATGTACTCTGGTTTCATATTTTCATACATACTCAGAATATCAGTAAACTGCAGGGCCATCCCCCCTGCAGCGCTTAATTTGATAAAGTTACGGCGTTTCATGGTTTCAAAAGTTAAGTTTCAGGTAAGTTAATTAAAAAATGAGATACAGTCAACTTTATCGCTCTGGTCTGTATAAATGGTACTGAAAAATCCTTGCATGAATTATTCGGAAAGATTTTCTTAATTTTATATAGCTGGAAACGCATAAAATAACAGGAAATGGAAATATTGAATTTCGAACTAACCACTATTCAGGAGAATGCTTTCATCTACGAAACACATTTGAAAAATGTTAAACGGAGAAGGGATATGTGGGCTGTTGCGGTAAAGGATAAAATAAAATCTACTCTTGAGTCTGTACAGAGTAATTTCAAAAGAATTGACTGGGAAATTTCAGCTATGGATGAAAGAAAAAACCTTGAGACCGTGATGATGAAAATCAAGGATACCCCCAGCGGGATCAGTGAAGCTGCATCGGACGGTAAGACCCGGCAATTCATAAAGATCGGGGCTGAACTGGGATTTACCCAGATGATCTCCGGCAAGATCAATGTCTGGTTTGAATACCCATACTGGGAAGATCTCCAGATTTCAAAACAGCTCCGCAAACATCTGGTAACTATTGAGCCTTCTTATGTTACTGAGGGACTCATAGCCGGTTTTGTACACCAGTTCCTAGCTGACGTCACCCTTTACGAATCCGGCGTATAAAAGCATCCAAATATCCTTCTCCATGCAATTTCAATTAATACTTACAAAACATTTACAAAAGGTTATTGGTAGGTTTATTTTTCTTCCCCGATTATTTACAGCAAAAAATTGTGCGTTTGTTTATTGGATTTGATTGCTGAATGTAGTAATGTGAATGAAAACCGGGTCTGTCCTTTAGATTTAAAATATAGTTTTTCAATCAAAGAGTTGGAAGATTTAATATGTAGTTTGTACTTCTTCCTCCTTCACCTGAATCCGACAAAATACCTTTCTCGATTAAGTCTTGAATATCTCTGCGGGCAGTATCTCTATGCACTTTTGTCATCTTGGCCCATTTGGATGAATGCAACTTACCGATGAAGTCACCAAGAAGTATATTGATCATTTTGACTTGTCTATCATTTATCTGGGTAGTTTTATGTATTTCCCAAAACTTTGCCTTTACAAAGACTTTCGACAGTGTTTCATCTGTTGCCTCAAGTGCCTCAGTTAGACGTTCAAAGTACCAAACCAGCCAGTGGCTGACATCCAAATTTCCCTTTTGGGCAGACTCCAATATGGCATAATATCCCTTTTTTGATTTCATTATCTGAGCCGACATACTATAGAATCTTTGGTTGGTCCGGTCTGCTCTGGCTAATTGAGAATCTGCAATGGCTCTAGCTATTCTTCCATTCCCGTCATCGAAAGGATGGATAGTAACGAACCATAAATGAGCAATTCCTGATTTAATCACCAATTCCATGCTATTGTCTGTATTGAACCACTGGATAAATCGATTCATTTCTACTTCAAGTCGTGTAGCCTCAGGAGCAATGTAATGCACCTTTTCTCTTCCCATTGGGCCAGATACAACTTGCATTGGGCCGTGTTCATCATTCCTCCATTCACCTACAGTTATCTTATACATCCCACTCCTTCCTGTAGGGAATAGAGCTGCATGCCATCCACACACTCGATCTTTAGTTAAAGGGTCTTTATACTTCTGAGTTGCATCTAACATCATTTCTACAACTCCCTCTACATCGCGAGTTGCATTCGGCAATCCGTATATATCTATACCTAATCTTCTAGCTACTGAGGATCTTACTTCTTCGGGATTCAAAAACTCTCCTTCAATTGCACTTGACTTTACAATATCTTCGGTTAAAGTCTCAAGTAATGCTTCTTCTCTAAGTTCGAATCCTAAGCCCTCCATTCTTCCTATTAATCTACCTTGTAGATCACGCACCTTACTAACGTATGGGACTAGTATATCGTTATCCCAGTAGAAATTTGGCCAGTCTTTGTTTTGATGTAAATACATCTAAGATATCTTAATGACGTAATATATACGGCAAATATAATATGTATTCGCCGCATTACAAAATAAATGACGTAATATTTACGTCAAAAAGGGTAGTCTTTTGCAGTACTAGCATTGAATGGGAATGAAAATTAGTATTTAGATTTTAACGCCGGAGTAAACCGATACCACCTACTGGTGAAAAACGGTACCATCCCGAATAATAATCTCATCGAGTTCAAAGTCTATGTCTTTTGGATGTTTTTGATTATTGAAGATAATAAACCAGTAAAGCCAACCAACATAAGTTTTCTTTGTACTGGAACTGAAAAGATTTGTGCGAATTACTTCTCTGATATGATCAAAAAACTTCTATCCTTTTATTTGGACAAATACTCCTTAATTGTGCGTCATGCAAAAAAGGATAGACTGAATCTTGGCAAGAAGTGTAACGGATATAAGAAACATATTGCTGGACCGACATAAAAACTGAACTATGTTTTAATCATTCGACTAAGTCTGACAAGATTACTATTTCCTCCGCTACGCATTTTTTAATATTTCTCAACCAACCCGTATTTGGCACATTTGCAAAGCCACACAGGCCAACTCACAATCCAAGCTTTACAAAAGAGCCAAATATTTCTACCCTATATTTTAATGATGTTTTATATCATATAAGTCAGGTTAAAGCTGACATTATTACTACAATAAATAAGAGTTGTTAATTATTATTCGTATCATTATCGTCAGGTTAAAGCTGACTATTTTACTATGAAGAATAAATTCATATCAACACAATCCAATGAAATTCTGACTTACTTCAATCAGATGACTAAGGATTGTTTTGATTATTCTGAAGCTGCAACCGCATTACCCAATTCAAGTGAGAGTGCTCTCAAAGAGTTGCTTAGCGACATGGTAAAAAGAGGACTTTTAATGCGCTTAAAAAAAGGTCTTTACTATATCATACCTTATGAACAAGAGGCTGATACTTTCATGCCTGACTGGCATTTACTAGCTGAGCATTTGACAAAAGGAACTAATCATTACATTGGGTATTACTCTGCTTTACAGGTCCATAACCTGATAACTCAACCATCACTCAAAGAACAGATAGTAGTTGCAAAGCAGATTCGTCCTTCGAGTCTAAATATTAAAAACGTCACATTCCAGTTCATTTACCATAATAAGGACCACTTTTTTGGCTCGAAAAAAAATTGGATTGATAGCTTCAACAAGGTTATGTGCTCTGATCTTGAAAAGACATTTGTCGATTGCTTATTCAAATCCAATTATGCTGGTGGTATTGTGGAAGTAGCCCGAGCGATATATATCTCAAAAGACAAAATCAAATACGACAAACTATTTGATTACGTAACTCAATTTAAATCACAAGCAGTAATCAAACGTTTGGGATTCCTTCTTGAAACACTTGAAATAGAAACAGGAATCACAAAACAACTACTCAAAGCAAAAACGGCATCATATGTTCTATTAGATACTGAACTTCCAAAATCCGGCAAAATGATTAGCCGCTGGAGCATACAGCAAAATCTAGAAACTGAAACCATTAAATCTGCTATCTACACATGATCAGGCCCGGTGAAATACAGAACAAAGCGCGAGAAGTTGGTGTAAGAGACCAGCAGATTGAAAAAGACTATATTCTCTCCTGGATACTCCAAGGGATTGCTCAACACGAGCAATTGTCAATCTCAATCGTCTTCAAAGGTGGAACAGTATTGAAAAAGGTCTATTTTAAGGATTATCGATTTTCGGAAGATCTTGATTTTACCTTAATTGATAATGATATTTCAAATGAGCAAATTTTTGAATGGTTTGCAGAAGTGTTTGAATACGTAGGTGAAGAGGCAAATATTCCTCTTGAAATTATTGATGATAATGAAGATGGTGGAATGAATTTTTACATCAGCTATGTTGGTCCTCTCGGTGGCTTAGGTGCAAACAAGAGAGTAAAAGTAGATATTTCCAGGAGCGAGGAATTACAATTTGAACCAGCTAATCAAGATCCCTTTTTAGGGTACTCAGATCAGGAAGGACATCAGCTACTTTGCTATCCACTTGAAGAAGTCCTAGTAGAAAAATTGAGATCAGTTATGCAACGCATGCAGGCTCGTGACTTTTACGACATCTGGTATCTCCTCGAAATACATGAAATGGATGTTACTTTTTATGTAAATGAATTCAAAGCAAAATGTGAAAGCAAGGACATTGATCCAACAGGATTTCATGCAAAATTGGATCAACGGCTACCGCAATATAAGGGTCGTTGGCAAACCTCGATGGCGGATCAGATACAAGATTTGCCTGACTTTGATCAAGTGATTAGAGAGGTTATGCGTCACTTAAAGAATTTAGAATTATGAGCTACAAAATAATACATATCCATGATGAAGATAGTGTGGCTGATACCTGTCGAAAAGAGGTGTTGCCGAAACTCTATGATAGTGAATGGACTGATGATTTGATATTCGAACAAAGGACTTTCACAGATGGAAAGATCATTGTCATTGGACGAAAAGCTATATCTTTGAAAATCGCTTGGCCCCGCATGACCTGGAAGGTTTAATCGAACTGTTCGAAGGAGATGAGGCCTATACCTCGTATGTGGACAGTTGTTTTATCAGAGCCATGGGAAAAAATTCATCACCGCACATGGTAAACATGCGGAGAACTGGGTCGATTATGAGAACCAGCCCTCCTGCCAGTTGGCCCACCTGTTTAACCATAGTTCTGCCCCCTGGTTATCTCAGAAATATGTAAGGGAGGTAAAGGAAACAACCTTTTCAGACATATCTTCCTATGGGGGATACAACGGGGATGAAGACCTAGGACAGATGGGTGCACTAGGTGTTCTCATGGCGATAAGGCTATACCAGATGGATGGCGGGGCTTCGGTCAACTCTTCTTACGAGATCACCGCACCGGTTTTTGATAAGATCCGGATCGAGTTGAATCCTGAGTACTATCCGGGGGACAAATTCCTGATTATCACTGAGAATAATGCGCCCGATAATCCCTACATTCAAAAGGCCCAACTTAACGGGACGGATTGGACAAACGTGAGCTTTTCCCATGATGCCTTTTCAAAGGGGGGGAGCTCAGGATCACTTTGGGGAAAGATCCCAACCGGAATTGGGGCCGATAGGTGATTACTTCCCCTGTTATATATTGTGCCTCACAAGTTGATTTTCAAGATGCCGGGTATCCTGGTGATGAAGTCAATAAATTTATTCATATCTAAAATTTTCAATAAGTAGGGTTTCCTGTTTAATAGGTTAAATGTTTGTAAATCAGTTGCTATTGTTCATAATTGCATCGAAAATAAATTGGTAAATGCAGAGCAATGTTTTATTATTGCAAATATACTTTGCACCTAT
>SDBV01003461.1_pt1 | contig 23277 bp, 22 predicted proteins | sample 2277081 | NCBI WGS metagenome assembly SDBV01 (sample SAMN10402039, study PRJNA504765) | marine sediment metagenome | isolation source: marine sediment core GS10_PC15, 223 cmbsf | place: Arctic Ocean: Southern Knipovich Ridge | collected 2010 | reverse complement strand
TAGGCAGCGAAACCGTTTTTAACATAATGGTTATAAATTCTTAAAATATCTTCTATATCCGAATCTCTAAACTGCCTAAGCTTATATTTATTCATCATAATAAAGAAAATAAGTGATATAAATAAAAATATAATTATTCCTTGATTAAAACTCCACAATGTTATAATATCATATTACAAATTTTATTAGTAAACTTGTTTTTTGATAGTTTTGGGCACAATCGTTACTTATAAATTTAATTTTGTCTTAACTATTAATAGACAAAAATAAGATTTTTAAATTCATAAGTGGAGGAGATGTAATTTTTCTGCTAAAGAGATTAAACCTGTTAAACTAGATAAGGAGGTTAAGGATTGCTTTTTCAGTTTTGAGGGTGAGTGCTACCACATTAAAAGATTCTCAAGTGAATGCGTGGGTTTAAAATGTAAATATTATAAATCTGGGCTCCTTCGCAAAAAATTGGAATCTAAATATATCAACAAAGCCAATACTATAAAAAGGGAAACAAAATTAACGACTATAAGAAATCCAATAACTAAATAAATTATTTTCTGATATTCCCAATCGGACATGATTCAATACATTCATTACACCAAATACGGCTATAATTAGAAAGTATTCTCCAATTAGTGTGATTATAATCAAGACATTTGTCTTTATCGTAGTTTCCTTTATGAAAAGCATCAGCTGGGCAAGAATCAATACAAATATTACAGTTCTTGCAATGCTCACTTTCATAAATAGGCACTCCTAAAGATAAGGGAGCTTCCGTAGCAATTGCTCTTAACCGGACTTGTGATCCATATTTATCAGTAATAAGGAGATTATTTTTCCCGATTGATCCCATTCCAGCAAGTGCAGCAGCATCTTTCAAATACAATCCCGCTCTATATTGGATTAATTTAGATTCATAACCTAGTTTTAGGAGTAACTTTAAAATTGAATTGCAATAATTTTTCAAAACTGAATCAGCAAACTGAATAATTTTTCCAGTTTCATCATTTTCACTCCATGCATCAAGTATTAAATCATATAAATGAATTCCAATAATAATGACAGTTTTCGTTTCTTTTAAATATATGAAAGGTTGATTTTCTTCTGAAAAATGGGTAAATAAATTTGGATCTGCGAAGCCTATGATATCTACTCCAATTTTCTTACTGTATTCTTCTAGTTTATTGGTTAACTCTTTATCTTGTTCCATTTTATTAAAAAAAAAAATGTATTAATTAAATTAGAAAAAAGCATACTGTTTTTATTTCTTCTTCTTTGCCATACGTTTTTTCAAGGATCCTGATGACCTTCTTGCTCTTTGTTGACCTTTTGCCGCCCAATAACTTTTTACGGGCGCTTGCGCTACTTCTTTTTCTTCCATTTCTATTTCTTCTAATTCATCATTCAAAAATGATAATCCTTCTGTGAAATCTTCTTCAGCGAAAGTCTTATTAGCAGATTTGAGTTCCCTCATCTCATTTATCATTACATTTTTAAAAGTTTTCAAACGCGATTTAGACTCATTTGCCTTTCCAGCATAGTATCCTGAACCAGCAGCTTGAATATTCATAATAACATTAAGTTTCTGGTCATATTCAGATTTAAATTCATTTTCGTCTTTAGTGACTTTTATCTTATCATTTATGACTCTCATTCGTTTACGACCTTTTTTATCCAAATACTCTACTTGAAGTTGTACTGGAATTTCTTCATTTTCATTTAATTCTTTAGCCGAATCAAGTTCCAAAAATAGTTCTCTATCTTCAGTAATTGCCCCAAGGTTAATCTCTGATTCCTTATATGCTCCCTTTGAACTAAACGCACCAGTAATATTTTTAATGCCTATAGCTGGCGGAAGAATAATTCTTACTTTAACATCCTTTCCAATATAGCTAGTTTGCCTGAGTTCTGAAAATATAGCTTCCATTTCTTCGCTTGAAATTAAATACAGTTGTCCTCCTGTTCTATCTGTTAATTTTCCTAATGTTTGAAGTCCTATTTCATTATTATCACCAGATGCAGTTACTCCAACAACATCAACTATAATTTTATACTGATTGCATAAATTGGCCATACTTTCATAAAATTTCTCAGCTCCAGCACTCGTTCCCGACAAATTTCCTATTCCTTGATTTGCGAGACCGTCAGTTAATAATGTTATTCTTCCTGAAATGTTAAAGAATTCAAAAGACACTATTCCAAAATATAATGCAGGGCCTAGTGCCGTCATATCCATTGATCTAAGACTCTCAACTTTCTTTATCCACCCATCCGCGAATTCTCCGATTGAGCCTAAGAATTTATCTTTTTTCATTAACTTCTTTAATTGAGACTTCATCCCCTCAAGAGAAAAAAGTAAATCACCACTAAAATTTGTAACCTCTTTATCATGTCTTAAATAGTAATATACACTACTCTCAAACGCAATTAAAATATATTTTGTTGTAGGAGAATTAATCTTAAAATCTTTAAGAGTTTGAATTAATGATTTTTTCACAGCTTTAATTTTAGCACCACTCATGCTTCCAGATATATCAATTACAGAAATATATAAATCACCTTCCGTAATATCAACTTTCGTGATTTTTTCTTTATTTTTTGTTTTTTTTAATAAAACGTCTGTTAAAATGAAATCGATGTCATTAGGAAATTTCTCCTTAATTTTAGATTTATCTACTGTATTGACAGTACCACAATATTCACAAATATAATGTGGACCTTTCTCGCTATCTTCCTTAATTAATTCAATATCAATAAAAACAGCGCCGCAGAATTTGCATTTAATTGGTTCAGCTTTAATTTCCTTCTTTGGTTTTCCTAGTTCTTTAAAAGCAATAGAATACAAATATGGATATAGTTCATTTTTTGATGGTTTTTTAACTAAAAATTTTTTAAATGCTCTATTAAACATAAAATACACTTCATTGAATTTTAAATCATTAATGGTAAATGAAAAATAAAAATTTTTGGAGAAAAAAATTAAAAAAAAAGTTTTAAATCCCAAAACCCTCACAGGGTCGTCCTTGTGTGTCTCGTTTTTCTACGCACAAGTCATTCTTAACTGGGATTTTTAATATATTTATCCATAAGCAGAGCCATCATTTGTACGGAAGGTCTGTCTGTTTTATCTTTACCCACATATTTCCAAACAATTTCTCCATCCTTATTAATTAAAAATTTGCTTGGTACAGCTTGTTTTATCTTAATTTTTCCCGCACCCGGAGCATACCAATACACATCATAATCTTTCGCTATTTTAGCACCGCGATCAGAAATCATGTCTACTTTAAAATTATTAACCTCTTTAAAACTCTTTAAGAGTCTTATAGTATCACTTGCGATGGAGAATAGTTTTATATTTCGGTTTTCAAACTCATGGATATTTTCTGTTAATAATGTTAAATGCTCTTTGCAATTACTTCACCAATTTCCCCGGAAAAAGTCTAACATAACTCCATTATATTTTTCAAGAAGATTAGTTAAATGTACTAAGTTCATGTTTATGTCTACAGTGTTTATTAGTGGTGCTTTACTATGGATATTTAAGCCTTTGGGTCTTGGAATTTCAACATCGCTCATTTAAATCATGTGGTTCTTTTTGAATTATAAAATTTGAATTCATTAGGCAATTATATTTTAAAATTATAAAGATATGTTTTTCATAAAGCTTTAAAAAAGATATGAAAAAAAAGATGATAGGTTATCGCGTATTAATCCCAAAACCCTCACAAGGTTGTCTTTAAGCGTCTCACCTTTTTAGGCACATTTCATTCTTAATTAGGATTTTTAACCTTACAATTATTAGAAATTTTCTTTAAAAAACCACACTTTTATTCTCATTAATTTTGTTTTAAAAATAGCGGGTGTTGATCTTAAAATTTTTAAAGAATGAATTAACTTGAAAATCTTTCAAAAATAGTCTCTGTCATAACAGTAAAAGTTTTTTCAACATTTTCTCCCGTTTTTGAAGATAATTCAACAAAAGAAGCAAGATTGTATTTTTTTGCAGCTAATATTCCATCATCTCGCAGAACCGCTCGAAACTCTTGTAGATCTAATTTCGATCCAATCAACATAATAGGAATATCTCCCGCATTTTCTCTAATTATTTGAGTCCATTCTGGTAAATGTTCTAAGCTTCTTACATTTGTTATATCATAAAGGAAAAATGCACCATTTGCACCTTTACAATACTGAGATAGCAGAAATCTAAATCTTTCTTCTCCCCCAAAATCCCAAACCTGTAGTTTTACTTTTTTATCTTTAAAATCTATTGTCTTGGAATAGAAATCTACTCCTATAGTTAGCTTCAAATCTTCCATAAAGATCCCAGAAATATATCTTATGGTAAGGGATGTTTTTCCGACGCTCGCATCACCGAGCATCATTAATTTGAATGTAAAATCATACTCGGTCATTTTCTTTAGTAGATATAAGGTTTTGGTTATTTTTTTCGATTTTAAAAATCATATTTTAATACTTTTCAAATTTAAATTTATAATATTAATATACCTAGTATTAATTAATTTTTCACAAAGATAAAAATTAATAGGATTAATAGAGCCAATATTAATTAATTTTTGTTAGATTTAGAAGTAATATTTTCAAAAAAAGTTAAAATTATACTATCAAAATAAAAATATTAAAACAAGAATGAGCGATTGAACAAGGAATTAGGGAATATTCAAAATTTACAAACAATAGTGATAATAAGATTCCAAAAGTAAAATAATAACCAAAAAATGTTATTATAGTTGTTATAGGAACAAGAAATGGAGGGACGTGATAAAAGGCAAAAAAAATTGATGATATAATGATTGAATAGTGTAACTTTAGTCGATTTTCAATTTTTTTAATAAGGAACCCTCTGAAAAAAGCTTCTTCACATGGACCGATAATTGTTATCTGGAGTATGATTAGGATAATAATTTGAATAAAATTCGGTTGAATAGGGGTTGTTCCAATTCTCCCTGATTGACCCTGTTCGACAAATTCAGAGCTAAATACAGTTCTCACAATAAAGTCTCTGAAAAAAAGAATAATATAGTTACTACATAAAAAAAATATACTTCCAATGAAAAATCCAGTGACTATTTTAATAAGAATGTCGTCATTCTTTTGAAATCCCATATCTAGTATCACTTCCTTAAATGGTTTTTTTTCGACTGTACTAGATATTAAACCGGGTAGAATAATGAAAAGCAGCTCGAGAAACATTAAAAAAATTAAGATCCAAGGATTTTCTCCTAATTGAATGACTATCTTCTCTTGAAATTTTATTTTCATTTATCGTTCAAAAATCAAAAAATTAAATACCTCATTGTTATTATTTTTAACTTAATTTTCTGTATTTATAATGACACTAAATGATAAATATATCGAGTTAAAAGTAAATAATATAATTTTTCTCTCACAAGAGCTCCAATTAATTAAAAGCAATGGGTTAACAAAAGAACAGCTCCTATTAAAAAATTTAAAGACTATAGCAAAAGATTACATTGAACTCGAAAAGTTAAAGAATTTATTTGCGAATTTAGTGTTGCAAAACCTTGATCATTTAGAGTTTTCAAAATTCATTCAATTTCCTAAGTTTTTTATAAAAGAGGATTATCTAAAAAAAAAAGTAATTTCTGCTAATATTAGAGGTTTAAATATCGTTAGTGTTGATGGAAGCTCAGTATCAAAGAAATTCATGAATGTTGATTTTTCATTTTTGAAAGCTATTGCGGTAAAATATTATTTTCAGAATAATTATGCTGCGAGAATTGAATATTTTCCAGATTTAAGTGGTTTTAATAATTATTATGTTCAAGGAAATTTTTTTAATCACAATGAACTCACTATTGAGACTAAAATCTCTATTGATATGACTTTTATGGAGATAAACTTACTCAATCAAATGATAGAAAGATCATCTGAGATTGATATGATAATAATTGATGGATCAATTGTTATTATGCCTATAAATCTTATATTCTCTAAAGAACCTGATATTTCAATAAAATATGATAATCTTTTGAAAGAATACCATAAATTGTACTCGAATTGTAAAGAAAAAGGAATAATTTTAATTGGTTCAATTAAAGATACAAGAACCTCTGCCCTATCACATCTACTTTGTGATTCTATCCAGTTATTAAAACCAAGTTATAAGAAATTGAAAGATTTTATTAAAATTAATTATAGAAAAGTTATTGAATATTTTTCAGATATAGATTTGTTTAATCGACTATTACTAAAATCAGAAAGAAGTTGTATATTTAACTGTAAAAGAGAAATAGATAAAATAAGAGATACAGGAATAAAAAAGGAGATACCATATTATTTCCCTTATTCATTTTATGCTTTTTATCTTAAAGCAACTCAATATGATACTCCTTGTAGAATAGAGTTCTTTATGGATGAAAATGACTCTTTAGAAAGAGCTTCTAAAAGAGCTGATTTAATATCATCAATCTTATTACCGATCTCGAGTTTGAATGAACATTATAGTTTACCTATCCCTCAAATTGAAGCACATAGAAGAGCTGTTTTTAAACCTAAAGAAGTTGATTTATTATTCAATAATTTAACTAGAAATTTAACTAGATATGGTATCAAACTGTTAGAAAAAAGGAGAAATAGAAGACCGTTTTAATCTTGATTATAATATAATCTATTTAAAAGAATATCTTCAAAGAAGACATGTTTTTTATCTACAACAACATTTTTATATCCAAGATTTTTAACCTTTTTATTAAATTCTGTTAAATTCGTCCTACTTGAATTTACACAGTAAATATAATGTTTTTTTTCTAAGTTGAGAAAAAATTTTGCTTTTGTGAGGAATTTAATCAAAATTTCAAATCCCTTTAATCCACCATCCCAACTAAAATCAATAGCTTTCTTTTTATTACTTTTTTTTATTAATTGAGATGATTGAAGGTACGGAGGATTAAAAACGATAATATTGAAGAAATTTTGGAGATTTCTTGGAAATGATTTAAACAAATCAGATTTAATGAAACTAATTTTTTTATTGATATTATTAAGTTCTTCATTTATTTCAGCACATTTAATAGCTTCTTCTAAAATATCAGAAGCAAATATGTTTGGCTTGAATTTTGGGTTTTGAATTTTATATTGTTGAAAAAAAATCGCGATAATTCCAGTTCCGGTACCAAGATCTAAAACATTCTTGATAGTTCCTAGTTTAATTCCATCAAAATGATTTTGATCTAAATTCCTCTTGAAATAATCAATTAATAAATAGCTATCTTCAGCAGGAATGTAAACTTTTTCAAAATCACATTTGATTAACGGATCAGGAGTTGAATTAAAGATAATCACTTCCTTATTTTAATTATTGAATGAGATCGTGGAATATTTTGCTAATTTCTATATACTCTTCAATTTTAAAACTAAAAACTTTAATATTTTTATAATTCGCTTCTTGTAAAACTCTTAAAATATCATTTTTATTAAGAAGATTGTTAAAATTTGTTTTAAAAGACAAAGCGAGAGCATTAGCAATGTTTTTATTTTTATATGGCATAATTCCAGCAATAAATTTCAAATAATACTCTATTGATGAGTTATCTAAAAAAAAGGGGTTTATTTTTTCTTTAGGATCAACTTTTATAAGAGAAATTTCTATTTTTGGAATAGGATAAAAGCACGTGCGCGAGATAGTTGTTTTAAAAATAGGTTTCATAAAAGAATTAAACCCAATCGTGATTCTAGAAAACTTTTTATACTTCTTAGTTAGAAATATTCGTTCAGCGATATTTTTTTCAATTGTAATAATACCTTGAGGGGGTTTCTTCTTAAAAAAGACTTTCTCAATTATTGGTCCTGTAATTGTATACGGAATATTAGAGACGACTTTATTATGAAGTGGAATATGGATTTTTAAGATATCTCCATTTATAATCTCGATATTATCATATTTTGAAAATCGCTGCTTTAAATAAGAAAAGAGATGGGAATCGATTTCTATGGCATATACTTTCTTAACTTTTTCTGCTAATTTCTCTGTTAAGGCACCTAAACCAGGACCAATCTCTAAAATCAGATCTTCTTTTGAGAGGTCTGATAACGAGATAATTTTATCGATGATATTTTGATCAATCATAAAATTTTGACCTAGTCGCTTTTTAGGTCTTAGTTTTAATTGCCTTAAAAGTAGTTGTACCTTTTTTTTATTCATTAGACTCATTCATACTTTTGCGTCTTACTAAAAAGGTAATATTTTACATCTCTTTGAAGCTCTTTGATAATCCTTAGAGCAATAAGTTTCAAAGGATTTGAAATACTTGTTCTATCAATAATATCTTGAAATATTACAAATTTTTGTCTTTCTCTTGCTTCAAGAATTTCCCACATGTGTTTTTGCCCAACTCCAGGTAACAATTTTAAAGCATGCATTCTTGGAGTGATTGAGGTTGAGTTATTAAAAAACTTAATAAATTCCTCTTCATATTTTTGAATTCCTTCTTCAAGAATTGGTTGAATTAACGCTTTTGCGGTATTTGTTAAATCCTTGTAATCAATTTTTTTTAAAACTTCTTTTAACTTTTCTTCTCTTAAGAATTCTTCATAAGTTTTTTGTTCTTGAACTTGAATATCAGAATTTTTATATACCGTAACTTCATATAGTACAAAATCTGGAAAAGTAAGAACTTGCGATATTGGGTTTTTTGCCCAGCTAGGTCTATCTTCTTCGGGATGACCATGTATTAGTAAATCTAGTATTACAACTTCCCGAAATTTTTTTATAAATTGTTTTTTTTTCCTCGGACCCCTTCGATACTCTCTCCTTCGTGGAGGACGTCTGTATCGCTCTCTTCTTTCCATCATTTCTAGTTGTCTTGTTTTTTATTTTTCCGATACCCATTTCAAAATTTTTATTTTAACTGCTTAATTAGTCAGAATTGTACATTAAAATTTAATACAACTTAAACTTATAAATTCTTCGGATTTAAGAATAAACTATTAAAATTTTGTAATTAAGATTAGTTGAATTAAGAAGTTTTTATATCCTCTATTTGATATAATATCTCTTGTAACTGTTCGTCATTTAATGTCTTTCCAGTGAATGATTTTTCAAACATCATCCTCAATTCTGGAACTGAATGTGGATCGATATTTATTACATTAATAGCATAAATTTCTTCAATATCATGCTTATCTATTAACAATTTCTTAATTTTTAATGCAGTTTTAATATCACATTTTGCAAATTTATTAACATAATTATAAGTGATTTCTTGAAAATGCGACATTCCCTCTTCGGAATCAATTTGTGTTAAATGGTCCTTTACATTCTCCATTATTTCCTTGACTTCAGGAATAGATACTGTTTTTTCGTCTTTTTTTCTTCCAGACATTATTTAGCCTATGATTTTTCCAATTTTATTTTACAGAAACAGAGTTTAATCTAAGATGCTCCTTCCCGATTATTAATATTTTTTGAGAATTACCCAATTTCACTTTTACTAAATAGCAACGCCCTCGTTGTTCAATGATAGTGCCTGTTTTTCCGTGAAAGCGACGGTGTGGTTGTCCGCGTTTATGTTGAGAGGGATCTGTAATTACATCAACTTTATCATTAATATTATAATCAATAAGATATTTTTCAATTGATCCTAATCCTCGATCCCGAACATTTTTCCGATGTAATCTACGAGTTTTGTTTCTGTATCCTTTATGATCTGTTATAACATATCTCCTCTCTGTCTTGCCATTCTTTTAATGAACCAGGTAAGTTTAGCATTCTTAATATTAATTATATTAGAATTATGAAATAAAATTTATTTACTTTATGAATTCTAAAAAAACTGTAAATTTATAGAATAATAAAATTGTTGATTATTTCTGGTAAATATATATTGTTAATTTTATTGTATCTAATAATTATATTATTAATTTTAAAGTGAGATTTAAGATAAGATCTCTAATACATCCAATTCTTTACAAATTAGAGGTATGTCAAATATCTCCGAAAATGAAGGAGTTGTCCTTCCATTATCACCGTTAATCAATTCTTTTATATAGGTTCCTCCTTGTGTTTCGATAGTGAACTCGAATATATTTGCTTTAATAAATTTCTCTTCTATTTTAAAAATAAATTTTTTTCTTATTTTATCAGCACGACGATGAGATACTCTATGCGGAGTTCTTTGACGAATCTCCTGATGTTCAAAAATTTTTTTTAACTGAATTACTTTACCTTCAAATATTTCTTTAGAGATTTTCTTGTTGGCTTCTACTTTTGCTCGATAGACTTTCTTTGTGTTTTTTGCTTCATTCTTAATTTTTATGACTTCTTTCTTAGTACTATATCTTAAGTTTTGAATTTTTATTTTTTTTTTATTAATTTTATTAACTTTTTTTTCTAATTTAATAAAGTCTAAATCCCTAACTTTAGGATTTCTTAATTCAAGAATAAAAGGTCTTCCTGAACCTAACATCCTCACATCAATATCCTCTCTTCCAGCACCATGAAACTTTGAATCCGTGGCTCTTGATTCTTTGATAAACTCTGGAGTTATTAGTTCTTCTACACTTGTTAGATATTGTTTTCCTGAAAAATTACATAATTCACATCCCTTTCCCCTACAATTTTTACAAAACCAATGAGTTTGAGGGATTCCTCTTACCAATTTGTTATATTTTGCAAAAATAAAAAGAGATTTTAAAACTAACTCAACTTTAAATGCTTCAAAACCTATAAAATAGATTATTAACACATCTGGGTACGTAAATTCAGGAGATTTTTTAAAAGTATTCTTTAAATTTTTGCCTATTATACGATTAAAATGACTTTTGAAAGATTCTGCCTCCAAAAGGGTAAATTCAACTTTAAATCTATCTTCTTGATTAATTATTTGAGAATTGGGCGTTGAACCAATCAAAAAGTTATTAAATTCGATTTCTTCTAAAATTCTTATTGTTTTATCAATATATTTTTGAATATTTGAAAAAACATCATGACATAAATAACAAACTTTATCAGAGTCTTTCTTTTTATAATCAAGTCCCTCATTTGTTAATACTTTTTGAGCTGGTAAATAGCAAGCATTTTCAGCTAGGAGTTTCAGATTAAAAATTGCTTCATCTTGTATTTCCTCATTCCCGGATAAATAATTTCTGTGGTTTTGCATAGTTAATGAAAGTAATAACGCATTTCCTCTCTCATAGTTTGTTGTATTTGTAGCTAAAAGAGAAAACATTCTACCAAGACAATGAAAACATATATAGTATTTTTGATAAATATCAATAACTTTGCTGAAAATCATACTCACTTAAATTAAGTAATTAATTATATATTGATTTTATCTACGAATAGAAAGTGGAGTAAAAAAATTTTAAAACAAAAGTTTTTTTGAACAATGATGAAAAAAATACTCCAATAGCTAAATAGGAATCCATTGGGATTATAGCTAATAAAGCATTAGTGGAAAGCTTATTTTAGTCTTCTTCTTGTTGACTCCACCCCAAATCCTTTAACACAGAATCTAGTTCTGCTGATTCTTCTTCAAGAATAAATTCAGTGTCATATTCAGAAGCTGCATCAAAATCTGGAGGAGCTAGCTCCTCAAATGAAGGTACACTATCAAGGGGAGGAAATTCTTCAACAGGCGATAATTGTTCAGAAGCTGGTGCAGGTTTTTCGGAAACAGATTCTTCATCAATTTCCATGGGAGTATAATCGTCAATTGGAATGGGTGGAATTTCATCTGCATATACTTTAAATTGAGATTGAGGCTCGATAGTTGGACTTTGTTGCGGTTGCTCAGCTTCAAATTCGGCAATTTGTTTAATTTCACTATCGATCTCTATACTAACCGATTTTGGAATCGAAACAATGCCATTTTCAGTAGTTGCTTCGAGTTCTTCAAATTCACCATCTACTTTTTCCCAATCATCCAAAAATTCTAATAAATCGTCTAAAGCAGCTTTATCTTGTTCCACTGAGGGTTTTATTAATGTGGTAGTTTCTTCTTCTGTTTTTTGCTGTTTTAATTTCTCTAATTCTGATTCTTCAAGGGAAAGCATCATTTCTATTTCTTTATCTCCAAAAATTAATCTATTTAACTTTTTAGCTAATTCTCGTAGATAACCAAGGTAATACCCAATCCGGTAAACAGCGCTCAAGCCTCCAAATACAATATATTCATCATTAATAGCCATTAGAATACTATATCCGGATGTATTATGTAGGATGATCTCAACGAGAGCCCCATGTTGAGTTGCTTGGTTTAATCTCAATCCTAGATCAATTAGAGCTGTACTTGAAGCAGATATCGCATCAGCATCTAAATCTGAAGATGATGAGCTAACAACTCTCATTCCCACTCGAGATAAGACTGAAAGATCTTCTAAATCGGTTTTGTTTTCCTCTTCTCTTAAAACCAACATCATTTTTTTTCTAACATCTTCTGCTATTGATGACATTTACTTTCCCACCTTGCTATGATATACGATTAATTAAGATTTTTTTAGTTGAGATTTAAGTATTAATAGAAAGTTTGTTTTAATATATTTTATCATTACGTTATTTTAAAAACTTACTCATATTCGTTTGAGTTGTAGATGCTTTTTTTAATCTTTCGAAAGAATAATCAGATAAATCTGTAATAAAAATCTTCAATTTATCAACAACTTCTTTTGAAGTTAGGTCATTTGTATCAATCATAAATAAACCTTGTTTACTTGATAAAAACCGTTTATAATAAGAAAGAATTTTTAACAAATATTCCTTCTCGTATTCATTCCAATCTCTCCTTATTTTTTCCAATGAACCTCTCTGAATTATACGTTTCATTATTGTATCTGGTTTTGCATACAAATAAAAAATATAATCTTCTTTCCATTGAATTGAATTGTACGTATCTAAGATAAGATTATAATCTTTTTCTTTTAGATTCAAGCTTTTAGAATAGATTAGAACACATGAGGGGGTTCTATCTAATAGGATTATTCTACCATTGTATTTTTTATCAAAATTCATAATATTTTGATTTCTTCTTATGAATTGTTGGAGAAAGTGAAGCTCACTTCTAAATCCGATTTGTTTATCCGAAGATCCGAAAGGAAATGGAGGTTTTTTTATATACCTCTCAGGAAAAAATTTAAATTTGTTATTATCTCTAAGAATTTTTTTGAATATTGTGAAAACTGTTGTTTTTCCAACACCATGGGCTCCAGCAATAGAGATAACAATATTATCTTTATTACCTTTGTTCCTATATATTTGTTTAACCAATCCCTTTTACTCCAGATGACTATGATGATATCCTAAGAATATAATTATAGTACTAAATAATAAACCTAGAGATTATTGATTTTTCTTATTATTAAAATTTTATATTGAGGAGGTAATGAATAGTTAAAATTATAGAAAGATTATTACCATTATAACAACATTATAAAGAGTATTAGCTATGATCGTATTATAAATGTTTCCATTTATTTTATATAGAATCCCTAACACTGTGAAAGATACGAAATTCGTTAAGAAAAAAATTAAGCCTATAGGAACAGAAAATAATAACATCATAAGGGAATAAGCAAAGGCAACTATAAGAATAACTTGGTAATCATTCGTAAATTTTTCCTTTAACGTATTATGCAAAACACCCCTAAATACAATTTCTGCTGAGATAGCTCCAAAACTTATCAAAATTGTTAACAACAATTTCCCTAATAAATCTGTATCTCTTATCACTTGATTTTGTTTATCTATAATCGCTTCTAATTCAAAAAAATCTAAACCTGCATCAGCTATAAAACCAACAAATGAATTAGAAAAATAATTAATCAGTAATAAAATACCTGTACCTAGAACACCAATAAGTATAGCAAGCAAAACTTTTCTTGAATCAGAATAAAATCCCAGTTTACGGTAACTATGTTTTTTATTGTAAATATACCAAATAGGGTAGATACCAAAGATTAATTCAGGAATTTGGCTTAATACGATGGTTAGAATATTTACTGGTATACCATTAGTTTCTAATTGAAATGTTAGAATTATAAATAATAAAAAAAAGATAATCACCAGAGCATAAATACAAGTTCCGAATACTTTAGTGCCTTCTTTTAAGTTCCAAGTATCTTTTTTTAATAGAAATTTTTGTTCGAGTTCAAGTTTTTTATTCGTAAAGATTAGACCAGGTTTCGTTTGAATTGATGCTTTTTTGACTTCAGATAATTTTTCTAATAAAGTATTACATATTGGACATTGATCTAAAATAGTGGATGTTATAATGGAACCACAACCAGGGCACTTTCGTGAAATATCAATTTTCAATCCAGATACAGGTTTCGTTATCTTTTTACCTGGTTTAATCTTAATAATCAACTTACCACAGCTAGGGCAGTATATTTTTCCTTCTTCAACATTGGCTCCACAATAAACACAATATTTTATATTACTCTTGTTATCTTTTGCCATGTCTCTAAAAATTAATTTATATCTTTTTCATAATTTTATCTTGTTAATATATTAACTAAAAATTATATAATTTTTGTTTATATTTTAATTAATTAATCAAGAAGTCAAATCTTTTAAAATTTGATGAATAATAAGGAGATAGTAAATCGGAATTTTCATTTTGAAAAATATGGGATGATAAATTAGTTCACTTAAAAATCCTTTAAATAGAAAAAAAAGATTTAAAGATTTTTTTTCTTATTTTTGCCTTTAAATTGTTTATTACTAATGTTAGATAATTCCATTAATAGAAGTCCTTGATAATAGGAAATGGAGTCGTAATTTCCTTCACCAAGACTAGATTTTCCAGCATTGATTAATGCCATCTGGGCATTTAATGCTGCTGCTATCAATAGTTCAACACCCTTATAAATTAAATTAGGAGACCAAGTTCCTCGATGTGCATTAGCCCACCATGTAGGACATGAATGTAAACCTCTATCATAAAACCATCGGGCTGTATTATAATGATTTTCTATTTCCCAGTTCTCTTTTAAATCCAAAGTATCTATTAAATTCATCAAATTGTTTAAACTATTCATAATTTTCCAATAAAATTTATGAATATTATTGTCAGGATGCTTCCATAAGGGATAAGGAATTTTATTTAGTATATCTTCAGATGTTGTACTCCAACTCGATTCTCTAGGAATTATTTTTTCTTTACTTTTAGGAAAGATTTGATCTAGATCAGAGATAAATATGGTTTGAACATCATCTTCTTCAACTACTAATTCAAGAGTTTTACCCAAAAATGTTTTCTCATATTTTTTAATATGGAATCCAAATGTTTCACCATCCATAGCTGTTAAAAGATAAGTATCGTTCACATTTTCCCTTTTTTCGTCTTTATACATTGCTTTAATATCTTTTATGAATCCCTTTGCTGTAATATTATTAAAAGAAATTTTATTACTCAAAATGTCATCTCTAAAGAATAATTGTAACCCAGTTGGAGAACAATAAATTTTATCATAAGGCCATTCGATAGGACAAGCAATTCCACTCATAACAACCCATTTATATCCCAAATCGTGAACATCTTTTGCAACATTAGCAGAAATCGCTAATTCTGGAGGAAAAAATCCTTTTTTTTTCCATAATTCACCAAATTCCTTTTTATTAAGTACCTCATTTAAATAGATCTGGTGGTGAACCTCTTTTTTAGGAATTAACGGAAGGATTGGATGAAATTTTGCTGTTCCAATAATCTCAACCTTTCTTTCAGAAACAAGATTTTTCAAAAGCTCCATAGTATCTCCCAAGCCAAATTCATAAAGCATATCAATTAAAACACCGTTAATATTTAAGCAAAATTTAGCATTATCATGATATTCCAGCACAGAAAATAAAGGCTTATAACATTCCTTATCAATCTTTCTTAAAATTTTGAGATCTTGAGTTGGAGGCTGGTAAATATGAAGTAATGGAGCCCAAAAAGTTGTCATAATTATAATTTTTTTATAGTTTTAAATTCATTAAAAATATGTTTATCTCTCTAAAAATATATTTTTCATGGTTAAAAATATAATTTATTACAAAAAGTTAATTCGATGGGGTCATTATGGAAAAGAAGAACTCCAGAACTATCACCGAAGCGAAATTTCTATTTCTCAATAATCGCTTCTTTAATTTGAACTCCTCCATGTGTTGCTCCGGGTCCGACATGAACTAAAACCTCATCACCTACTTTAATATCAACCACAGATTTAGCTTTACCATCTACTCCAACTAAACGAATTGTTTCAGCGTTTTGGCAAACACAACTTATCTTTACTCTATCTTCTTGCGTGGTTTCTAACTCAAATCTAAGCATTGGTCGTGTTTCAATTTTAACTCTTCCAATGGATACAATTCTTGTCTCACCTTTATTTGTAACGGCTAAGACTTTATCTCCACCCTTCAATTCGCTAAGATACTTTGTGCGATAAATTTTATCTGGATCATCACTGGGTACTAAGACGTATGCGGATACGTCACCCGAATTGACACGAAAAGGTCTGGATGCTACAAATTGTGTCTCAAACGTCTCGGAATGAACCAGGCAGAATCCTTTAGCTGTTGATCCAACTAAAACACCTTCGCCTACATGGAAAAGAGAAGTAGTATCAATACAGACTCTCTCGCTTTCAGGTATATTTTGAATATTTAATACTTTTGCATTAGTTAATTCTAATGTAAATCCGGTAGAGATTAATTTCTTCAAATCGGTTATATCATTAGCGGTTTGTGGTTTAAATAAAATTCCATCTACACCAACTTCTAGAGTCTTTAACATTAATTCTGCTTCTTTAATGCTGTCTACTTCAGCAATCAAGTCCGTATCATTAGAATGCATTTCTGCTATAAGATTTTCAAATGGTATGATTTTCCAATCTTTAGCAGAGACCACAATGAAATCGACAGATCCTGTTTTAGATAATTCAACGACTTTTCTTTCATCTTCTTTAGATTTTAATGTCACATAGAATCCAATATTTTCCCTTGAAATCTTTTCCGGATCTAGCTTTTCTTTCAAATTTTCAGTGTGTTCATAAATCAAAAACTTAGACGGAATTTGAACATCTTTAGAATACACATTTATTCGTTCGATATTTTCAAATTCACTAAAAGTCTCTTTAGAAACTAAAAAGTTAACAATATTTTTATTAAACGCTTCTTGAACTAATTCCTTAAAATCATTACTTTTAATTTCAAAGTTTAAAATTAATTTTTTCATATTTCATCAAGATATGGACTATGAAAATATAATAAGAATTATTTTATTATATTACATTAATAATATTAAATTTTTAAGTTAGAAAAATCATATATTTCATATCAGATAATATTAATCGAAACTTCTAAAAGGAGTTAAACTAAAATGGGTTTAAAGAAAAAGCTCTTTCCGAAGAAAGGAAAAGAAAAAGATACTCTCATTTCGAAATCTAAAGCACATATCCATAAATTAACTTTAATGAACAAAAACTATAGTCGAAGAGCCGAGATAAGCCGAAAAAACGCTAAAATCGCATTAAAACGCGGAGAAAAAGGTCGGGCCAAAAATTATCTTATTCAATATAAATCTTACCAAACAAAAGTAGATCGCGCTACTAATATTAGGGCAAAAATTGAGCGACAAATTCAAGCAATAGAAGAAGGGACGTTAATAAGTCAAACTGGAGATTTGATGGGCGGGATTCGAGATACCTTAAAAGATATATCCGTAAAAGCCTCACCCACAAAGGTTGCTGAAATTGCAGAAGATTCTGAAGTATACGTATCTGAGATTGAAGAAGCAGCAGATATTTTAGCTGGAGATCCTGAAATTGACCTTGCTATTGATGTTACAGATGAATTAAATCAATTAGAAACAGAAATGCTTTTAGATCAAGGAGGTACAATGCCTCAGATTCCTTCAGATGATTTAGAATATATACCCGAATTTGAAGAAGGCGAAGAAGTAGGAGAGCTTAAATCAAAAGAGAAGCTTAAAGATGAGATCGAGAAACTTCGAAAAGAATTAGGATAATTTTTTTTTTTTAATAAATCTCTTATACTTTAGAGGTATTTCAATCTTTATTTCAATTTTTATATTAATTACTTAAATTCTTTTAAAGCTAGTACCATATTCTTCACTTTTTTTATTGCGATTTCGTAGCCTTCTTTCTCTCCAAAGGAATCCCGCAGCGGAAGGAAACCACAATCTGGTTTAATTATTAGATTTTCTGAACCATATTGATCTATTCCTTTTTTTATAAATTTTTTGAGAAAATTAACATCTTCAATATACTCATCAATTTGTTGGTTATTAACTGGAACGAATTTAGATTGAACTGTCCCCATTGCTAAGAATTTGTCTACCCCTTGGAAATGCTTTTTTTCAAATACTTTATAATTCTCCTCATTTGTACTGAATTCATGATCCAAAATTTTCACGTTTGTTTTTAAAAGAAGATCACGTAAATTAGGACTTATTCTTCCACATACATGGATAGATGGTAAATCTTTTATTCCAGATATAGCTTTATTAATAATTTTTATAAAGAAATCTTCATCATGAAATAGAGTTTTCTTTCCAATTAATAGACCTAAGATAGGTTCATCCATTGATATGATATTTATACCCATATCATTATAAGCCGTTCCTATTTGTTTCATAATTTCAGCAAATTTATCAACAATCCAATCTACCATAATTGCTCGTGGTTCTTCAAAAATTCTTGGTTTTATGCCTTTAGCTAAAGAATTTTTCAAAATAATCTCAAACGTTAAAGTTAAGGGACCTGTTAAACATGCTTTTGTACCCCTAATCAATTCTTTAAGATGTGGGTTTTTATTTAAAAAATTGATTATGAATTCTCCATATTCTAAAGTCAAGGTATTTGTTGGAATTTTAAAATCCTCGTAAAGATAAAATTTATTTTCAATTTCTTTTAATTGATCTATTTTGTTAGAAAAGGGGGATAAAAATTGATTGATCATGGAGATTAATTGAGGGTAGCAAGGGTAATCCATCCCTATATTAATTAAATCGTTGAATATTCTTTTCATATTTTCATTTTTATTGCTTAAGGGCCAACTTCCAACAACAGTGGTGAATACCATAAGTTATATAAGAAAGAAAAAAATTTAAAATATACTATGAGTCAAAGATAAACTTCTATCAATAAAATATTTTTTTATCGAAATTTCTACTATTTTGTTTTATTTCCTCGATGTCCGCTAAACTTTCTTTTAAGGATTGTATTTTCTTATCAATTAAATAAATTTCTTTCTGAAGATTCTTAAAAGTCTTAAAATAATCGACATCAGAGATAACTCCTTGATCAAATTTATTATCTAGCTTTTTTAATGTTTGCTTTAGGCTATACCGTTCTTTGTCTAAGTCAACCATTTTCTTTTGTTTTTCTTTATTCAATTTAAACAATTTTCTCTTGTATCGATGAGAATTCTGTGGTGAGGCATAGTCTGAATCAAATAAATCAGTTAAATGGTTTTTATTATATTCTTGAAATCGGGTATCACCACTTAAGATAACTTCTTTTTCATTAAACTCATCATTGTTTAGAGTATTGAATTGATTAATAAAGGAATCGTTATATTTTTGGCTTTGCATTAATTTTCTCATCAAAAAATTTCTATCCTCGAAGTTTGAAAATTCAGGATTATATCTTGAAAATTTACGAGGAAAATAATTCTGAATTCGATTTGGATTGTTGAAATTTTGCATAAAAAAGTTTTTTTCATCAAACCTAGATGGGTAAACTTGATTTGTTTTTTCAGGTGGATAAAATCCAGTGGGTTGATTATAAGGAGGAATATTGTTTCCAGGATAAAAATTTGTACTTCCTGGAAAGTTTGCATTATCATAATATGGATTGAATTGCTCATTAGACCTAGAATTTACTAGATTTTGATTTTGAGGTCGAAAAAATTGAGCTGGATTTTGAGAAGCGATACTTTGGATTTGATTGGGGTATATATTATTATTTTGAGATAAATTCATTTGTTTATAATTATGAACTTCTTCACTACTTTTGTTATATTGGCATTTTAAACTGAAAAACGAGTTTATACTTTCTTCAATAAAGATTTCCAAACCGCTTAAATTAATATCAATCTCTTGAAGCCTTGCAGCAGTTTTTTCATCGTATATAGTTGTTTCATCAAAAGTCCTTGCCAAAAGAATATATTCAATTATTCGCGAAACAGATTTTTTTGGTAGTGAAAATTCATATTTCCCATAAGCAAATTCGAGATAAAGCTTTTTAAATAATTTTCCTTTTTCTCTTATTTTGGTTAAATCTCCAACTGGGGCTTTAAAAATTAATTGTTTCTTCTTTTTAAATACACCATGCTCATGGACAAACGATAAATCAAAATTAGTAATAAATAAAATACCTTTATCTTTTTTGTATTTCTCTTGCGTATTCAATCCATTAGCTAATTTTGCATATACGGCAAAAACAGGTTTTTCTTTTTCGGCTAAATTTAAAAGTTTTTTATAAGAAGTAAAAAAAAGAGTTATTTTATCTATAAATTGTAGATTCGCTAACATCGTCTCTATGCTACAATCAAAAGTATTAATATTATTTGTGATAAACTCATTGATAGAATCATAACTTCTTACTAAATTCTCAAATATTCCTTCAATAATTGTAATATTTGAATTAGGTTGAGTATATGTATCGAAGAAGTACTCTTGGTTTTGATTTAATTGATGAAAATGAACTTTAATTTTTTCAAATAAAGTGTTCTGGATATACTGAAAAAGTTTAAAAAGGGCAAGCAAGTCAGATTCCATTTTGGGATAGTGATAACATTTAAAGGGAGGTGCCCTTGCGGTTTTGAGCTTTTGCTGAAGCATATAAAGCTTGTTAAGTACCTTCTTTAAAGGTTCAATATATAAACGTGTATTCTTAATCAACTCTAAAAATCTTTTTTCTAAATCTTCTTTTTTCTCGTAAATATTAACTATTTGATGAGAATTACACTTTGGGCATGATTTTTTAAGCTGACTAACTTTAATTACACTTGTACTTCCACAATCCTTACAAACATTCTTTTTTTCCGCACCCGAAATGTTAACATTCTTTGAATTACAATCTTGGCAAATATAATATTCAACATGCTGCTCATGTAAACAGTCAGAACAACAATTAGATCCACAATCCTCACAATAGTAAACTAACTGAACATATCTATGGCAAAAACGACAAATTTGTTCGGACATTTTAAATTTTTAACCCAGCCTAATAATGTTAAAGAACCTGTTTTAAATCGCTTTATCAAAAGTAAAGTAATTTCCACAATAATTAAATAAATATATTATTCAAGTATCATGTAATATCCAGATATAATAAAGAAAAACAAGAATAGAAGGAAAAATATTTATTTAATTATTTTTACTTTTTTTCCTAAAGCCTGACCTGGAACTCCAGCCTTTTTAAAATGAGCTCTTACCGCACCATTATTTCCATGAGCACGTGAAACTTTTCCTTTTAAACTCTTTCCTGTAGGGCTTATCCATACAACAGTTCGTCCTATTAATTTGTTAGCATTTTTTCTGGTTGTAATGTTTGGAAATACTAATATACAATGTTTTTGATGTATTGTATGACGACCACCTCTATAATTTGAGATAACGCCTTCTAGCCTGAGCAAATCTAATTTATTTAAAGACATCCAAGAAATCCTCCTTATTTAGTTTAATCTATTCTTTGATATATATTCCAAAATTATTAAGTTTTTTTAATTAGAGTAGAAAAAATATTCTAGTTAACAATAATCTGAACCAGGATAAGATTATAATAGAGAATAGCCCTTTAAAAAAGGACGGAGGGCCATATAACAGCGACAACTTTATACCCGAATGCTTTTGCTACCTGTACGGCTACTTTATAATGAAATAAGCAGTATACAATCTTAAATTATTCAATCATTTCATAAGATTTATTCCATGCTTCTAAATTAATTGATTTTATTTTTTCCATGAAATTATCTTCAGACATTATATTTTCTTGGTTAGTAATATCTTTAACCTTTGCTATTAGTTCATTTTCAATATATGCTAGTTCTAATTTTTTTTTTTTTAGTTTAGAATTTGCGTGTTTACACCAAAACCAATCTGATTTTATCATCGTATAAGGCCCTGGGTTATAATATTTTTGACCTTCAACAGGAAAAATGTAAGGTTTGTAAATACTTGTACAGGGAAGAGAACTCCCTGTAAACCAATGAAAGGAATTTTTTCCTTTTCGTAGATGGGAAACTTGAGATCCTGTTGATTCAAATCCTCCATGCATGCAAATTCCTGCTTCGTGTTCTCTAAGAAATTTCATCATCATTTCGGGTGTGATTTTTCCGATATTTTCATTAAGAAGGATTGTTGATTTACCTTCTCTTGAATATGGTGAGGGTTTAGAAGGATGATAAGATCCTGAAAAAGTATATGTAAAATTGAAATCATTATCATCTTTACAATAACCCTTTTCAATAGCATGCTGTATTATACCATTCCTTCTAAAGTCCCCTTTACCTCTTATAGAGATACTGTTTGAAATAGACCTCACTGTTTTGACTTTTTCAACGATCCACCATTTATCAGCAGCCTCTAAGACAAAAGCTTTTTTAGAATCTGCAATTATAAATGAATTATGGTAGAGCCAACTTGGATCTTCTCGTGAACATGCACCACCTTGTCCATACTTCTCTAGTAAATCGATGATTATCTCCATTGCTTCTTTTGCTGTTTTTCCTCTCTCAAGGCCTAATCTTAATAAATCCATACCTAATAACCCCGTATTTCTTAGAGGTTCATGTGTATAAACTGCTTCATTTCCAATTACAACTCCATACTCATTAGCACCCATCTCTGTACCCCACATCCAATATGGTTGACTCATTAAAATCGCATAAGTTTCAGAAACATGAGGAATTTCTAAATTTGTGCAGTTCAATTTATCTCCTTTTTTATGCTTCATTCTTGGTGAATATGATATTAGTTGCACCTCATTAAAAGGACGATCCGAATTCTTACCAAAAATTACATTTCCATCTTCAGTAGAATTTCCTAAAGCAACAAGGGTATCGCACATAATCACTAATTATTTTTTTATTATTTATGCTAGAATGAAATTTTATTTATCATTTAATTCTAGTAGACATTTTCTATTGTCTTAAAAAGAATTGATTTTAAATTTTAAAGAACCGCTATAGCATCTATTTCAACCAGGGCGGTTGGTACGGGGCATATTGCTTCTACAGTACTTCTTGCTGGAAATTTTTCTGTTACACCATTTTTTTCGAAAAACTCTTTATAT
>SDBV01003460.1_pt1 | contig 23284 bp, 22 predicted proteins | sample 2277081 | NCBI WGS metagenome assembly SDBV01 (sample SAMN10402039, study PRJNA504765) | marine sediment metagenome | isolation source: marine sediment core GS10_PC15, 223 cmbsf | place: Arctic Ocean: Southern Knipovich Ridge | collected 2010 | reverse complement strand
CAGGTAGGTCTTGCCGGTGCCGGCCGGGCCGATCCCGAACGTGATCGTGCTGTTGCGGATCGAGTCGACGTAGCGCTTCTGGTTGACCGTCTTCGGAGTCACGCGCGTGTTGCGGTGCGTCCATACCACGTCACCGAGAATCGACGACGGGCTTTCGTGCTTGTCGAGCGCAGCGGTCACAGCCCCGATCGTCCCCGGAGCAATCTGGTGACCCTGTGCGATCAGCTCCGACAGCTCGCCGACGACCTCCCCGCCGGCCTGTACCTCGGCATCGGCTCCGTCGAGCGTTAGGACGTTTCCGCGCAGGAACACCTCACAGGTCAGATGGCCCTCGAGCGCCTTCAGCACGGCGTCCTCAGCGCCGGCGAATTCGGCCGCCACTTCCTGCGCGAGTGTCAGCTGTTTACGCAGTCAGGCGCCCCTTCACGAGCTCGCTGACCCGCTTGCCGTCGGCACGACCCGCGACCTTTCCGATCGCGATCGGCATCACCTTGCCGATTTCCCCAGGCCCCGTCGCGCCGGCCTCTCTGATCGCCTCTTCGACTAGCGACGCGAGGTCACCTTCGGACAGCTGCGCCGGCAGGTATTCGTCGATGAGCGCCGCCTCGGCATGCTCGGCCGCGGCCGATTTGTCGCGCCCGCCCTTGTGAAAAGCTTCCGCCGCCTCGACTCGGCGCTTGCGCTCGCGCTTGAGCACCGCAATCTCAGCCTGATCGTCGAGCTCCACCTGTTTCGACTTGGCCTCCTTCGTCAGCGCATCGGCAAGCAGCCGCAGCGCTGCCAGGCGCTCGCGATCCTGCGCCTTCTGTGCGGCCCTGACCTCGACTTGGATCTGCTCCGTGATGGTCATGTCTGCAAGGGTAGCGGCACCGCGCGCAGGCCATCCGAGTAGAGCTCGCTGGGCGCGACCTCGACCACCTCCGCGGCGCGGGCTGTTCCGGCCGGAAGGTAGTGGCGCGTGTAGTCGCGGCTATAGCCGGAGACCTGGCTCTCGGCGACCTTGTCGACCAGCACCTGCTCGCTGCCACCGAGCTTCGCGCTGCGGTGCAGGCGACTCAGAACCTCTGACAGGCCACGCAGCTCCTGGCTGCGGCGCTTCTTCTCATTGGGCGGCACGGGGTCGCCGTAGCGATCGGCGTCGGTGCCGGGCCGCGGCGAGAAGCTGAACGTGTGCACGCGAGTGATGCCGGCTGCGCGCACCAGATCGAGTGTGCGCTCGAACGCGGCCGCGTCCTCGGTCGGGTAGCCAACGATCGCGTCGGTTGTGACGTTGACGTGCGGGGCGCGCTCGCGCAGCGTCTCGAGCGTTGCCAGATAGTCGGCCGAGTCATAGTGCCGGCCCATCGCGCTCAGCACACCGTCATCACCAGACTGCATCGGGATGTGGAGATGGGGGCAGATTCGATCGTCCTGGGAAAGTGCGTCGAGCAGCGAATCGCGAACGTGCATGACCTCGACCGACGAGAGCCGCACCCGCCCGACTCCGTCGAGCGCCGCCACCTCCCGCATCAGCTCACCCAGCTCGAGCCCGCGCTCGGGGTCGCGATAGTCGCCGACCGAGATACCGGTCATCACCATCTCGGGCTGGCCCTGTGCCACGCGGCGGCGGACCTCCCGGAGCACCGCGCTTGCCGGCCGCGAACGAGCAGCGCCGCGGACCCTGGGAATGATGCAGTACGAGCAGTGGCAGTCGCACCCATCCTGGACCTTTACGAAACCGCGCGTGCGTGAGCGCGACATGTCGGGCGCGCCGACCTTCGTGTCGGTGTCGATGCAAGACGGGCCGGCATGTGCGGCCGCTTCGAGCGCCACATCGTCGGCTGTCCCGACCAGTGCCGTCACCTCGGGCGCGATCTCGGAGAATTGAGCCGCATTGAGATTCGTCGCGCAACCCGCGACCAACACGCGCCGCCCCTCGCGACCCCTGAGTGATCGACGCACCGACTGTCGCGATTTCGACTCCGCCTCGTTTGTGATGCAACAGGTGTTGATCACGTGCAGCTCGGCCTGCTCTTCTGCGACCTCTTCGTGCCCCTTCTCCAGCAACCGCTCGCGAACGAGCATCGCGTCGGCCTGCGACACCTTGCATCCCAAGAACTTGACGGCAAATGCGGTCATCGATGCTGAGTCTACGAAAGCATAAGGGCGGCCCACTCGCCCGATGCCATTCGGCGACGCTCGACCAGCCCAGCGCCAGCGAACGCGCCGGCAACGCGATCTGCCTCCCCGCGCAAGAGGCCCGAAGCGATCAGGATCCCCGGGCGCTCACCGGTCTTTGCCCAGCCCGACGCGACAGCGTCGAGCAACGGCGCGGTCAGATTGGCAGCGACAACATCGCGAGTCGGCGCGCACTTGTTGCGAATATCCGCCCTGCGAACATCGACCTCAACGTAGTTGTCGCGGGCGTTGCGCACTGCCTCTTCGACCGCAGCGCGGTCGGCGTCGACGGCCAGCACCGGGCCAAAGCCGAGCTTCGCCGCTGCGATCGCCAACACCGCCGAGCCGCAGCCAAGATCGGCAAACGATCCCGGCCGGTCGCGGCCCACAATCCGTGCCAAGCCCGGCTCGACCAGGCGGCGGCAGCTTGCGCTGCGTGCTTCCAACAACAGCTCGAGGCACATGCGGGTGGTCGCGTGGGTACCGGTTCCAAACGCCCTCCCGGGATCGATCACGATCTCTTCGGCGCCACCGCGGACGGCCGGTTCCTCCCACGGCGGACGCACGTAGATCCTGCCGCCGATCAGCACCGGAAAGTAGAAGCGCTTCCAGCGTTCCTGCCAATCCTCTGCAACCTCGCGACTCGATACCTCGATCACGGCGCCATCGACGTGACCCACCAGCTCACCCAGCTCCGGAAGCTCACCGGGCGCGCCGTAGACCGCGTACTCGACCGTGCCACCGCCGCCATCCGGAGCCGCAACCTCCTCGACGCCGCTCGGGGCCAGCTCCAACAGCTCCGCCAGCACCTGCTCTGCCTGCTCGACCCGGCAGCGCAGCGCGAGTCGGATCAAGGCCCAAACGCATGGCGGATCCGCTCGAACAGACCCGTGTGCGGAACCTCAACTGGATAGTTATCTCCGTTGGCAGACTCCGCAAAGCCTTCGAGCGCCTTGCGTTGATCATCGCTGAGGTTGCTCGGCACCAACACGTTGACGAGTACGTGCAGGTCGCCGCGGCGCCGGCCACGCAACGACGGCAGGCCCTTCCCGCGCAGCCGCATGACTGTTCCGGGCTGGGTGCCAGGCTTGACCTCGAGCTGCTCAGGCCCGCCGAGCGTGTCGACCTCGATCGCCTTGCCAAGTGCGGCGTCGGTGAACGGGAGGTCTACGCGAGTCAGCAAATCATCGCCGTGGCGTTCGAAGCGCTCGTCGGCCGCGACGCTAACGGCCACGTAGAGGTCTCCCGCGGGACCACCGCGAGCGCCAGCGTGGCCGCGGCCGGCGATTCTCACCTGCTGGCCGTCGGCTATGCCAGCGGGAATACCGACCGAGAAGCTTCGGCGCTCGCGCTCGCGCCCGACTCCCTCGCAGACCCCGCATGGAGTTTCGGCCACACGGCCGTCACCGCCGCAATCGTTACAGGCATGGGCGCGAACCACCTGCCCAAATGGACTGCGCGCGACCGAACGCACCTCGCCCGTGCCACCGCAGGTAGGGCAGGCCTCAATTGGCGTGCCGGGCTCGGCGCCGTTGCCGTTGCAGTTCGAGCAGATCACGATGAGATCGATCTCGAGCTGCTTCTCGGCGCCGGCAGCTACGTCGTCGAGCGTCACCTCGACCTCGACGCCGGCGTCCTGTCCGCGCTGCGGCCCAGTCGGGCGACCGCCGAAGATCGACCCGAGGCCCTCGCCCCCGCTGAACAGAGCCGAAAACAGATCGTTGATGTTGGCCTGCTCGTAGTGGGGCTCGTAGCCGCGCGAGCGCACCCCATCGTGACCGTAGCGGTCGTAGATCGCGCGGCTCTCCGGCTCCTTCAGTACCTCGTAGGCCTCGGCGACCTCCTTGAACTTTTCTTCTGCCGCGGGGTCGTGCCGGTTGACATCGGGATGCAGATCACGAGCGAGCGAGCGGAACGCCTTCTTGATGTCGGATTCGGCGGCTCCACGAGAGACGCCCAGCACCTCGTAGTAATCACGGGACATCGGCTACTCGTATACCTCTTCGACGAAGTGGCTGAGTGCCGTCGCCGCCTCACGCACCGATTCGATCGCCTGACGGTAGTCCATCCGGACCGGTCCGATTACGCTCACCGCGCCTAGCGTCCTGTGCCCGAGCCCGTAGCTGGCAGCGACGACGCTCGCCGAGCGAAGCTCGGGTGCGGCGTTCTCGTGACCGATGCGGAGGTAGATGGCCGGCTCGTCGAGCGTCGCTCGCAGAACTGAGAGCAGCGTCACGCGGCGCTCGAGCATGCGCATCAGATCGTTCATTTCCTCGATATCGGTGAAGCGCCCGCCGGCCACCAGGCGCGACGTGCCCTCGATGTAGATCGTGTCGTCGGTCGTGTCCGCGAGATCGTCGAAGGCCGGCTTGATCGTGTCGATGAAGTCGCGTTCGGCCGTCGAGAGCGCCTCGTCGTCGAGTCGTGATCGCAGCATCAGCGTGCCGAGGTCCATTCCTGAGAGCCGCTCGTTCAGATAGCTCGATGCCCAATCGACCAGCCCGCGATCGACGTCCCGCTCGAAGTTGAAAGCGCGTTTGGTTACCGCCCCAGTCGAGCTGATCACGACCACCAACAGCGCCGTCGGCTGCAGCAACAGGGCCTCCACGTGACGCACGGTAGCTGTGTGCGACGGCGGCGCCGAGACCGCGGCAAACAGATCGGTGACACGCGACAGCGTCTCGGTCGTCCTGCGCATCGCGAAGTCGACCTCGCGCCGCACGCTCGACAGCTCCAGTTCGAAGCTGTTCTCACGCCGGCTGAGGCCGCCGCGCAACAACGAGTCTGCGAAGAGGCGGTACCCGGCCTCGGTCGGGATCCGCCCAGCCGACGTGTGCGGATGATCGAGATAGCCGGCCTGCTCGAGCGCATGCAACTCATAGCGCACCGTAGACGCGCTCCACGTGATGTCACTCTGCTCGGTCAGCCACTTCGAGCCGACCGGCTGGCCCAGCTCGACATGGCTCTCGATGACTCGGCGCAGCAGTAGCTGTTGGCGTGCGGAAAGCATGGAACTATTGTAGGAACATGTCCCGATTTTCCCTTAGACGGGAAAACCGGGAGCGCCTGGGGCGCGATCAGGCCAGCAGATCAACCGATTTTCAGCTCGGCCTGCGCGTTGCGAATGATCTGGTTGCCGTTCTGCTCGGCGACCAGCTCGACGACGACGGCCGAGCCATCGGCCTCGGCCACAGTGCCGCTGACGACGATCTCCTGCTCGGGCGCTCCCATGCCGCGGAACTGTACCGACAGCTTCTTGAGCGACCGCGGATCCCCGCCGGCGGCTTCCTCGGCCGCGCGCGCGACCTGCGCCATCGAGTACAGACCATGCAAGATGTTGTTGGGGAGCCCGACGCTCTTGGCGAACTCGGGGTCGATGTGAATCGGATTGAAGTCACCCGATGCGCCGGCGTAGCGGTGCGGAATGTACTTGTCCGGGGTGACCGACAACGGTGCGATGTCCGCGCCTGCTTCGAGCTTACCCATTGCTAGCCACCCCTCACGATGTTGGTCCAGGTTGCCTTGACCGTCGTGTCGCCGTTCTGGTTCGTCGACTCCGACTCGAAAACGAAGAACTTCATGTCGCCCTTCTCGTAGATGTCCTTGACCCGCGCCGTCGTCGTGATCGTGTCCCCGGCAATCACCGGCTCGGCCCACTCGAATTCCTGCCCACCGTGGACCATCATCATCAGGTTGATTCCAAGTTCGGGATCGACGATCGCTGGGCCCATCGCTCCCGCCGAGTAGACGACGCAGAACATCGGTGGTGCGACGACGCCACGGAAGCCGGCAGCCTTGGCCACATCCGAGTCCTGGAAGACGGCGTTGCTCTCACCCACCGCGTTGGCGTATTCGCGAATCTTCTCGCGGCCCACCTCGTACTCGAACGGCGGGTAGCTCTTGCCTACTGGGGCTCCGTTATCGGACACTCATGCTCCTTAGTCGACTACCTGCTTCCGGGGCGGAATTGTATCGCCTAAGGCAACCCGGAATTACTTTTCCCCGCCCAGTTCCAGAACCGACAGGAACGCGTCTTGGGGGACCTCGATCTTGCCGACCTGCTTCATGCGCTTCTTGCCCTTCTTCTGCTTCTCGAGTAGTTTGCGCTTACGCGAGACATCGCCGCCGTAACACTTGGCGATCACGTCCTTGCGCATTGGCTTGACGGTTTCACGTGCGATGATGCGCGAACCGATCGATGCCTGGATCGCGACCTCGTAGAGTTGGCGTGGAATCTTCTTTCGCAGTCGCTCTGCCAGTGCGCGCCCGGCGCCGTAGGCCTTGTCCTTGTGCACGACCATCGAGAGCGCGTCGACCGGATCCCCCGCCAGCAGGATGTCGAGTTTGACGAGGTCGGAGACGCGGTCGCCAATCAGCTCGTAGTCGAGCGATGCGTAACCGCGGCTGCGAGACTTGAGCAAGTCATAGAAATCGAGCACGATCTCGGCCAGCGGCAGGTCGTAGCGGAGTTGCGCGCGCTGTTCGGACAGGTAGCTCATGTCAACGTGCTCGCCGCGCCGCTCCTGGCACAGCTCCATCACCGGCCCAACGGAATCGGGCGGCAGAATGATCGTCGCGCGGATGTAGGGTTCGCTGACCTTCTCGATTCCGGCCGGGTCGGGCATGTCGGTCGGGCTGTGCACCTCGACCTCCTCGCCGCCGCGCATTTCGACGTGGTACTCGACGTTGGGAGTTGTCGCGAGTAGCTCCAGCCCGTACTCGCGCTCGAGCCGCTCGCGCACGATGTCCATGTGCAGTAGTCCGAGGAACCCGCAACGGAATCCGAAACCGAGCGCCTGTGACGTTTCCGGCTCGTACGAAAGCGCTGCGTCGTTGAGGGCCAGCTTGTCGAGTGCGTCGCGCAGATCCGAGTAGCGGTCGGTGTCGATCGGGAACAGGCCACAGAAGACAACCGGCTTGACCTCGCGATATCCGGGCAGCGGCTCGCTCGCCGGGCGGCTGAGAGTCGTCAACGTGTCACCTACGCGCAGCTTCGCGACATCCTTGATGCCGGTGATGATGTATCCGACCTCACCGGGCTCCAACTTGTCCGTCTTGACCATGTCCGGTGACATGAAGCCGATCTCGTCGATCTCCGCCTCGATGCCAGTCTGCATCGCCTTGATCGCGGCACCCTTGGTGAAGACTCCATCGATAACCCGCACGAAGGCGACGACGCCCCTGTATTGATCGAAGACTGAGTCGAAGATCAACGCCCGCGGAGGCGCGTCCTCTTCGCCGGACGGGGCCGGGATGTGCTTGACGATCGCCTCGAGCACCTCCTCGATGCCCTCGCCGGTCTTGGCGGATATCCGCATGATCTCGTCGGGTTCGTCGCCCAACAACTCACCGATCTCGTGCGCGACACGCTCCGGCTCTGCGCTCGGCAGATCGACCTTGTTCATTACCGGGATCAGCTCCAATCCTGCGTCCACGGCCAGGTACGTGTTGGCAAGTGTCTGCGCCTCCACTCCCTGCGCCGCATCGACCACCAGCAGCGCGCCCTCGCAGGCCTGCAGCGAGCGCGAAACCTCGTAGGAGAAGTCGACGTGGCCGGGTGTGTCGATCAGATGCAGTTCGTAGGTGTTGCCATCCCTGGCCGTGTAGAGCACACGCACAGCCTGGGCCTTGATCGTTATGCCGCGCTCACGCTCGAGCTCCATCGAGTCGAGCAACTGGTCGCGCATACGCAGCGGGTCGATCGAGCGCGTCAGCTCGAGGATCCGGTCCGCCAGCGTCGACTTGCCGTGGTCGATGTGGGCGATGATCGAGAAGTTGCGAATGTTGCGCATCTAGATGGTCAATTTCAGATTCGCACGATCGACAGAGTGCGAGAATCGAGTCAGCCAAGGACGCCGGCCGAAATCCATGCTGGTTGCATGGATGAGGCCGAGGACGATGGCTGAAGAAGATTCGCAGCGCTCTGGCGGTCGTGGGTATTTGGAATTGACCATCTTGCTACAGGATACGGGCGCGAACGACGCCAGCGATCTCGCGTGCTTCGCGGACGCGCAGGACGAGTACCACGGCGGTGAACACGGCGAGCCCGGCGGCGCTCGTGCCGATGATTACGACGATCTGCCCCGGCGTACGGCTGGACAGCAGTTCGTCGAGGCCCGCGCGCGCGGCGAGCACCGCCAGCGACATCAGGAAACCGGCAACCAGAATGCGAATACCTGCGTCGAGTGTGCGCCGCCCCTCGATCCCGGCGAGCCGATCTCGCAACACGTAGGCCAGGGCGATTGTGGTGATCGCTGAGACGATCGCCGTCGCGAGTGGAATGCCGCCGATGCCCATCGGCCCGTAGAGCAGCGCGTCGAGCCCGGCGTTGGCACCGAGGTTGACGAGTGCGATAACGGTCGGCGTCCAAGGCTGCTGCAGGCCAAAGAACGCACGGATCATGACCAGGTTGATGCCTGCAAACGGCAGCGAGAACGCGAAAAAGAAAAGAGCGTCGGAGACAAGTCTGGTCTGGGACGCGTCGAACTCGCCGCGCTGGTAGACGACCTGCGTGATCGGATCGGCAAGCGCAGCGATCAGCACCGTACACGGGATCAGCAGCAGCAGCATCTGGCGATTCCCGCTGGCGACTGTGCGACGCAGCCCGCCGGTGTCCTTGCGCGCCGCGAAGCGCGACATCGTCGGGAACAGAACGGTCGAGAGAGCGACGGCAAAGACGCCGAGTGGCAACATGTAGATGCGAAACGCCTTGTCGATCGCGGCCGGCGCCTGGTCAGAGATCAGAGTCCCGAAGATGCTGTCGACCGAGAGGTTGAAGTTGATCAGCCCAAGTCCAATCGTGACCGGGAACATCAACTTCAAAACGCGGATCACCCGCCGGTCGCGCCAGTTGAAGTTTCGAACGAGGCGGAAGCCAGTCTTGCGCAGCCACGGCAGCGGCAGCAGTAGCTGTACGAGCGTTCCGATCAGAACGCCGATCGCGTATGCGTATATGCGATCGTCGCCCTCGAACTGGGGCGTCAGCAAGATCAGCGTCGCGATGATCGCGATGTTCCAAAACAGCGGGGCGATCGCGCCTGGCCCGAACACATCGAAGCTGTTGAGGACTCCGACAACCAGCCCCGAGAGCCCCAGCATCATCACCACTGGAAACAGCACCATCGCGAGGTCAGTGGTCAGGTCCTGTAGCTGAGAGTCGAAGCCGGGAGCGAACAGCGGCATCACCACCGGCGCAACAAGGACGAACAACGCGGTCAACGCACCGAGTGCGACGCTGATCAGAAACAGCAGCGCGGACGCGAGGCTGAACGCCTCCTTGCGGCCTCGCGTCTCCAACTGCTCCGTGAAGACAGGAACGAACGCGGCCTGTAGGGCGAAGTCAGCAAACAGGTTGCGAACCAGATTGGGAACCTGGAACGCGATCGTGAACGCGCTCATCGGCCCGGTGACACCGAAATAGCCTGCAGCAACGATCTCTCGCACGAGGCCAGCAATCCGCGACAACGCAGTCGCGGCCGAGAAGATCAGCGTCGAGATCGCGAGCCGTCGACGGGTCGAGCGCGGCGTCAGTCCGGGGCCCGGAGCTTCCTCGCCCGGCTCGTAACCGGCTTCGGCTTCGACCAGGTCCTCGGCCGAGACCTGCCTTGGATCGCGATCCTCGGTCATTTGAGCGCCGCTATACTAGGCCGCTGCCGATGGCGAACACCAAGTCACAAGAGAACCGAAATCACCGGTCGGAGCGCGAGCACGCCGAGAATCGTACGCGCACTTCAGCGGTCAAGACGTACTTCCGGCGCCTCGAAGAAGCTGTAGGGTCCGGCAACGACGTTGACGGTGCCTACCGCAAGCTAGTTTCGACGATCGACAAGGCCGCAGAGCACGGCGCGCTACACGCCAACAACGCGGCCCGCAAAAAGTCGCGCGCGGCACGCATTCGCGCGCGCGCTTCGTAGTCCACCCTCTTCGCATCAGGCGGCCGCGCGCTCGGCGCTCACGGTCATGCGCTCGATCGCGAGCGTCAGCGACATCCATGGACCGAGGCTCGATCCGCCGCGAATCGCCCAGTCGAGCGCGCTGAGCTCGGTGGTCGCCAACTCGAGTCGCTCGCCATCGGCGCTGCGCGCCTCGGCCATCACTCGCTTGACCAGCCACGGCGGCTTGCGTATCGCGGACTGAATGTCGTCGAGCGATCTACCCGCGTTGATCATCGCCCAGGCCAGGCGTGTCTCGCGCACCTTGCCGAGCAGCGCGAACAGAATTGGCATTGGATCGACCCCTGCATCGCGAAGCTCTTCTGCGATCGCCAGCGCGTGCGCGCGTTCGCCGGCCACGACCGCGTCGCCGAGCTGGAACGCGCGCGCGTCGACATCGAGCGCCGCGATCGCTTCCACGTCGTCGGTGCCAACTTGGCCGTCTTCGGCAGAGTAGATGCTGAGCTTCTCCAGTTCGCGCATCAAGCGCTGCTGAGAGCCGCCGACTCGCTCGACCAGAACCGCCGCCGCTTCCCGCCCGATCGTCAGCCCGAGGTCGCTCGCCTGCTTGGTTACCCAGAGTGCCAGGCCAGCGCCCGCCGGTGCCGCGCATAACTGCACCTCCCCCCCCGCTTTTGCCACGGCCTTGATCAGCTTCGCCGGCGCTGGGCCCTTGTCGCGGCTGACCTTGCCGCTGACGATCATTACGACGACCGTGTCGGGACCCAGGTCGCCCAGTGCTTCGGCCACACGCTTGATGCCGGCATCCCTGAGCTTCTCGACGCCCTCGGCGAGCACGTAGGTGCGACCCATGCCCAGCGTCATCGCCTGCATCGAGGAGACCAGGGCCTCCGCGGTCAGCGAATCGGCGGGAAGCAGTTCGATCACCGCGTCGGGCGCCTCATCCTCGGCTCTCTTGCGCACCCGCGCGCGCCACGCGTCGAACTTGACTTCGTCGTCGCCATGGAGCAGGTAGGCGGGCTTGAGGTCGGCCATCGCGAGCGAGTCTAACCGTCAGCGGGACGTATCGACCTCGGGCCCCCGCGGGCCGAGGATCACGGTAACATCGCCGTCACGGTCAGTCCGGTAGACCTCCGGCACCGAGCGCAATGACGCGAGTGTGGATGGGGTCGGGTGGCCGTAGTTGTTGTCTGCGCCGACCTCGACCACGGCGATCTCCGGTGCGGTTACCTCGATCTGCTGCGCGAGCCCGTCATCGGCGGAGCCGTGATGGGCGACCTTCAGCAGCTCGATGCGTGGAATCTGAAGCGCGCCGGTCACGTTGGACTCGGCGTCGGCCGTCAGCAGCATGTCGAATCCGCGGTAGGACGCGAGTAAGACGATCGCCTGATCGTTGGACGTCGCGGTCAGACCGGGCTGGTAGGGGCGCTGCGGGCTCAACACTCGCAGACGCAGCCCATCGAGCGTGAACGTCGCACCGCCGCGTACGCTGGTCACGTCTACGCCGAGGCCGCGGGCGGTCCGAACGATCTTCCGGTGCTGCGCATCGGGTGCGCCGCGACCGCCGTCGAGCAACATCCGTACGGACATCCGCTGTAACACTTCCAGCAGTCCGCCTTGGTGGTCGTCCTCCGGATGGGTCAGCACAACCATGTCAAGTCGCTTGACGCCGAGACCGTCGAGCTTCGAGGCGACGTCCGCCTCGGGCACGCCACCATCGACGAGAACGCTCGCGCCGCGAGGAGTCCGCAGCAGAATCGCGTCGCCCTGGCCGACGTCGATGAAGGTCGCGGAGAAGCGGCCGTTTGTGCTGGGTGGGTGCTTCACACCCGCAACCAGCACTCCGGTGCCGGCGGCGGCGGCGACAGCCGCCGCCAACGCCATCCAGCGGACGCGAGACGCTCCCCGGTCTCGACCCCTGACCAACGCGAACGCGATCACACCGAGCACCGCGTAGGCGAGCATCAGCCACCAGATCGAGCCAGCCTTCACATCGGCAACCGCACCGGGCAGACCGGCGCTCCAGTGTGCGACCGCGGCTACGTAAGCGAGGCAGTACGAACTGAGCGCGTTGACCGGCAGCGCAGCGGCACTCGACACCTGCGCCAGCAGTGAACTGATCATCCCGGCCCACATCACCGGCGCGATCGCCGGCAGCGCGACGACGTTGGCGAGCAGCGTCACAACCGACACGCGGCCGAAGTGGAAGGCCATCAGCGGCACGGTGGCGACAGTCGCAGCGGTCGTCATCGCGATTCCCTCACGCAGCAACGCGGGCAGATGACGCATCGCGCTCGTCAACGGGCCCATCAGCAAAAAGATTCCGCCAACCGCGGCGAAGCTCAGCTGCCAGCCGGCATCCAGCCAGGCGCGCGGATCGAGCGCGAGCGTTACGAGAGCGGCTAGCAACAACGCATACCAGCGCGAGGCGGGCCGTCCCGATAGCGCCGCGACGGTCCCGGCCGCCCCCATCACTCCGGCCCGCAGGATCGACGCGCCGGCGCCGGTCACGGGTACGTATAGAGCAATCAGCGCCAGCACCACTATCAGGCGCAGCCGGCGCTCAACTCGCGCGAGGCCGAGCAGTGCCCAAGCCAGCAGCGCCAGCAGCGTCACGTTCTGCCCGCTGACGGCGAGCACATGCGCGAGTCCCGAATCCTTGAAGTCGTCCCTGACAGGCTCCCGTATCTGCTCGTCCTGGCCGAGCACCATTCCCAGCGCGAGTGTGCGCAACGGCGGGTTCAGCCCAGCACCGACGCCGGCTTCTGCGCGGCGTCTGATTAAATCGACCATGCCCTTGACACCCGTCCGTGTCGCCCCGGTGAGCCGCACGCCGTCACCGCGAAAGACCGCGTGGACACCGGCGCGCCAGAGATAATCGCGGTAGTCGAAATCGCCCTCCCGCGAGCCGGGCAAATCGCGCAGTTCGCCGGACAGCTTCAACTCGTCGCCGATCGAGGCTGACGGCATCGCCACCCGCGCGGCAACGCGCAGCTGGACCTGCTCACCGACACGCCGCCCGCCGATCCGGGTCAGGTGGACGCGCATCCGGCGCGTGCCATGTGTTGTTCGCTCGCGTCGCACCAGGTATCCGCGCGCCTCGACGTGCTCACCAAGCATGCCGCGCAATTCGGTTCGGTCTATCGCGGCAAGGCGCTCTGCGCCCACGACCGACGCGCATACGACCAGGATCGGCGCGACACATGCGAGCCAGGTGACGCGCGCCCAAGCGAGCGCCGTACCGGCGCCCGCGGCGACGAGGACCGTTCGGTCGAAGTGACCGGCGAGCGGCAGGCCAATCGCGATCGCCGCCAGGCCAACGTGCAGCGAGTGTCGGTCAACCACACCTACATCCGCACCTTGTCCTTCAGCGCTGCGAACGTCTTCGGTCCGATACCGTCGATCTGCTTGAGGTCGTCGATCGAGCTGAAGCCTCCGTGCTGCGCTCGCCACTCGATGATCTTTTCGACCGTCACCGGGCCAACGCCGTCGAGCGTGTCGAGCTGCTCCGGCGTCGCTGTGTTCAAGCTGAGCGGCTCCGTCGTAGCATCGCCTGCTGCGCCGGCAACGACACCGTCCGCCGCGAGCGTTGGCACCACTACCTGTTGACCGTCAGCGACCTTGGCCGCCAGGTTGACGGCGCGGAGGTCAGCGCCCGACGTGGCTCCGCCCGCTCGACGCACCGCCGCTTCGAGCCGTGCCCACGGGGGTAGCTTGTAGACGCCCGGCCGGCGAACCGCACCGGTCACGTATACGTACACGCCGGCCTGTGAGCGCTTCACACGCACAGGGCGCGCATCGGCGCGCATCGTCTGCTCGCCGCCGTCACTGCTGTGCGACGCGAGGTAGCGAGCGCCGATCACCGCGATTGCGATGACCGCAGCCGCGTAGACCGCGATCTGCTGGGGGGAGGGTCTGTCCACCCCGTCGAGACTAGGGTGACACGGCGAACGCGTTGCGCGCCAAATGAAAAAACTTCAACGAAAAGAGGTCAGTCTTCGTCGTAGCCAGCGGACTCTGACGTCAACTCTTCTTGGTACAGCTCAACCATCGAGACCGGCGGCGACGCGCCAGTAACGATCAACAGATCTTCGTCGCCTTCGTTGATGATCGAGTGCTCGGTAGCGGGCGGAATAAAAACCAGATCGCCGACTCCCACCTGCTCGACGTCGCCCGCAACCGTCATGCGGCCGCCGCCGCGCACGATCACGTAGACCTGCTCGGCGTCGACGTGGACGTGCGAGCGCTGCTCTGCTCCGGCAGGGATGCTGAGCCAGGTGACCGTCAGGTTGCGCGAGCCGAGGTCGCCGGCGTCCATCAGAAAATGGGACTTGAGCCGGCCTCGTTCCTCTACGTGCGCCTCGGAGTATCTGCGAATTCGCACGGCGGCATCTTACCCGGAAGCCGTCACCGAGTGACAAGATTGACCAGCTTTCCAGGCACAATGATCTCTTTCACGACCTGTTTGCCGTCGAGATGACGCTTGACGTTCGGCTGCTCCGCGGCGAGGCGCTGAATCTCATCCTCGGCCGCATCGACCGGCACCTCGATGCTGCCGCGTACCTTGCCATTGACCTGCACGACCAGCTTGGCCACGTCGCGCACAAGAAGTGCCGGGTCGGGCTTCGGCCATGGCGTTTCCCAGACACGGGTCCCAGCCACCGCCTGGTACACCTCTGCACCCAGATGAGGGGCAAACGGGAACAGCAAGGAGGACACCGTCGCGGTTGCGAATGCCACGGTGGCGCGACCGGCCTCGCTCTCGCGAAGAGCGGCCTTGACCCGGTAGATCTCGTTGGTCGTCTCCATCAACGCCGACAGGGCCGTGTTGAACTGGAAACGCTCGATGTCCCCGGTGACCTTGTCAATCGCCCAGGTCGTCTTGCGCGCCAACGCGAGTGCGTCGCCGTCGAGTCCTGTCGGAATCGAATCGGGCGCGCTCAACCCGTCACCCGTCAGCCGGAACACGCGACCGAGGAAGCGATGCACGCCAGCGATGCCATCGTCGGACCAATCGGCGCCCTGGTCGGGCGGGCCCAGAAACAAGATGTAGCAACGCGCGGTGTCGGCGCCGTACCTATCCACGTATGACGATGGACTCACGACGTTGCCCTTTGACTTCGACATCTTCGCACCCCGATAGGTGATCATGCCCTGCGTGAACAGGTTCGCGAATGGCTCCTGGACCGAGACCGCGTCGATGTCGGCGAGTACCTTTGTGAAGAAGCGCGCGTACATCAGATGCAGAATCGCGTGCTCCACACCCCCGATGTACTGGTCAACCGGCATCCACGTGTCGGCGGCAAGGCGGTCCCAGGCGGCCTTTTGGTTGCGCGAGTCGCAGTAGCGCAGGAAGTACCACGAAGAATCGACGAACGTGTCCATCGTGTCGGTCTCACGTCGAGCGGCTCCGCCGCACTTGGGGCAGGTCGTGCTGACCCAGTCGTCGGCCCCCGCAAGCGGCGACTTTCCCTTCGGCGCGTAGTCGTCGATCTCCGGCAGAACCACCGGTAGCTGCTGCGCGGGCACCGGCTGCATTCCACACTGGTCGCAGTGGACGATCGGTATCGGCGCGCCCCAGTAGCGCTGGCGCGAGACCAGCCAGTCACGCAGACGGTAGTTGACCGACGGCTTGCCCTTCCCTTGTTCCTCCAGCCAGGTCGTGATCTTTGCGATCGCCTCGGGCGCCGGCATTCCATCGAACTCGCCGGAATTGACCAGCACCTCATCGTCCCCATGGGCCACGTACGCCCCCCCATCGAGGACCTCACCTTCGGCCGGCTGGACCACCTGCCTGATCTCGAGCCCGAACTTGGTCGCGAACTCGTAGTCACGCTGGTCGTGGGCCGGCACCGCCATGATCGCGCCGGTTCCGTAGTCCATCAGCACGTAGTCGGAGACGTAGACCGGGATCATCTCGCCGTTTACCGGGTTGGTGACGTGGCGCCCGGTGAACACGCCGGTTTTCTCCTTGTCGGCATCGGTGCGTTCGGCGACAGTCTCCGTGAGCGCGTGTCTGACGTACTCGGCCACCTCCGTCTCCCGTTCGGTCCCGGCAATCAAGCGCGCGACGTCGGGGTGCTCCGGCGCCATCACAAAGAACGTGGCGCCAAACAGCGTGTCGGGTCGGGTCGTAAAGACCGCGAAGTCGATATCCAGGTCGTCGCAACGGAAGACTGCCTCTGCGCCCTCGGAGCGACCGATCCAGTTGCGCTGCATCGCGATCACGCGCTCGGGCCACGAATCAAGCAACTTGAAGTCCTCGAGCAGCCGGTCGGCATATTCGGTGATCCTGAAGAACCACTGTTCAAGCTGCTTGACGACCACCTCGGTGCCACAGCGTTCACAGGCGCCGTCGACGACCTGCTCGTTGGCGAGCACGGTCTGGTCGGTGGGGCACCACTTGACCGGCGCGTCCTGGCGGTACGCGAGCCCGCGTTCGTAGAGCTTCAAAAAGATCCACTGGGTCCAGCGATAGTAAGAGGGTTCGTGCGTACCGAACTCGCGCGTCCAGTCGATCGAGATGCCCCAAGACTTGAACTGGCGACGGAACTCCTCGATCGAACGCTGCGTCGAGACAGCGGGTTGTTCTCCGGTCTTGATCGCGTGGTTCTCGGCCGGCAGCCCGAAAGAGTCGTAACCCATCGGGTGCAACACTTGCATGCCGTTACGGCGCCGGTAGTGGGCCAGTACGTCGCCCATCGTGTAGTTCTTGAGATGGCCCATGTGCGGCTCCCCAGACGGGTAGGGCAGCATCTCGAGCACGTAGCTCCTGTCGGCGGTCGGATCGAAGCCGTCCTGACCGGGGTTCGGGACCTTCCAGGTGCCCTCGTCTTCCCACACCTGCTGCCACCTGGGCTCGATCGAGTGAGCGTCATAGTGGGGGGCGGCGGCTTCGGTCCCGGGGCTGTTCATGCCTGGGATTAATAACAGGGGTCCAGGTCCCTCAAGAACATCCGTCCGACAACTGGCGCCAAGCGAACTGCGGCCACCGGAACGGCCGTTCACATGATTAAGAAGCCAACGCCCTGGAGAAGCACGGATGCTCGGTAACCCCAGTCCTCATCGGCACCCGGGCCAGCGGCCGGATGGTCGGCGGATTTCCGGGGCTTTCGAAGCTCGACAGAGACGGGAACCTGCGCGCAACGTCGGACTTCCGGACCGTCTACTGCTCGCTGCTCGAGCAGTGGATGAATGTCGATGCGGCCGCGGTGATTCCCGACGCGAAGCGTTTCGGCCGCGTCGGGCTGGTGAGGTGACGCCTTGACGCGGGTGCTGATGGCCGGCGCGCTCGCCGGCGTAATGCTGGCGCTGGTCGTGGCGCTGGTCGCGGCGCAAGCAGATGCCAAGCGGGCACCCTCTCGATTGATGGTCAGCGGCAACGAGTGGAGCCTGACGCTGTCGCGCCAGCGCATCCGCCGTGGCCCAGCTTTGATCCAGTTCCTGAATCGCGGCGAAGATCCGCACGACCTGCGGCTCCGTAAGATCGGCAGGCGCGCATCGATCGACTTCCCGGAGCTTCGCCCCGGCAAGTTGGCGCAGATCAAGGCGCGCCTGTCGGTAGGTCGCTACCGGCTCTGGTGTTCGCTCCCCGGTCACGCCAGGCGCGGCATGCGTGCCACGCTCCGTGTTCGCCGCCACCGCCGCTAGTGCTAGTACGGGTGTCCAGAGCAATGCAAGTCGTGAACCTCGACCCTGCCGGCCGCGTTAGAGCAGCACATGGACGCCACCGCCACAGGGAAATGTGACCGGCGTCCCCCGAAGACACACACATACGCCGGCTGACCCCGGCTACATAAACACCGCGGGCGCGAATACCGCCCTTCCCATGGCTCAGGGCCCGCCTCGACAGAGGCGGGCCCTTTGTTTGGGCCCGCCCCCACGACCATGGAGCTAGTCGGGCTCGAACCGACGACCTTCGCGCTGCCAGCGCGACGCTCTCCCAACTGAGCTATAGCCCCGTGACGACTGCCATTTTATACCGCGCTCATAGGCGCGACCTACGTTAGGCCCATGTGGAGCTCGACGTAGGAAGGATCCCTAACGCGCGACCAGCTCTTCGACGCGAAGCGCGGGAACGTCGCCCCAGAGCATCTCCAGACGGTAGAACTCGCGGGCGGGCGGCGTGAAGACGTGCACGACACAGTCGCTGTAGTCCATCAAGATCCAGCGCGCCTGATCTTTGCCCTCGATCCGCGCGGGCAGCAATTTCTCGCCGCCTTCACCGTGCTTCAGGCCGAGATAGATGCCGTCCTCAATCGCCTTCACCTGGCGATCGGTCTTGCCCGTGCAGACCACGAAGAAGTCCGTGTAGGACACGGCCCCGCGCACGTCGAGCACGGCTAGGTCGGCCGCCTTCTTGTCGAGCGCCAACCGCGCGATGCGACGCGCCAACGCTTCGGTCGACTCGATCATCCTTGCTCCAAGCCCGCGCGGTACAGCCCTGCGCTGTGGATCCGCTCGGCGACCCGGTCAGGCACCAGGTGGCGAAACGGTCCCCCTGCGGCGACCCGCTCGCGAACAAGCGTCGACGAGATCTCTATCTGCGGCATATCGACGTAGCGTATGCGCTCAGCGCCGGCGAGGCTCCGTATCGCCTCGGCAACCTGCTCGCGACGTGCGCCGTCGCGCTCGACCACCGCGAGCGTCGCCAAATCCAACAGCCGCTCCGGCGCGCGCCACTGTGGCAGCGAGGCCGCCTGGTCACCACCCATCAGAAGCACCAGTTCGCGTTCGGGCTGTCCGGCGCGCAGCGCAATCAATGTGTCGAGGGTGTAGGACGGCCCGTCGCGGTCGATCTCGAGCCGCGAGGCTTCGATCTCGGCGTCGCCTCCGGCGGCCAAGCGGCACAACTCGAAGCGCGTCTCACGACCCGGCTCGGGCTCAATCGCCTTGTGCGGCGCCTCACCGACCGGCATCAGCAGCAGGTGGTCGAGCCCGAGTTGGTCGATCGCCTCGGCCGCACAGACCAGATGACCGATGTGCGGCGGATTAAAGGTCCCGCCGAAGACTCCAACGCGCAGGATGGCCTACTCGCGTACTTGGCCGTCGCCACGAACGACGTACTTGTAGGTGGTCAACTCACGCAGCCCGATCGGGCCGCGCGCGTGCAGCTTCTGGGTCGAGTTGCCCATCTCGGCGCCCATACCGAACTCACCGCCATCGGTGAAGCGCGTCGAGGCGTTCACATAAACGCAGGCTGCGTCGACCTCGGCGGTAAACACGTCGGCGCCCGCACCGTCGTCGGTGACGATCGCCTCCGAGTGACCGGAGCCGTGGCGGTTGATGTGATCGATCGCCTCGCCGAGGCTGTCCACGACGCGAGCGGCCATCTTCATGCCGAGGTACTCGGTGTCCCAGTCCCGCTCAGTTGCGTCCGCGAGGCCCTCACCTTCTGGACCCGCGAGCGTTCGAGCGCGACCATCGACGACAAGCTCCACTCCAGCCGCGCGCAGATCGGCGAACAACCCGGGCAACACGGCCGGCGCGATGTCCGCGTGAACCAGCAGCGTCTCCGCCGAGTTACAGACTCCGGGGCGGTGAACCTTCGCGTTGTAGGCGATCCGCTTCGCCATCTCGGGGTCGGCGCTTGCATCGACGTAGACATGACAGTTGCCAGCGGCCGCATAAATCACTGGCACGGTCGCGACATTCTCCAGAGCGTTCTTCAGGCTCTCCCCGCCGCGCGGAACGATCAGATCGACCAGTCCCTCCTGGGTCGCCAGCTCGGCCAACTCTGACCGCTCGCCGCCACCGATCAACGACACGCTTCCCTCGGGGAGCCCCGCGCCGGTCGCCGCATCGGAGACGATCCGAGCCAGCACAGCGTTGGAGTGCTCTGCCGAGGACGATCCGCGCAATACCACCGCGTTGCCAGACTTGATCGCGAGCGCGGCCGAGTCGACGGTCACGTTGGGGCGCGCCTCGTAGACGATCGCGACGACCCCAAGTGGCACGCGAACCTTCTTCAGGTCGAGCCCATTCGGAAGCGTCCTTCTCTCGATCTCCTCCCCCACCGGGTCGGTCAGACGCTCGATGTCACGCACCTGACTCGAGATCGAGCGAATGCGTTCGTCCGTCAGCGTCAGGCGATCGATCAACGCGTCGGTCAACTCGACGGCGCGACCGGCTTCGAGATCGCGGGCGTTGGCCTCGACGATCTCCGGCACCCGAGCCTCCAGCGCATCTGCGATCGCCGCCAGCGCCGCGTCACGCGTCGCCGTATCGGTAATCGCCAACTTGCGTGCTGCGGCCTTCGCCTGCGCGCAGACTTCTGCGACCGATTGTGTCGTCACGGCCATTCGACAAGAGTAGCGCTCATCTCTCCTCGCGCCGAATCTCGCGACTGAGCGAGATTCGCCTAGTTGAGCACAAAATAGTCGCGGTGGATCGCCTCCACCGCCGCCCGCGGGATCAGGTCGCGAATCTGGTCCGACTTCATCCCCTTTACTCGCTGCAACTCGTCGGAGGAGAAGTTTGTGATCCCCTTGCCGACCTGTTCGCTGCCGTGCGCGCGCGAGAGCACATCGACCGCGTCACCTGGCTGGAAGTTGCCCTCGACCTCGACGACGCCGACCGCTAGGAGACTCGTGCCCTGCTCGCGTAGAGCTCGCTCGGCTCCGGCGTCCACGACAATCGTTCCGCCCGATGCCTTCGCGTACCGCAGCCACAGCTTGAAGCTCGACTGCACTCGCTCCTGGCGATGGAATCGCGTCCCCTCCAGCTCGCCGGCGACCGCGCGCATCAGCGTTCCTTCGCGCGTCCCGTTGCAGATCACAACGGGAATTCCCGCCGCGACAGTCATCTCGGCCGCCAACACTTTGCTGCGCATACCACCGGAGCCAAGGTGCGAGCTGGACATCCCTATCTCGTATGAGTCGAGTTCTGCCAAATCGGCCACCTCCCCCACCGCCTTCGCACCGGCATGTTCGGCGGGATTTCGATCGTAGAGAGCATCGACATCGGACAGGATCACGAGCAGGTCAGCGCCGAGCAATATCGATACCTGTGCGGCGAGCACATCGTTGTCACCAAACCCGATCTCGTCGGTCGAGGTGGTGTCGTTCTCGTTGATGACCGGAACGATGCCCCAGTCGAGCAACTTGCCGAGCGTCTGGCGGGCGTTGATGTACTGCGTGCGTCCGGAGATGTCGAGGAACGTCAGCAACACCTGAGCCGCCTTTACGCCGTGCTCTTCGAGCAGCTCCGAGTAGACGTCGTAGAGCGGACCCTGACCGACGGCCGAGGCTGCCTGCAACTCCTCCATCGCCGTCGGGCGAACGGGCATACCCATCAACCGCATTCCCTGGGCGATCGCTCCCGAAGTGACAAGCACAACGTCGCTACCCTGACGTTCGACCTCGGCGACTTGGCGGCAGACCTCACGCAGAACATCGACGCGCACGGCGCCGCGCTCGTCCGCGACGAGCGTCGATCCGAGTTTCACTACCAGCCTCGACATATACCGTGGTCAGCCATTCTGAGGCACGCCCGGATACAGTGCGAACGTGACCTCGCCGATCTCTATTTCGTCGCCGGGCTCAAACCCCTTTGCCTCGAGGGCGGCGACCACGCCGAGCGAGCGCAACTGCTCCTCGATATAGGCCAGAGCATCGGCGTTGGTCAGGTCATGGCGCGCGATCAGGAGCTCGATCGAGGGCCCGACGATGCGAAACACCCTTTCGTCCGAGGGCTCGACGCTGAAGCCGGAGTCGGAGCCGGGTCGGTAGACGGCGTGTTCAACCATGGGCTGCTGATCGGCCGCCGGCTGCTCGGACGCTGCGACGTGGGTGAATAGATGCGAGGTCAGCTCGTCGAGGCCGGCTCCCGTTGCACTGGAGCAGGCGAGCACCAATGAGCTCCCCTGCCCGTCTCGGCAGACTCGCTCTTCGCTCGCCAGCCGCTCGCGCCACTGCTCGACCAGGCCTGCGACCTCCGCAGCCGGGATCAGATCGATCTTGCTGAGCACCAGCAAGAACGGACGCTGATCGAGCCCGGCACCGTAGCCCGCCAACTCCTCGCGCACCGTCTCAAAGGCGGCCTCCGGCGAGCCCTGATCGGCCGGCGCCACCTCGACCATCTGCGCGAGTAGTTGGGTGCGCTCGACGTGGGCGAGAAACTCGTCGCCCAGCCCGACCCCCTCGCTGGCCCCTTCGATCAGGCCTGGGATGTCAGCCATCACCAGCTGTCGGCCGGCAGAGTCCTCGATCGTGCCGAGCGTCGGTTCGATCGTGGTGAACGGGTAGGCGGCGATCTTCGGACGCGCTCGCGTGAGCGCGGCCAGCAACGACGACTTGCCGGCGTTCGGCAACCCGACCAGGCCGATGTCCGCGAGCAACTTGAGGCGCAGTTCAAGCGTCGCGTGCTCACCGCTCAGACCCTGTTCGGCAAACCGCGGCGTCTGCCGCGTCGACGTCGCAAAGCGACGATTGCCCCGCCCGCCAGCGCCGCCGCGCGCAATCTCTACCCGCGCGCCTGGCTCGCGAAGGTCGAACAGGACCTTACCCCGAAGATCGCCGACCACGGTGCCGCACGGCACACGCAGCTCGAGTGTCTTACCCTCGGCGCCGTCCTTCTGCGAGCCCTGGCCGTGAACACCGCGGCCGCCCTTGTGGTGTCGCTGCTGCTTGAAGAAGGCGAGATCACGAAGTCCGGCGGCCGCGGTCAGCGCGACGTCGCCGCCATCGCCACCATCGCCACCGTCCGGTCCTCCCTTAGGAACGTGCGCCTCACGCCGAAAGCTCACACAGCCACTGCCGCCGGCACCGGCTTCGACCTCGATTGTTGCTTTGTCGTAAAGCACAGCCCGAGCTTAGCGGGCGCTATTGGCTACTCGCCGACGACGGAGATGACGCGGCCCTTGCGGCCAGTCTTGAACTCAACCCTACCGACGCGCATCGCGAAGATCGTGTCGTCACGGCCGATGCCGACGCCGGGCCCCGGCTTGAACCGGGTACCGCGCTGACGGACGATGATCTCCCCACCGGTCACCTGCTGGCCGGCGAAGACCTTCACGCCGAGCCGCTTCGATACCGAGTCGCGGCCGTTGCGAGAAGAGCCAAGTCCTTTCTTGTGGGCCATGTCTAGCCGTCCTTTTTCGGTGCTGGTTTCTTCGCCGCAGGCTTCTTCGCCGCCGCAGGCTTCTTCGCCGCCGCAGGCTTCTTCGCCGCCGCAGGCTTCTTCGCCGCCGCAGGCTTCTTCGCCGCCGCAGGCTTCTTCGCCGCCGCAGGCTTCTT
>SDBV01003459.1_pt1 | contig 23287 bp, 17 predicted proteins | sample 2277081 | NCBI WGS metagenome assembly SDBV01 (sample SAMN10402039, study PRJNA504765) | marine sediment metagenome | isolation source: marine sediment core GS10_PC15, 223 cmbsf | place: Arctic Ocean: Southern Knipovich Ridge | collected 2010 | reverse complement strand
CCAACCTGCGGGAACCGGATGACGATCGAATGCCGGCGGCCAACCGGGTGACGATGAGTTTTCTTACCAGGACCTACGGCAACTGCGCCGACTCCCAAGAGTTGCTCGAGGGTATCCGGCGGGAGACGGAGCACATCAAGCGTTCGCGTCGGGGGTTGCACTTCCTGGCGGGGATCAGGCTGGGCCTGGCCGTTTTCGGCGGGTTACCCCTGGGACTGGCCAAGCACCATTGCTTCGCCACGGTGGTGCTCTCCAACCTGGGAGACGTCGGCCGGCGACTGACGGCCAGGTTTCCGTGCCGGTCGGGGCGCCTGGTGGCGGGCGACTTGTTGCTGCGGGGGCTGACCGGTGCGCCGCCGGTAAGGCCGAACACGCGTGCCGCGCTGTTCGTCTCCACGTATTGTGGTGAAACCACCATCGGCATCCGTTGCGATCGCCACCTGTTCGCAGCCGACGATGCCCGCCGACTGCTGGAGCTCTACACGGCCCGACTCCGCCGCACCCTGCAAGCGAAAGTTTAGCGCCCGTTCTGCGAGAGAACTTCGCGCCGTGTTTCCACCCCGGCGACGAATTCGCGTGGGACGCGGCGGGGCGGCCCCGTCACAGAGCCACTCGCCGCCGCCGAAGAGCGACTTGCCGCCGGCCGGCCGTATTGCTCAGCAACGGGGGCCAGATGTTGATGGAAGAACCTCGCCACCCGCTGATGGTAAGCCGTGGTCGCTATCGAGATCGCGCCGTTGTGCCTGGCCTTCGGAATCACCCACAGACGCGTCCGCACGGGCATGCCTTTGCGCAGGGCGCGAACCACGTCTACGGGAACGTACGAATCGCGCTGACCGTGGATCAACATCACCGGCTGGCGTACGCGCTTGGCAGCCTGGTCCACGCTCACGAACCGGCAATTCCGCTGGCGCTGGACCAACAGCCGGGCCCAGGCGTTGGTGGCCCGCAACGAAAGATCGGGTAACCAGGAAAACATCCAGGGACGGGAAATAAAGCTGCGCATGAATCGGCGAAGGTAGTAGATTTGCATCCGTTCGGTCGGGCAGGCGCCGTCGACCACGACCGCCCGGACGTGCGGATTCTCCGCCGCCGCACACAAGGCGGCCGTGCCCCCTCGGCTCAGGCCCATCACCCCGATGCCCCGCGGATCGGCGTCCCCTCGAGTGCACAAGTAGTCCAGCGCCGCCTGCATGTCGGCCAAATCGCTCGTGGTGACCCAAGGCATCGGCTGGTAGTCGGCAAGATTCTCGCTGCTGCCGTGATTGCGAAAGTCGAACGTAAAGATGTCGAACCCCCGGCGGCGAAGATCCTTCGTATACGGCACCGTGGTCCAACGGTTCCCGTTCAACTCGTGGCAGAAGACGATCACGCCCTTGCGCCGCCCGGCGCCGGTCGCCAGGTAGGTGCCTTCCAACCGCACGCCGTCGCGGGTGGTAAACGTGACGTCCTCCCCATCCTCGAGCGACCGATGCCGCTGGGCGGGTAGAAACATCGTCTCGCCGAACGCCCGCGCCACCGCAGGAACGTAAAGCAACCATACCAGGATGTGTCCGAACAAAATCAGACCGATCGGGGCGACGATCAACCAAATCACAATAGTTACAACAGTCATAGCGGAGCAATGCCAACGGTTTAGGAGGGATATCGTTCGGCGGGGCAGAGGAAGGACACGCGACGCACCTCCCCAACGCAGACGTCCACCCCACGGCCGACTGGAAGTCTTCTAAGCGACGCGCTTTAACTAAATGATAGAGATTGCGTAAACCGCGCACAACCCCCCCCACCCAGGCTCAACGGAAAAAACGGAACCCCCTCAGATTTCCACCCCATGGCCAATACGAACAGCCCAAAGGAGGGGTTGGCTGGGCTTCGCTGCGATCAGCCGACGGCTACGCCAACTAGTGCCTTGTCAAAGCTAAAGATTAGGGTTGGGTGGCTGGGGTTGAACCACGAGGAACGAGTGGTGAACCCCCAGGAATTCAGGCCTGGGGGTTCGATGCTCGTTCCTCGCATCTCAACCCCAGCCACCCGAATCTTTAATTATGACAAAGCACTACTGGCCTACAGCGACAGCACGAATTCGACCAGATCGTCGATCTGCGGCTCGGTCAGTTCGCCGATGCGGCCGCGATTCTTGCCGTGCTGGCCTTCGACGATCAGTTGCTTGACCGTCAGGTAGCGGCCGTTGTGCAGGTAGGGGGCGGTCCGCCAGGCTTCGATCAGGGTCGGAGTGTCGAAACGGTCGCTGGACCCGAACGGAGTCCGCGAGCCGACGTCGTGCATCCGCAGGTCGGTATACCGCGGCGCCGGATGGCATCGGTAGCAGCCGGCCCGGTTGCTCTGGAACAGCTTCTTGCCCCGCTCGGCCGCCGGGCTGAGCCGGCCGTCGACCAGGTGCGGGCTGGGCACCGGTCTGAGCGATTTGAGATAGGCGTCGATGGCCGCGGCTTCCTCCTCCGGCCGGGTGGCAAACAGGATGTGCTCCAGGCCCGCGCGTACGGCCACTTCGGCCGAGGGGCGAACGCCTTCAGCCATCACCGGCGGCGTATCGTGGGAGAGGAGCATGCTCTTGGTGTTCTTGAGGTTGCCCGTCCCGTCGTTCATCAGGTCCCAGTTCAGCGCGTCGGTGCGGCCGTCCGGATGACAACTGGCGCAGCTTTGCCACTGCTGGTAGCAGATCGTGGCGTCGTTGAACAGCAGCTCGCCCCGCCGGCGAGCAGTCAGTTGCGGCTTGGGACCCAGGGCGATCGAACTTGTGCGGCCGTCGCCTTTGGCTTGAAGATCGACCACCGCCAAGGTATCGCTGAAGTACTCGGCGACGTAGACCTTCGACCCGACGACGACCAGCCCGCGAGGGCCTTTGCCCGGCAGCTCGACCCGGCGCAGAGCGTCTTCCTGGTGCGGATCCTCGGGGATGGCGCCGATCAGCGGCGAGGTGAACATTTGATAGAGCGTTCCCGAGAGGATCGAGGCGTCGATCACGCTCAACTCGTGCGAGCCGGCGTGGGTAAAGCAGATCGATTTGCCGTCGGCCGTGCAGGCCACGCCCCAAGGGTTGCCCGCACCCAAGTACATCTCGTCCAGACCGACGGTGTTGACCAGCTTCCTGTTCTGCACGTCGATCACGCTGACCACGTTGCTGTTGATCCATCCCATGTCCACCTGCGTGGGAAGCAGCAGGAAGTTGGAGAGGATATGCGTCACGTAGGCGTACTTGCCGTCGGGCGAGACGCATAAGTCCCGCAGGCCGTTGGAGCCGTCGGCCAGCTCGATCGCCGACGTTTGATTGGTCCGGGTGTCGATGACCGTCACCATCGGGGCCACCGGGCCCACGAACATCGTGTCGGTTCGGGTGTTCGGCAGGTGGTTGGCCACCAGCACCGCTTTGCCGTCGGGGGTGACGGCCGCGGCGACCGGTTCCCTGACGGCGTTGACTCGCATCAACTCCTTTCCGGCGGTCAGATCGATTACCGAAACGTCGTTATCGAAGCGGTTGCAGACGTAGAGCCGCTTGCCGTCGGGCGAAATCGCGGGGCCCATGGCCGTATGCCCGGCGGGCATCGTGGCCGTGATCTTGCCCGAGGCCGCGTCGATCACGACGACCGTGCTCTTCGGCCCTGCACACGTGACGATCAGCTTCAGTCCGTCAGGGCTCAGCACCAGGCCGGTCGGTTCGGCCGGCACGTCGAGCCGCCGCGTAACCTCACCACCGGGCAGTTCGACCCATGCCACCTGGCGCGCATCGGCGTGGGCGACATAAAGCGTTTTGCCGTCCTTCGACGCAACCAGGGCGCACGGTCCCAGGTACTCGGCGGCCATGGCGGCCGGAACCATCGCACCGAAGACGGCCCACACGCAGAGTGCACCGCGAATTCTTCGCCATGTTGCTGGAAATACCATTATTGATCAACCACCACCCATTGTAATCCGCCGCGGCCAAGTCGCAAGAGAAAGGTGGGCATCGCTCGACGAAATGCGCTGCCGACGTTCTCTCGGGCACAATACAGTCCGTTTACTCCCAGTTTTTCTATTGGCCGCGCTCGACCCCGCCTACAATCAATCTGCAATGGGCCGTTAGGCCGACCAGACCCTCAGTCTGAGCTTGCCGGTGGGAATGATCCGGGCGAGAATCTCCACGGGATGGGTCGCATTCATTGCAATAAAACAGGAGAATCTGCTATAATCGGCCTCCAGGACTCTCTCCATCCTCAAGATTGGCAGTCGGGAGATCTCAGCGATGAATCTTAGACGAACATGCTTTTGGGCAATGCTGGTGGTGGCTGCAATCTGGGCCGTGCCGGCCGGGGCGGCCGTTAGGACCTGGGACAACGGCGACCCGGGCACCAGCCGTTGGATCTTCCCGGGGAACTGGAGCCCGAACGGTTATTCGGATAGCGACAATTTGATCGTCACGGGTGATTTGGTCGCCACGTTCGGTGCGCCGGTACCGCGGACCAATTTGAGAACGAACAATGGCGGCTCGGTCACGCTGCACGGTCCGGCCTCCGTGGCCGACTTTAGCGCCTACTCGGTCCGTGTTGCGGAGAGCGGGGAGGCAAGGTTAGAGGTCCTCAGCGCGGCCGACCTTTACTCCGGATTTGGCTCCATCGGCATCGGATCCGGCACCGTAGGCCATGCCATCGTCAGCGGCGCCGGATCGACCTGGGCCATGGCGGGGGATTTGACAGTCGCCGACTACGGCGCGGGCACGCTGGCGATCCACGAGGGCGGAGCCGTTTCCAACCGTGTCGCCGTTCTCGGCTCAGTGCAGAACGCGGCCGGCCACGTCATCGTCAGCGGCGCCGGATCGACCTGGGATTGCAGCGGCATGTGGATCGGTGACAACGGAACGGGCACGCTAACGATCACGGACGGCGGAGTCGTCTCCAATGACAGCCTCGCCTACACCAGCAGGAACACCGGCAGCCAAGGGACTGTCACCGTCAGCGGCGCCGGTTCGAGGTGGACCAATAGCGACGTGCTGTACATCGGCTCGGCCGGCGCGGCGTCGCTTTCGATCAACGACGGCGGAGACGTCTCGAACAGCACCGGCTACGTCGGCTATCTCGCTACCGCCGAGGGTCAGGTCACCGTCAGCGGCCCGGGATCGACCTGGACCAATCGCAGCAGACTGTACGTTGGCCGAGAGGGCGCCGCGTCGCTCTCGATCAACGGCGGCGGATCGGTATCGAATTCGATCGGATATATGGGCTACAATGCCGACGGCTCGGCAGACGCCGTCGTCAGCGGCCAAGGCTCGACCTGGGACAATCGTAACGAGTTGTACGTCGGCCGAGAGGGTACGGGCACGCTTTTGATCACCGGCGGCGGAGCCGTCTCGGACAGCATCGGTAGCATCGGTTCCCTGACCGACTCGGTGGGCGATGTCACCGTCAGCGGCGCCGGCTCGCATTGGGACAATCGCAGCAGTCTGCACGTCGGCCAACGTGGCACCGGCACGCTCGATATCGACAACGGCGGATCAGTATCGAACACCTTTGGTTACGTGGGACGCTTCGGCAACGCGTCCGGCGAGGTCACCGTCAGCGGTGCCGGCTCGACCTGGAAGAATTTCCAACTCTACGTCGGCTACGAGGGAACCGGGACGCTGACGATCGCCGACGGGGGAGCCGTCGACGTGGCCACTTTGCTGATTATCGGAGCGGTTGGAGCGCCCAAAGGTACGGTCAACCTCCAGGGCGGGTCGCTGACCGCCCAGAGCGTGGGAACTTGGACCGGTGCGGCCGAATTCAACTTCACCGGCGGCACACTGGCGATCACCGGCGCCGGCGGGCTGACGCTCGACTCCGACGGCCTGCTGGGACCGATCGTCGGCATCAACCGTAACAAGGGCCTCAACGTGTCGGCCGCCACCACGGTCAACGCCGGCGTGAAACTGGCCGTTGCCGGCGGGAACTTCTCAACCGAGACGCTGAACGTTTCGGGCACCGTCCAGTTGAGGGCCGGGACGATCACCATCGGCGATACCTTCGCGGTCAATGCCGGCGGGACGCTGGCCAACCTGGGCGTGGTGCGCATGGGTAACACCGGCCCGGCGATCCTCCGCGCCGACGGCTTCACGAACACCAACACGGGCGCCGTGTTGGGCAGGGGCAGCATCCAAGCTCCCGTAACCAACTCCGGTAACATTGCCTTAAGCGGTGACAGCAGCTTCACCGAGGACGTGACCAACCAGTCGGGCGGGAAGATCATCATCTCGGGAGGCTCGGCGGTCACCTTCTTCGAAGACGTGGATAACCAGGCGGGGGCGGAAATCCGCGTCAGCCAGGACTCTACAGCGACCTACTTCGGTCAGCGGCTTGCAGGTGGAGGCCTATTCACCGGCACCGGCACCAGCTACATCGAAGGCGACATGCGCCCCGGGGCCAGTCCGGGGATCATGGCCTTCGAGGGAAACGTGGTGTTCGGACCCTCCGCCAGCCTGGAAATTGAACTTAACGGCCCGACGCCGGGCAGCGGGCACGATCAACTCGACGTGGTCGGCACGGTCAGCCTGGGCGGCGCTGGGCTGGATCTTTCACTCGGCTACACGCCCGGCCGCGGCGACCATTTCGTGATCATCAACAACCACCATGCGGACCCGATCGTCGGAGAGTTCGCCGGCATGGGCGACGACTCGTCGGTCCGCATCGGCGGCTATCCCTTCCGCATCGATTACCAGGGCGGTGACGGAAACGACGTGGGCTTGGTGCCTGCCTGGGCGGAAGTCAGCGCCCGGCACGTCTTTTACAACGGGTCCTCGTTCGACGATCCCGCGGCCGGCCGGACCGACAATGACGCCATGGCCCCGGGCAAGGTGCCCCTGATGCCGGGCCAGACGGCCGGCTTCGACAACTACACCAGCTACAGCCGCGGGATCAACGGCGTCATGGTCGACGTGGCCGGCCTGGCCGGCACGCCGACCGCCGATGACTTCGAGTTCAAGGTCGGCAACAACAATAATCCGGACAGTTGGAGCGACGCCCCCGATCTGGCCGACGTCACGGTGCGGCCGGGCGAAGGAGTCGACGATCGTGCTGCTGATGCTGGCGGCCCTAGGGTTGTTTGGCGCTGGCCGGCTTTCCGGCACGGGTGCTCGGCGGCGGATCTTGGCGGAAACCTGTGGCCGGAAAGCACCGCAGGTGTAAGACACCCCCGGGGACCGCAGTCCCCGGGCGTTGATGTTCTTTGCGACACCCTTTCTTTCCTGATTCCTCCGTGACTCCGTGGTGAGATTCTTCCTCACGCCCCGAATTTCCCCAGCCGCTCGGCATGGGCCAGGGCCAGGGGCATCAGGTAGACGGCCTCGAAATGGCCCAGCCCGCCGTGCAAGGCCTCTTTCTCGCCGAACGCTTCACAGCCGTCGGGGCGGCAGGTGTCGGCCACCAGCAGCGTGGGCACCGGGTGCCAACTGTGGCCCTTCAGCGTCGCCGGCGTGCTGTGGTCGCCGGTGACGATCAGCACCTTGGGATTCAGCTCGACCACCCGCGGTATGATGCCGTCGAACTGTTCGACCATCTTCACCTTGGCCGGAAAATCGCCGTCCTCGCCGCGGCTGTCGGTGTACTTGAAGTGGACGAAGAAGAAATCGTAGTCGTCCCAGGCCTCTTTCAGCACGTCGATCTCTTCGGACAACGAGCCGGGTCGACCGACGATCTCCATGCCGACCAACTGGGCCAGGCCCTTGTACATCGGATAGACCGCAATCGCCGCCGCTTTCAGGCCGTAGGCCTCTTCGTAGGTGGGAAGGTCGGGCTTCTTGGAAAAACCCCGCATGGTCAGCCCGTTGGCCTTCGGCTGATCGGCCAACAGCTCTTGGGCCTTGGCGAGGAACTCCCGGGCGACGTGGGCCGTCTTTTCGCTGGGCTTGTCGCCCGGCTCCGGGTCCGACGGCGGGACGCCGGTCCGTTGGGGGTCGGTGTCGCCCACGTTGCCGCCCAGCCCTTCGCCGCGGAAGACGACCACGAAGCGGTGCTCCTTGACCGGCTCGACGAAGATCTCCACGCCGGAGATCTTCACCTCGCGCAGTTTCACGGCCAGCGGGCCGCTCTGGCCGCTGGGGATCCGCCCGGCGCGGCGGTCGGCGATGTTGCCGTCGGCATCCAGCGTACAGAAGTTACAGCGGATGGCCACGTCGTTGGGGCCCAGGGCGAATCCGACGCCGGTGGCTTCCAGCGCGCCGCGGCCGATCAAGGACTCCACCGGATCGTATCCGAACAGGCCCAGGTGTCCCGGCCCGCTGCCGGGGGTGATGCCCGGCTTGATGGGGATCATGCTCCCGGAGACGCCCCGCCGGGCCAAGGCGTCGAGATTCGGCGCCCGGGCCGCTTCCAACTCGGTCGGCCCGCCCGGCTGAAGCGGCAAACCGCCCAGCCCGTCGGCCACCAGCATCACGATTTTCGAGTCGTTGGCGGTTTTCAGCGTGCGGACGAGTTGCTGGATGTCCATGGTCGGGTTCCTTTGTTTTGCGGGAGAGATGGGCTGCAAGCCCCTTTTCCTAGCAGATTTTTCCCGGAGAACAAGGGGCCTTCATTTCTTCGGCCCCCTGGCAACGCGGCGGCGTTTGGGATATCTTGCCGCTGTGGACAATCCGAGTTAGATGACCGTGTACGATTCCGCGTGAAGGGGACCGGCGTGACCCAGCTTACCGAACGACCCGAGTGGCAGGCCCTGGACGAACACGGCCGGCAGATCGCCGCGCTGCACCTGCGGGACCTCTTCCAAGGCGATCCCCGCCGGGCGGCGGCGATGTCGATCGAGGATTGCGGCCTGCTGCTGGACTACTCGAAGAATCGAGTCACCGCCGAGACCATCCACAAGCTCGTGGCCCTGGCTGAGAGCGCCGGTCTGAAAGGTGCGATTGAGCGAATGTTCACCGGCAAGAGGATCAACACGACGGAGAATCGCGCCGTGCTCCACACGGCGTTGCGTAACCGCTCGAAAGAGCCGGTGCTGGTGGACGGCAAGGACGTGATGCCGGCGGTACGGGCGGTGCTGGTGAAGATGGCCGTCTTCGCGAACCGGATCCGTAGCGGCCACTGGACGGGCCATACCGGAAAGCCGATTCGCAACATCATCAATATCGGCATCGGCGGCTCGGACCTGGGGCCGGCCATGGCCTATGAGGCCCTGAAGCCCTTCTCCGACCGCAGCCTGACCATCCGCTTCGTTTCCAACGTGGATGGGACCGATCTGGCCGAGGCCGTTCGGGACCTGGACCCGGCCGAAACGTTGTTCATCGTGGCCAGCAAGACCTTCACCACGCAGGAGACGATGACCAACGCCCACTCGGCCAGGGCTTGGCTCTTGGATCCGCTGGACGATGAACAGGCGGTGGCCAAGCACTTCGTGGCCCTCTCGACCAATCACCGGGGAGTGACCGAGTTCGGCATCGACGCCGACGCGAACATGTTCGAATTCTGGGACTGGGTCGGCGGCCGTTACAGCCTGCCGTCGGCAATCGGGTTGTCGCTGATGATCGCCATCGGGCCGGAAAACTTCGATCGCCTGTTGGACGGTTACCATGCCATGGACCGGCACTTCCGCACCACGCCGTTTGAGCGCAACATGCCGGTCGTGCTGGCGCTGTTGGGCATCTGGTACAATAACTTCTTCGGGGCCGAAAGCCACGCCATTCTGGCTTACGATCAATACCTCAGCCGCTTCGCCGCGTACTTTCAGCAGGGCGACATGGAAAGCAACGGCAAGTCGACGACCATCGACGGCTCACCGGTGAGGTGGCAGACCGGCCCGATCATCTTCGGTGAGCCGGGCACCAACGGCCAGCACGCCTTCTACCAACTGTTGCACCAGGGCACCAAGCTGATTCCGGCCGACTTCATCGGTTTCGCCCGCAGCCACAACCCGCTGAGCGACCATCACGACAAACTGATGGCCAACTTCTTCGCCCAGACCGAGGCCCTGGCGCGGGGCAAGACGGCCGAGGAAGTCAGAGGCGAAGGCGTGCCGCCGGAGTTGGTCCCGCACAAGACGTTCGAAGGCAACCGGCCGACCAACACGATCATGGCCCGGCGGCTCGACCCCGAGACCCTCGGCAAGCTGATCGCCCTGTACGAGCACAAGATCTTCGTCCAGGGTGTCATCTGGGAGATCAACAGCTTCGATCAGTGGGGCGTAGAACTGGGCAAGGTGCTGGCCAAGCGGATCCTCCCGGAGTTGCAGTCCGAGAGCCAGCCCGAACTCGAACACGACGGCTCGACCAATCAGTTGATTCGGTGGTTCCGAAAACATAGGAGCACGTGAGCATGGCAACCGAACTTACCTGGCTGGGGCATGGGAGCTGGTCGATCGCCGCCGGCAAGGACCACGTCCTGCTCGATCCGTTTTTGGACGACAATCCCAGCGCGGCCATCAAGGCCGACCAGGTACGGGCCGACTTCATCCTGGTTTCTCACGGTCATGCCGACCACCTCGGCGACACGGAAAAGATCGCCGGGCGGACCGGGGCGATGGTGATTGCCAACTTCGAGATCTGCGAGTGGCTTTCCGCCCGGGGTGTGGAGAGGACGCACGCCATGAACCTCGGCGGCGGATACGACTTTCCCTTCGGCCGGGTGAAGATGACCATCGCCCAGCACACGTCGATGTTGCCCGACGGGGCCAACGGCGGCAATCCCGGTGGCTTTTTACTCTCGTTTCCCGAGGGCAACGTCTACTTCGCCTGCGACACGGGCCTGTTCTACGACATGAAGCTGATCGGCGCCGCCGGGCTCGAACTGGCGGTGCTGCCCATCGGCGACAATTTCACCATGGGCCCCGACGACGCCCTGGAGGCGGTCAAGCTGCTGCAGCCGAAGCGCACCGTCCCGGTCCATCACGGCACCTGGCCGCTGATCGCCCAAGACGCCGACGCCTGGGCCGATCGCGTCAACGACGAAACCGACGCCGAGCCGATCGTGTTGGAGCCGGGAGAGAAGATCGTGTTGTGAGAAACCACACCGTGTTGGCGAGTCCTCCGTGTGATACTCGAACATGAAAGGTACAGACCATGGATCTGATTGCGTTCGTCGGGATGCCGGGACCGATGGAGATGATCATTATTGTCGGGATGTTGGCCGTGCCGCTGGTCCTGATTGTAATCGTCTTGGCCGCGTTGCGGCGGAGCGGCTCGAATCCGGCCGCCAATCCGAACTTGACCCCTTGCCCGGACTGCGGTCATTAGCTCTCCCGGCAAGCTCCGAGCTGCCCACATTGCGGAAGGCCGCTTACGCCTGAACAAGACGGAGAGTCAACGACGTGAATCAGACCGAAAACCACATCGTCCTGGCCCTGATGGCCCATCCCGACGACGCCGAGTTCCTCTGCGGCGGGACGCTGGTCCGGCTGGCCGAGGCGGATTGGGAGATCCACATCGCCACCTTGGCGCCCGGGGATTGCGGCACGATGACCGAAACCCGTTGGGCCATCTCGGCCCGACGCACCGAGGAGGCCCGGGCGGCCGCCGCACTGATCGGCGCCGCGTATCATTGCCTCGACGAGCGGGACGGGTTTCTCGTCTACGACAAGCCGACTTTGCAGAAGTGCATTGACCTGTTTCGTCGCGTCGCCCCATCGTTGGTGTTTACGCTGGCACCGAAGGACTACATGGTGGATCACGAGATGGCCTCGCTGCTGGCGCGAGGGGCCAGCTTCATCTACGGGGCCCCCAACGCGTCGGCGTTTCCCTTGCGAGAAGGCTCGCGGGTGCCACACCTGTATTATTGCGACCCGGTCGAAGGGATCGATCCGTTGGGCAACCCGGTCGAGCCGACCACGCTGGTGGACATCAGCGGCCAGTTGGAGAAGAAGACCGAGATGCTGGCCTGCCATGCCAGCCAGCGCGAGTGGCTGCGGGCGCATCACGGCACCGACGAGTATCTCGACGCGATGCAGCGTCACGCGGCCATCCGCGGCGGGCAGGCCGGCGCCGCGGCGGCCGAGGCGTTCGTGCAACATCGCGGCCATCCGTATCCCCGCCACGACCTGTTGACCGAATTGTTCGGTTGCCCATCTTGATCTCTTGATCAAAGCCAAGGAGAACACCCGATGTCCCGAGCCATCAGCAAAGTGGCCCCGTCATGGTGGGACTACACGACCTTGGACGCGGAGATCCTCGACGACGCGGCGAAACTGACCGCCGAGGACCTCGAACCCTTGTCGCGGCCCGGTTTTCGCGTCGTGATGTACGACACGTTGGAGGACTTCTACCTCGCCGAAGCCTTGGAATACATCACCGCCTGGCGACAATCGACCGACGAGAACCCGACGGGCATTTGCGGCCCGATCGGCCCCACCGAGCAGTTGCCGTTGGTGGCCCGGCTGGTTAACGAACTGGAGTTGGACGTCCGCAGCGCCCATTTCTGGGGCATGGACGAATGGGTCGACGCCGAGGGCAACCCGGTGCCGATCACCCACCCGCTCTCCTTCGCCAAGGCCGACTTGGAACTGTGCTTCAATCGGATCAAGCCGGAGTTGCGGATGCCCGACGAGCATCTGCACTTTCCCACCGGCGATCTGGACGCCTACAGCCGGAGCTTCGACGAGATCCGCTGTCTGACCATGCAAGGGGGGCAGGGGGAGGTGAAACACTGGGCGTTCAACGATCCACCCAAGCGCGAGGGTCCGTACGTGGACCAGCCGCCGCCGCCGGCGGAGTATCGCAAGCTCCAGACCCGGGTGACCGACCTGCACCCGATGACCGTGATCCAAAACGCCCGCACGTCCGGCGGAGGACAGGTGTCGCTGGTGCCCGGCCAGGCGGCCACGGTGGGCCCGGTGGAGACCTGGAAGGCCGAGAAGGTCTCGATCTGGCAGGCCGGCTGCCACGACAACCCCTTCGGCATGCGGCTGACCACGTGGATGATCTCCAAAAGGATCCCCGACGCGTCCGTGCCGATGTCGCTGCTGGCCGAGCACCCCAACGTACAGTTCAACTTCTATCGCCCGGGCATTGGGACGGTGGCGGCGGAGATGCATTGAAGAAGTATGAATGATGAATTATGAAGGATGAATGACCAGTGGCATTCTCACTTGGATCTCGTCGCCTTGGACACGGATCTCGAAAGTCTGGGCCTTCAGCTTGGGCACGTCGGGACAGGCGCCGTCGCTGAGCCGATAGCCCCACAGGTGCCGATCGCAAATCACCATGCCGTCGCGGACCTCGCCGGTGGCTAGCGGCGCGCCCATGTGGGGACACTCGTTGCTCAGGGCGTAGTGCGTTCCGGCGTGGTTGAAGACGGCCACCCGGCGGTCGCCGGCCGTGACGGCCTTGCCCCGGCCTTCCGGAATCTCGCCCACCTTGGCCACGGTAGTGAATTCGGACATCGTCCTCTCCCATCGTTCTCATGCCTGCTGCAAGTATAACACGAAAACGTCGTTTCTCAGCCAGTAGGGCAAGACGGGGGGTTGCGTCGTGGCGAGAGGTGTGAACAATTATAGCTTTGCTACTGCTCGCTGCCGGAAAGAAATCAAGGATATCCCTGCCATGAAAACCAATCCTGTCAAAGAAAAACTCCGCCAACGCGAGCCGACGTTCGGCACCTGGCTCTCGCTGGGCAATCTGCACGCCACCCGGGTGCTGGCCCGCAGCGGTTTCGAGTGGCTGACCCTCGACATCGAACACTCGCCGTTCGACTGGTCCACGGCCGCGACGCTCTTTGCCGCGGTGGCCGACGCCGGCTGTGTGCCGCTGGCCCGGGTGCCCGAGGGGGACCACTACTGCATCAAACGGGTGCTAGACGCCGGGGCCTGGGGTATCGTGGTGCCGATGGTCGACACCGTCGAGCAGGCCCGCACGGCCATCGCTGCGGCCAAGTATCCGCCGGTGGGCAACCGCAGCGTCGGCGGCGGCATGCACTCGATGAACTTTGCCGCCACCGCCGGCGACTATTACCAGCGGGCCAACGACGAGATCCTGGTGGTGCTGCAAACCGAGAGTCCCACGGGCGTGGAAAACGCCGAGGCCATCTACCGTCTGCCCGGCTGCGACGCGATCTTCGTCGGCCCGAACGATCTGCGGTTCAACATGCGTTCGCCCGACGGCGCTATGCCCACGCCCGAAGCCCACGAAGCGATGATCCAACGAGTGATCGAGATCGGCAAGCGAGTCGGCACGCCTACGGGCATGCACACCATGGACCCCGAAACCGCGCTAAAGCGAGCCGAACAAGGCATGCAGTTTATCGCCGTCGGCAGTGATTTGCGAATGATGAACACGAAGGTGCAGGAGACCGTCACCACGCTTTGGCCGGAAGGCGAGCAGAAGGATCTGGCGAGGTATTGAAGTAAGGCGAGGAGGTTTTCATGTCGCTGCCGATGACAGCCGTGCTGCTGCCGTTGCTGTGCTCCGTCGCCCATGCCGGCCAGTCCGTGGCAACCCAGTCCGTGGCAACCCAGTCCGCTGCGACCCGGGCGACGCCGGAAGAAATCGCTCGGGCAGTGGAGCAGTTGGGCGACGACAGTTTTGCGGTCAGGGAGCGGGCGTCGAAGCTGCTCTGGCAGGCCGGACGAGCGGCCGAGCCGGCGCTGGCGCAAGCCGCCAAGAGTCGCGACCCCGAGGTGGCCGCCCGGGCCCGACGCATCCTGCACAGCTTCCGCTGGGGAATCTATCCCGATACACCCGAGGAGATCGTCCGGCTCATCAGCCAGTTCCGCCATGGAAACCAGGTCGCCAAACAGGCCGTGCTGAAGAAGCTGATGGAGCTGAAGCAAATGGCCACCGTGGTGGCGTTGCTGGGTACGGAGCCTGACGAAAAGGTCCGCACGGTGCTCGTCCGCGAGCTGGTCAAGGATCTCGACAAACTCGTCGGGGGGTTGTTCGTCGACGGAAATTGGCAAAAGGTGGAACAACTGCTTCAGATCGGCGCGGTCAACGACGTGGGCATGCGCCACTACGCCGCGTACCTGCTGCTGCGCGACCGGCTGGATGCCAAGATTGCCGCGCTGAACGATCGTGCGGCCGCCGCCGGCCCCGTCCAAGGCAGAGGGGCCGGCCCCGTCCAAGGCAACGCCAAGCTGTTGACCTACCTGCTGCGGGCCAAGGGCGACCTGCACGCCGCGCTGGTGGCCGCCGAAAACTCCGCCGACGCGACCTTGACCGCCAGTATCCTCTTCGAGTTGGGCGATTGGCGGCAACTCGCCGAGATCTACGACAAGGCGGGCAGAGACGTGGCCGGAAACCTGGCCGGCGGGATCGTCCACCTCGGCTATACCGCGGCCTACCACCGCCTGGCCGGCAACGCCGGGCAGTACCAAGAGGCCGTCCGCGGGATCATCGCCCTGGCCGACGCGAAGCCCAACAAGATCCGCTACTGCGCCGAAGCGCTGCTGGTCAACGATCGCTTCCAGGACGCGATCGAGATGTACCGAAGACAGGGCGGCACGGAAGAATTCCAAATCCTCTGCCGCCAACACCGATTTCGCGAAGCGCTCGCCTTGGCCGGCGTGACCGATCCCCGGGGGGCGTATTCGCCTTGGTTCACCCGGCCCGGCCCCGGGTCGGAGATCGAGTCGGGCCGGACCAGGGGCCGCTTCGACCTGGGCTTGGGCGTGGCCTCGGTGTTGTACAGGCTGGGGGAGAAGCAGAAGGCGGTCCGGCTCTTTTCGGAACTCGCTCGGGCCGCCGTCGACGACAACAATCTCTCGGTACGGTCCGTATGCGAACTCGAGTACCGGCTGGGATTGAAGGATCAGGCGTTCGAACATGCGGCCATGGTGCTCGACAGCCAGTGGCAGCTTTCGATCCTCCGGACGTTGTTTCCCGAGCGCAGCGCGGCCGCCGAAATCTGGTGGGCGCTGCTTTGCCGCAAGCGTCCCGAGGAGGCCCGCAAGACGACGCTGGGCCGACTCCGTGAGGTCCTCGGCCCGGGCTGCTCCGACGGCTCGACTTCCGACGGTTTAACTCCCGGCGACTGGCTGAAACTCATCGAGGAGGCCGAAAAGGCTGCCTCGGAACTCAGCCCGCCGCAACGCGGCAAATGGCTCTCTGCGCTGGGCGATGCCTGCCTGGCCCGCGGCAAGCCCCGGCTGGCTCGCGACTATTTCCAGCAGGCGGCTGAGGCGGCGCCGGCGGTCACGTCCTCGATGCACGTGGCCGATTTGTTCGCCGAGGAAAACCAGTGGCAAAAGGCGGCCGAGTGGTACGGGAGGGCGTGGGAAGCCGACCGAACCAAGCCTATCGCCCTGCTGTTGCAAGGCCGGGCCTTGGTGCAAGCAGGCCCATCGCGAGCAGGCCCATCGCAAGCGGGCGGCGAGTCGGAAGGCCGCAAGTTGATCGAGGCCGCACGGCTGTTGCCGCTGGGAAACGCCGAGACCAGGTACGCCCTGGCCAAGGATTTGCACGATCGCGGGCTCGAAGACGAGGCCTGCGTGCATTGGCGGTTGATGGTCCGAACCGGCGAGTTCCAGTCCTTGCCCGTCAACGAGGCAGCCAAACACCTCGCCAACCGGGCCGCCGGCAACGATGATCTTCGGGCCGCCGCCTATTGGCAGTGGCCGTTGCTGCGGTGCTTGCAGACCAGTTCGGCCATCGCGGGAGTCGAAGGCTATCTCGAAGTGGCCCATCTGATCCATAAGGCCCGCGCCCGGGGGCTGCTGGCGGCCGGAAAAGTCGACCGGGCGATCGCGGAGATGCGTCTAAGCCGTGCCGCCTTGCCGGGCGAAGTGCAACTCGCGCTGGACCTGGTGCCACCGCTTCAGAAGGCCGGACGCCGGCCGGCGGCGGAGGAACTGTTCGGCCAGGTCTTGGCCGTCAACCGGCGCGTCTGCGACGACTTCCCCCGCGCCGCCGGCTACCACAACAACGTGGCATGGCTGGCCGCCCGCTGCAACCGCCAATTGGACCGGGCACTTAAACACGCCGCAGCGGCCGTCGCGCTGGTCCCGGAGAACGCGGCCTACGTCGACACTTTGGCCGAGGTCCACTTCCGGCGCGGTGACCGGCAAAAGGCGATCGAGTTCAGCAAGCGCTGCATCGAACTCGACCCGAATGAAGAGCACTTTCGCCGACAACTCGAGCGTTTTCAGACGCCATCCCCGTAAGGAGCCGCGTTGTGGGAGGCGACTCCGTCGGCGATGGTGAATTGTGATGCCTTGTCGCCGTCGGAGACGCCTCCCACAAGGACGGCAGGTGGAAACTTCAAGCACGTTTGACGACCTCTTCCCAGAGACTTTCCTCGTCGTGAAAGACGCGCTGGACGGTTGCCGGCGTGACCTGCCAAGATCCTTGGTCGATCTGATCCTCGAGCTGTCCCGGCCCCCACCCTGCGTGGCTGTCGAAGACCTTCATGCGGACATCCGGCTGCTGGCCGAGCTGCTCGAGGGTCTTCTTTTTCACACCATAGTAAACGCCGGGCAAGACCTCGATCTCGGACAGCGGCTGGTGGGTGTGGAGTACCATGGGCGGGCCCGGCACGGGGCCCCCGCAGTTGACGTACCGATCCAGGTCGCAGCGCCGCTTGATCACGCTCTTCCACAGTTGCTTGATCGGGACGTCCGTCCGACGGTTCAACACGACCCCCACGGCCTGCTGCTGGGAGTGTTGAATCAGCAGGATCACCGTGTTGAAGAAGTCGGGGTCCAGCTCACTGGGCGGCGCAACAAGTAGTTTGCCCTGAAGGGATTCCATTGCGATGGCTCAGCGGGTGCTCGTTCACCGTCGGATAGACGTGACGGCGGCAGGCTCTGCCCGACCGCCGTGAACGTGCAGTATGATGGGTACGCACCGGATTGGGAAGGGAGATTTTCGTGCCGGGCTCCGTGGCAGCCGGGACTAAGTGCGAGCCATACCCCGCACGATAACCCAATAGAATGACAGATACACGCCACCCACTCTGCGTAATCGTCAGCTCGATTTCCGGTGCGGTCGAGCCGCAGTCAACGGACGGTTCAGGGATCTGGTGGTCCGCCAACATTGATTTGACGGGTGGCTGTTCGCTCTGATTCAATCGGCGCCGGGTGCGGCTGGGTTGGATACCGTGGCGTGATTCGGAGGAGTAGGTAGTAGGTGGTAGGTAGTAGGTAGCAAGGAGCCAAACTGTGGCGGGAAAGAACTATCGGGACTTGATCGCCAATCGCTTGGGCTACACCAACGAAGAGACAACCTCCGCGCTAATCGATCTGGCCGGTCAAATCTGCCGTCTGACCAACGCGCTGGCCAATTCACTTTCACGAGGCAACTAACCGACTATCATCCATCTACCACCTACCACCTACTATCTACTATCTACCATATGCCACCTACCAGTCTGCAGACACTGGGGCACCGCTTCGCTTTGCCCCAGCCACCCAACCTGGCATCTCACGGTTGACATTCCTTGTTCGACATTCGATATTTCCCACGAATGCCGCGGCGTGCGTCAGGACGGATCGGGCCTGCTTGGCAGTCGAATGCGGAAGGCGGCGCCGCGGTCGGTGTCGATCGCCTCGAGGGTCCCGCCGTGGGCTTCGATGATCTGTCGGCAGATGGTCAGTCCGAGCCCGGTGCCTGTGCTCTTGGTGGTGAACAACGGCTCGAAGATCTGCTCGCGGTGCCCCGCCGGGATGCCCGGACCGTCGTCGGAAATCACGATCTCGTCGTGCGGCTGGCCATGGGACGCCTCGATGGAGATACTGCCGGCCTCGGTCCTCGATGGGGGCCCCAGTGCTTGGATCGCATTGGCCAACAGGTTCCTCAAGACCTGCTCCAACAGCCCGGCGTCGGCGTCCACCATCAACGGATCGGGCCGGTAGTTTTCCCGCCACCGGATCGCTTCCGGCCAGATCAGTCCGCAGCGGGCCGACGTGACGATCGCGCGGAAGGGCACCCAGCTCTTGGCCGGCTGTTTGTCCTGAGTCATGGCCATCATGTCGGTAATGATCTGTCCGGCCGCCGCTGTTTCCCGTTCGATCATATCGAGGTACTCGCGCCACTTGGGCTCGTCTGGTGGCGTCTTGCTGCGGAGGAAAAAAGCGGCGTTGCGGACCGTCCCCAAGGGGTTGCGGAGTTCGTGGGCGATGCCCGCCGTGACTTGTCCGATCGCTGCCAGCCGGGTCTGGCGGACGAGCCGGTCGCGAACCTCCTTCAATTCCGCCTCGGCCCGCCGGTGGTGTCCCACCTGGCCTCGGAGCCAGCGTCCGCCGAGGACGATTCCGATCAGACCGATCAACCACAACAGGCCCCAGCCCAAGGTCGCGTCCCACGGCCACACCAGCGTGGCGCCGACCGCCACCGTCCACAGCACCATCAAGGTCCCCAGGTAACGCCGCAACCGAATCGGCGCAGTGACGCTACCGTTCGAATCACCCATCAAATCTGCCCTCGCACGGTCGACGATCTCCGGAGAGAATAACACCGAGTTGCGAAATTCCAAGAGAAGATGCTCCGGATGATTATGACGGGAAACGACTCTTCTCGTCAACTGTGGATGCCGGCCGCCGCGTCCTGGAGAGTTCCCCCACCCTATACCCAACCTGCCCCGCTTCTCTGACCTACGCTTTGATAAGTGGAAAGCGTCTCCGGGGTACCGGTTACGCCGATCGCAGGAGTTGACGGGCGTCATGAGCAGGGCTGGCCATGGAATTCTCGGTTCCGATTTTCATCATCGTGTTGGTGTTGGGCATCCTCCAGTTGGCCGTGGGCGTGGCCGTGGGCCAGTGGCTGTCCACGCGGAGATCGAAACCGCCCCCCGGTGACCGGGGAAGAGCCCAAAAACTCCGCCGCTTCGCCGGGCGGCTGCACCAACTGGTCGTCAGCGTCGCCAGTGAGGTGGGCCAACACCGAAGCGCCATCCGGGAAGTCAACCGGGAACTGGCTTCCGCCGGGCCCGAGGAAGGCGCCGGCCTGAGCGAAGTTGTGCTGAGAACGGTCGCCCAGATCGTACAGATCAACGAGCGCCTGCAAGACCGGCTCGACACCGCCGAGCAGAAACTCCAACAGCAAACCGAGCAGATCGAGTCCCACCTGATCCAGGCCCGGACCGATCCCCTTACGGGCTTGCCCAACCGACGGGCCTTCGACGATGAACTCCTTCGCCGGGTCGCCGAGTGGAAACGAAAGAACGTCACGTTCTGCCTAACAATGATCGACATCGATCACTTCAAACGGCTCAACGACGGGTACGGACATCCGGCCGGTGATCACGCCTTGCGCGAGATCGCTGACTTGCTGGGCAGAATGATTCGCGAAATGGACATGGCCGCCCGGATCGGCGGCGAGGAATTTGCCGTCATCCTTCCCAGCACCAACTCATCCGACGCGAAGCGCACCGCGGAGCGGATCCGTGCGGCGATCGCCTCCACGCCGCTGAGCTTCGAACAGGCGGAACTTGCCCTGACGGTCAGCCTGGGGGTGGCCGCCGTGCGGATCGATGACGACCCCTTCTCGCTGGTGAAAAGGGCCGACGAAGCACTTTATGCCGCCAAACGGGCCGGCCGCAACTGTGGGTTCTTTCACGACAGCCGCGAATGTCGACGGATCGGCCGGGGCACCCGGTCGCCACTCGAGTCCACTGCGACGGACGAGGATCGCAGTCGCCCGGCCGGGGCCGACCCGGGTGACGCCGTCGAAATGACAGCGATCTGCGGCCAACTCCGCGATCGGTTGAGCGAACTGGCCGACGAGCCGACGCCGTTGTCGAGTGGGGACGGCGGACGAGCATAAGTAGTAGCCGGCCAGCTCGATTCTTGATATACTCCACGCAGTTCTGCACCGCGCCCGTATTGAACGAGGCCACGGCAACAGGGTTCCGACCCCCCATTGGAGAAATCGTATCATGGGAAACGACCCGCACGCGCCCCAGGAAGACCTCTCGGGCCGGGTGATCGATCTGGCCGGCACGATCGACTATCAGCCCGCGGCCGTGGTCAGCCGCACGCTGATGAAGAAGCCGACCGGCACGGTCACGCTGTTCGCCTTCGACGCAGGCCAGGAACTCAGCGAGCACACCTCTCCGTTCGACGCCATGGTCCAGGTCCTCGACGGCGAGGCCGAAATCACCATCTGCGGCGATCCGCTGCGCCTGACGGTCGGCCAGATGGTCATCATGCCGGCCGAGAAACCGCACGCCGTCAAAGCCGTCGACCCACTGAAGATGCTGTTGGTAATGATTCGGTCCTGAAGCCTTTATCCGTTTGTCTCTATCCGTGTGGAAACACTCCGCGTCGACTCCCAGAGCAGAAATCACCGTAGGTCAGGGCTTGCCCTGACGCATACTCCGTCGTTCGTCATCGCCCCGCTGCGTCAGGGCAAGCCCTGACCTACGGAATTCTCGGACACCCTTAAGGAAGTAGAGGAGACTGAGATGGATCCGAAGAACTGGTTTCTCGGTAGGTTTCTTGTGATGCTGATCGCCGGTGGTGCGGCGCTGGGCGCCGACCTGCGAGCCGACGACGCCGAAGGCCGTATGGAAAAGCGCGTATTCAAGAAAACCCCGCAAGGCGAGTTGGCGATCCACCTCCATTTCCCACCCGGCTGGACGGCCGCCGACAAGCGGCCGGCCATCGTGTTGTTCTTCGGCGGCGCCTGGCGGCAGGGAACGCCCGAGCAGTTCAAGCCGCAGGCCGAGTATCTCGCCGGCCGCGGTATGGTGGCGGCGCGTGCCGACTATCGGGTCAAGGGCCGGCACGGCACCACGCCGGACAAGTGTGTCGAGGACGGCAAGAGCGCGGTCCGCTGGCTGCGGCAAAACGCTTCCCAGTTGGGCATCGACCCGAACCGGATCGCCGCCGGCGGAGGCTCGGCAGGCGGCCATATCGCCGCGGCCACCTTCACCACCAAAGGCCTCGAGGCCGAAGCAGAGGACCACGCGATCTCCTCCAAACCGAACCTGCTGGTGCTCTTCAACCCGGTGATGAACACCACCCGAATGGCCGAACGCCTCGGGTCGCTCGAGATGGCCAGGCAGATCTCGCCCAACGACCATCTCACCAAGGATACGCCTCCGGCGCTGATCATCTTCGGCACCAACGACCGGCTGATCGCCGGCGGCACCGAATGTATCGCCAAGAGCAAGAAGTTGGGCCTGACGGCCGAGCTGTGGACCGCCGAAGGACAGGGGCACGGATTCTTCAATCGCTCGCCCTGGCTTCAGCAGACCCTCTTGATCGTCGATCAGTTCTTGGCGCGGCACGAATACATCGAGGGCGAACCGACCATCCGGCTTCAGGGCAGCCTGAGAATGAAGCAGGCCGACGCCAGCCCGCAGTAGCCAATGCCATCTCAGGACGCCGTGACCGAGGCCCCCGTCAGCATGGCCTTTCGTAGGCTTCCGTCCGCGGCCGGGTCAAAGCGAGGCGTCGCCCAACAGATTCTCGGCCAGGCAGACAAGCCTTCCCAGTTTACCTAAGCGATAGACTCGCGGTAACACTCAAGAACCACATCACCGGAACCGATAAACTCCGTGGAAGGACAATCTGCCGCCCCGTGCGCGGTGTGCGCTTTGGGGAGACTCGCCAGAAAGAGGGGATCTGGACATGCATAACGACGAAATGGCTGACCCGTGGGCCCCGTCTCAAGCAAATACCGACGAGGAGCCGAAGTGGCGCTCGGAAGTGGGCGGCCATGCGACGACAAACCAGCCACAAATCCTGGCCCAGTTGCCCGATCTGGATGCCGATGGACCGGGTCGAGATACTCAGACCAAGCCGGCCCGTACCGACGGGCGGATCCTCAGCCAGGGGGTCTCCCTGAAGCTGATGGCGGGCGGGGGCTTGCTGTTGATTCTGGCGGCTACGATTCCGTACCTGTTGGAGAGTTGGGGAGCAGACACCGACCGGCGTCCCGCACCGAATGCCGATGAGGCGCCGGCGTTTACCGGCGGGCCAGTCCAAAACCCCGGCATTCAACCGGCCACGCCCGAGATGCAGCTTGCACCGCCAGGCATCTCGTTTGATCGCAAAATACCGGCGGGGCCTCCCTTCATGAATGCACCTGCGAGCCCGGCCCATACGTTGGATAACTCGCCGGAAGCGTCGCCGGGCCCGGTTGGGCCGCCGGCCCCTGCACGGCGGGAGCCGGCCGAGCAGACAACCATCAGGCGGCAAGGGATAGGCCAACCGCCGACTCGCGGGTTTCAAGGTCCCGGCAGGCAGCCAAACGTCGCCATGCCGCCGGCGGGGAACCACGCCGCGGTGCAATCACTTCCCACGGGACCGAGGCAAGTCCCCCGTGTAACCGGCTGGCCGCCGACCGCCACGTGGGACAGCCGCGGCCGGATCCCGGCCGCCGGGCGTGCGGGGCAGGAGGCCAACTGGCCCGAACAGTCGCCATGGCCGTCGCCGCTGCATCCGCCCAACCGCTACGATTATCAGC
>SDBV01003458.1_pt1 | contig 23288 bp, 11 predicted proteins | sample 2277081 | NCBI WGS metagenome assembly SDBV01 (sample SAMN10402039, study PRJNA504765) | marine sediment metagenome | isolation source: marine sediment core GS10_PC15, 223 cmbsf | place: Arctic Ocean: Southern Knipovich Ridge | collected 2010 | reverse complement strand
ATACTTCTCGCCCATCCCCAGCCAGTTTTCGTGATAGTCGCCCGAGAAGGTCAACCCCAACTGCTGATCCAACTCGTAGGCCAACTGGACCAGCGATCGGGCCGTGACCAGATGGGCCGCGAAAGTCAGCGGGTCGCCGTCGGCATCGCTGGCCTGAAGCGAGACGGCCATCGTGTCTTGGGTATGGGGCATGGTGCGGTCGTCCAGCGCCACAAGCACCGGCGCTTCATTGCCCACCGTGACCGTGAATGTCTCGCTCGTCTCGCCGAACCCGTCGCTTACCGTGGCGGTCACCTCGAACTGACCGCTGAATCCGACCGCCGGATCAATCACCAGCAGGTTGCCGTCAACGACCAAGACGGCCGGGCCCATGTCCACCGGCGTGGCCGACTCGGCATCGTCGCCGTGATCGTCCGGGCCGACTACATTCAAGGTGCCGACAGTTGGGGAACCCCAAAGGCCCCCATCGTCGACCGCTCGGGCAAAAAACGAGTGCGTGCCGATCGTCAGGCCCGTGGTGTCGAACGGGAGACTGGCCCTACCGTCCGTAATTGTCGTGGTCTGGCCTAGCAGTTGGTCGTTGCCGTCGAAAAGCCCGTCGCCGTTGGTGTCGTGATGGAAATGGACGGCCGCGATGGTTCCGTCGGGATCGTAGACATCGGTGGCCGTGAGTGTGACGGTCGCTCCCGCCTCGACAGGGCTTGGCGTAATCAGCAGCGATCCGATGTTCGGATCCAGCGGCAATCCCAGCAGCGTGTTGACCGCGTTGAGCCGACCGCCGGTGATTACGCGCCCGTCGAGCGAGGCCAACGGATCGGTCCCGTCGAGGATGGCGCTCTTGATTTGGCTCAGGCTGGCATCCGGGGCCACCGACCAGGCCAAGGCGGCCACGCCGGCCACGTGGGGAGTTGCCATGCTGGTACCGGAAAACCAGCTATACTGATTACCCGGCACGGTACTGTAGATCGAAACGCCGGGCGCGGCCAGGTGGACCGTGTTGGCCCCGTAGCTGCTGAAGTAGGCCAGGTTGTCGCTCGAGTCGGTGGCGGCCACGGCCAGCACGTTGGGATGATTGTAGTTCGACGGATAGTGGGGTGAGACGTCGTTGTTCGATCCGCGGTTTCCGGCGGCGGCCACGAAAAGAATACCGGCGTTGTTGGCCGCCTGGATGGCGTCGCTCATGGCCGAGCTGTATCCGCCGCCACCCCAACTGTTGTTGGTCACACGCACGTTCACGCCGTACATGGTCCGCATCATGGTCGAGTAGTTGACCGCCTGGACGGCATCGGAGATGTATCCCCAGCCGCCGCCGGATAGGAACTTCAAGGCCATGATCGAGCTGGACCAATTGACCCCGACCACGCCGCGCCCGTTGTTACCCGCCGCGGCGATGGTGCCGGCCACGTGGGTTCCGTGGCTGTGGTCGTCCATCGGATCGCCGTCGCGGTTGATGAAATCGTAGCCGTGCACGTCGTCGACGAACCCGTTGCCGTCGTCGTCGATTCCGTTGCCGGCGATCTCACCCGGATTGGTCCAGATATTGGCGGCCAGATCCGAATGCGTATAGTCCACGCCCGTGTCGATCACGGCGACCACGATTTCGCTGCTTCCGGTCGAGATATCCCAAGCCGCAGCCATGTCGATGTCGGCATCGACCCGACCGCCGACTTGGCCCATGTTCTCCAGTCCCCAGAGCGAGGAAAAGCTGGGATCGTTGGGCGTGGTTTGCAGTTGGTGCATGATGTCCAACTCGAAGTCGACCACCGCCTGATTCGACGCCAGCCGCTCGGCCACCACATCGACCGTAGCCCCCGAACTGCGGACCAACACCTGCCCGGCCAACCCCAAACCGCGAAGGACCTCGAACTCCACCTCGTCGGCCGTCAGCAAGCCGACCGTTTCGCTGATCGAGGCGATCTCACCCAGCGTGTTGGTGCGCAGCCGAACGATCCAGTCGTACTCTTGCTGATCGTCGTCGGCCAAGGCAACCGCGAGTTGCCCCCAGTCAGAAGTCTCTTCCACCGAAGAAGCCAAACTGGCCGGGTTAACGTGCCGCGGCGCCTCGGGCACACCGAGATCCTCGAACCACGTGGGTGAGATGAATTCCAAGGGGGTCTCGATCGCTTCTTGCGGCAGAAGATCGATGAACTCTTGCGGCAGAATGTCGCCCAGCGCGAACAGCCATCGCCCTTCGAGCATCTGTAGACCGGCAGACAACCGGCGATAAGTAGACCGGCGTGCGGAACCTCGACGCTTCGCTGGCCGCTTAGGCAAGCGTTTGCGTAGTGTCATCCTCGGCCCCTCCCTACGGCAGCCTGGCGACCATACCGCGACGAACGAATCGCCGAGGCTGGCCCATAGCTTTGCGCCCCCGCCTCACGGCAGGTTTGCCCTTCTCGGGGATGAGCTCCGTCCCTTACTGTCTGTCCCTTGGTGCCGGAACAATGGATTCGCCCATCGTCCGGCAAGCGATAAGATCAACGAGATAAGTACGCGCATCTAAAGTCTAGCTTATTCTTCGACTCCCGGCGCGAGTTTGACACACCCGAAGCGGTCTCCTGGAAGAGAGATGTAGGGTGCGTGAAACGCACCAAGAACTTCAATTCGTCGCAACACACGGAATTGGTGCGTTTCACGCACCCTACTTGCTCAATCCGTGTTCGATCCGTGTTTCATCCGTGGCTGAGAAAATCCGTCTACGGTTGCTGGTCGCGTCGTTTGGCGTGTCGATCGGCCGAATTGACCCGGCTCTCGCGAAAAATGGCAATTTGCTTGCATAATACAAAGGCTCCTGTTAAACTGACACTTGCCGTTTTGTGGGATACTGCGCGCAGTCCAGCTCCGGACGCGCCTGGGATCGAAGGCCTAGGAACATTATGATGCGGCGTGGGATGAGGAAACGACGAGCCGGTGGCGGGAAGTCTAAGCGGCCCTCGCGGCGACTCGGCGTGGAGCAACTCGAGCAGCGCGTCTTGCTGACCGTCAACGCCGGGCCGCTAATCACGGAACTGATGGCGGCCAACGATGAGGTCCTCGCGGATGAGGATGGCGACTATCCCGACTGGATCGAGATCCACAACCCGACCGACACGTCCATTCCGCTCGACGGTTGGTATCTGACCGATAAGACCGACGAGTTGACCTCGTGGCAGTTTCCGGCGGTGACGCTCGACGCGGGTGATTACCTGGTCGTTTTTGCGTCGGAAAAGGATCGCACGGATCCAGGCGGGCCGCTGCATACGAACTTCAAACTCGATAGCGACGGCGAGTACTTGGCCCTGGTCGAGCCGGACGGTCTGACCAGGGCTCACGAGTTTGCGCCGCAATTCCCACGACAGTTGGACGATATCTCCTACGGGCTGGCCCAAGATGTGACCACGCTGGTGGCCGAAGGTGCATCGGTCACGACCTGGGTCCCGGCCGACGATAGCCTGGGTGCCGACTGGACGTCGCTTGCGTTTAACGATACCGCGTGGACCGACGGGACCACCGGACTGGGCTTCGAGTCGGGCGAAGGTCAAGCTCGGGCGATTGCCTACAGTGACGACGCGGGAAACGTCGGGAGTCAAGACTGGACCGGCTCGCTGGGGCTCGATTTCGTCGTCCACGATACGATCAGCGTGACCCAACTCGGCGTGTTCGACAGCAACTCCGACGGGCTGATGCGGGACCTTACGGCGCAAATGTGGACCCGTAGCGGCGACTCGGGCTCGTTGCTGAGGCAACTGAGTTTCACGCCCGCCGATCCCGGCACGCTCCTCGGCGGCGATCGGTTCAAGCCGCTGGGCACGCCGCTGGTTCTTCAGCCGGGTGACTACACGATCGTGGCCTATGGCTACGGGACCGGCGAACCGAACGGCAACGCGGGCGGGCCGTCCTATTCGAACAAACATACTGACGACGGCGGCGGGGCGATCGAGTTTGTCGGCGGCGGTCGCGCCGGCACTGCCGGGCTGTTTCCCATCTGGCCCGACTTCGGACCGGCCAACCGCTATAGCGCCGGCACGTTCGAGTTTGCGGTGCCTGCCTATTCTCAACTGATCGCGACCGACTTAGAGGCGGCTATGCACGAGATTAACGCCTCGGTCTATACGCGGATCGAGTTCCAGGTTGGCGATCCGGCGCAATTCTCGTCGCTCCTGTTGCAGACGAAATACGACGACGGGTTTGTGGCCCATCTGAACGGCACGGAGATCGTCCGTCGCAATGCCCCGCCGGCAGTCACCTTCAACTCGTCGGCCGAGACGTCTCGCCCGCTGGAGGATTCGCTGGCCTTCGAGAGCATCAACCTCACGGCCAACATGGATGTATTGGAGTCGGGGACCAATGTGCTGGCGATCCATGGGCTGAACGTCGATCTGGGGGACCCTGATTTCCTGCTGCTGCCAACACTTCTCGGCGTAGACGCTTCGTCGATCCAACCGCGATACTTCGAGATGCCCACACCCGGCGCACCGAACGACTCGACTGCCACGTTTGCCGGGCTGGTCGATGACTTGACGTTCAGTGCCCGGCGGGGGTTTTTCGATGCGCCGTTGGATGTGAGCATCACGACCGCCACGCAAGGCGCCGAGATTTACTACACGACCGACGGCACCGTGCCCGGCCCGGGCAATGGCGACGTCTACTCCGGTCCGATTCACGTTGACGCCACCACGACACTGCGTGCGGTCGGGTATGAGGACGATTTCTATCCCACCTCGACCGAGACCCATACCTACGTGTTTCTCGACGATGTATTACAGCAGTCGGGAGTACCGGAGGGTTATCCGGCCGTGTGGCAAGGCGGCTACGTGGCCGATTACGCGATGAGTCAGAACGCGGCCGATTTGCCCCTGATCGCCGGCGATCCGACCTACACCGAGCCGCAATACAATCAGGTCATCAAGGATTCGTTGCTCTCGCTGCCGACGATGTCGATCGTGCTGCCGTCGGACGACCTGTTCGACCCGATCACCGGTATTTACGTCAACCCGTGGGGCCGCGGTGAGTTGTGGGAGCGGGCGGCCTCGGTCGAGTATTTCTTTCCCGACGGTACCGAAGGGTTTCAGATCGACGGCGGGTTGCGGATCATGGGCGGAACGTCGCGCAACCTTGCGGTTTCACCGAAGTTGTCGTTCCGAATTCTTTTCAAGAACGAATACGGCGCGGGACGGCTGAACTATCCGTTCTTTACCGACTCGCCGATCGACAGCTACAACACCATCGCCCTGCGGTCCAACACCCGCGATTCTTGGCTGTTTGCCGAAGGAGGCACGACCCCGCGCCGCGACTCGCTGTTCTTCCGCGATCAATGGGCCAAGCTGGCCCAAGGCGACATGGGCCAATTGGCCAGCTCGGGGAACTTCGTGCACTTGTACATCAACGGGATGTACTGGGGGATGTATAACCCGACGGAGCGTCCCGACGGGGCCTTCGCGGCCGAACATCTCGGCGGGGACGACTCGGACTACGACGCCGTAAAGTTCTGTTGTCCCCAGCGGGCGGTCGACGGTGACTTGAACAAGTGGACCGAGCTTAAGGACCTGGCCCGGGCCGGGTTGACCAGCGACGCGGCCTATCAGTTCATCCAGGGAAACAACCCCGACGGTACACGCAATCCCGACTATGAGGTGCTGATCGACATCGATAACTTGATCGACTACGTGATCAACGGCCAGTATCACGCGGCATTGGACTGGCCGGGGAACTACTATGTGGCCCGTGACCGGCGGCCGCAGAGCACGGGCTTTAAGTTCTTCACCTGGGACAACGACCTGGCGTTTCCTTATCAGAACCTCTACGCCAACAAGACTCTCTCCGACAACAACTTCTGGTGGACCGAGTCACCCGGCGTGCTGGACATTGCCTTGCGGTCCAACGCCGAGTATCGCCTGCGGTTTGCCGATCACGTACAGCGCCATTTCTTCAACGACGGCAGCCTGACCCCGGCGGCCGCGGCCGGGCTGTTTACAGAGATCGCCGACGGGATCGAAGAGGCCCTGATCGCCGAGTCGGCTCGCTGGGGTGACTACCGGCGCGACGTGGCGCCCTCCGGCGAAAGCGTCCTCTACACGCCGCACAATCAGTGGCAGAACGTCAAGAGCGACATGCTGGCCAACTACTTCCCCTATCGTCGGGACGTCGTCTTGGATCAACTCCGCGCACGGAGTCTTTATCCGAGCATCGACGCGCCCGCCTACAACCAACACGGCGGTGAGGTCGACCCGGGATTTCTCCTTTCCATGAACAATCCCAACGGCCAAGGTGACATCTACTTCACGACCGACGATAGCGATCCGCGACTGCTCGGCGGGATGATCCACGGGAATCTCTATACGGGACCGTTGACGATCGATCGCAGCATGATCATCAAGGCCCGCGTGCTCGACGGCGCCACATGGAGTGCGCTGAGCGAGGCCGAGTTCCTCGTCGAGGGACTGCCGGTCCGCCACGATCTGGTGATCACGGAAATCAACTACAACCCGGCGGTCCCCACCCCCGACGAAATGGCTCAGGGCTTCCTGGACAACAACGACTTCGAGTTCATCGAACTGCACAACCTCGGCAACGGGACGCTCGATCTGCGGGGTACCCGGCTTGTCGACGGCATCGGGTTCGAGTTTGTCGATATTCCCTACCAAGGCATCCCCGTGATGATTACCGAGACGGGAACCGGCACGCCCGACTACTTCGAGATCCAGAACGTCTCCAGCGAGGTTGTCAACACCACAGGCTGGGTCGCCGTGTCGAACAACGCCGCGAGTTTCCAGATCAACGCAGTCCACGATCCGCTTTGGAGCTTTCCCCCGTCGATGGCCCCCGGCGAGTTGCTCTATCGGGAAGACGTCGACGGAGACGACATCTTCTGGCGTGCCAACGATGACGGTTGGGTGATGATTCTCGACCAGCAGGGACAGATCGTCGATTTTGTCATCTGGGGTTATGACTCGGCGGCTATGGCGGATATGCACGTGGAGGTCAACGGGTTCGCCGGCAATCCGACGCAAGTAGCGTGGAGTGGGCCGGCCGTCGATTCCGAGAATGCTGCATCTACGGCCTTGCAACGGATCGGTGATTCGGATCGCGACAATCTGAGCGATTGGACGTTCGACGTCTCGCCCAGCGGTGGCAGCGTCAATCCCGGGCTGACGGTGCCGTTTCGCGGAATCCCGCTGCTTCTCGAGCCGGGAGCGTATGTGGTCTTGGTCGGCAACACGGCCGCCTTTCGCAGTCGGTATGGCCCCACGGTGGCGATCGCGGGGCAGTACACCGGTCGACTCAAAAACGAGGGTGAACGTATCGAACTGGCCGGATCCTTGGGCCAAACCTGGATGGAGTTCACCTACGGCGATTCTCGCGACGCCGGTTGGCCAGACCGGGCAGACGGCAACGGAGCTACGCTCGAAGTGATCGATCCGCTGGCCGATTACAACGACCCGGCCAATTGGCGCTCCAGTGGCGAATACCTCGGCACGCCCGGCCGTGCCGGCATGGGGCCGTATCAGGGGATCGTGGTCAACGAGGTGCTCACCCACACGGATGGCCCGTCGGTCGATGCGATCGAACTGTTCAATCCGACCGGCACCGACGTGGTGCTTGACGGCTGGTGGCTGAGCGACTCCAGCAATGATTTGCTGAAGTTCCAGATCCCCACGGGCACGACCATCCCGGCCTTGGGCTACGTGACGTTCTACGAAGGTCATTACGTGGGGCAGACGTTTATGGTCAACCAGCAGACCGAGTTCGGCGGCAGCGGCGTGAAAGATTTTGCGCTGAGCGGTTCTCGCGGTGACGACGTGTGGCTGTTGATGGACCCCGGCGGGGGCAGTTCCTTGCGATTTGCCGACCATCTCGAATTCGGCGGGGCACTTGCCGGCGAACCGTTCGGTCGTTGGCCCTATGGCACGGGCAACCTCTACCCGATGACCTACTTCACCCCCGACCAACAAAACAGCGGTCCGCGACTGCCGCAAGAGGTCGTCATCAGCGAAGTGATGTACAACACGACGGCGCATCCGGTCAACCTGACCGGCTGGCGGTTGCGCAAGGGGTTCGACTACGACTTCGCTCCCGGCACCATACTCGACGGCATGTCGGCCATAGTGATCGTTTCGTTCGACCCGAGCGACCAGATCAAGCTCGACGCCTTCCGCACGGCCTACGGCATCGGCCCAGAAGTGCCGATCGTGGGCAACCCGAACGATACGCTGCGCGACACGGACGACCGGATCCAATTGCAGCGTCCCGACACGCCACCGCCGAACGATCCGCTGTACGTGCCACACGTGATCGAAGACGAGATCGACTATCTCAATAGTTGGCACGCCACGACCGACGGCGGCGGCGATTCGCTCAGCCGAACGGCCCGGACCGACTGGGGTAACGATGCCTCAAGCTGGACGGCCGAGTTACCGACACCCGGCACGGCCGAGCAGTTCAATACGCCGGGCGTAATAGGCCGGTACGTGTTCTACAACAACTCGTCGCTGGGCAACACCATCGCCCCGGACAAAGCGGCCTTGCAACCGGGCGGACAGGCCTCGTTCGCCAATTACACCAGCTATGTCCACGGCATCAACGGGATCATCATCGACATCTCCAGCCTGACTACCCCGGGCGGGATCGATGCCAGTGATTTCACCTTCAAGCTGGGCAACGACGACACGCCCGGCAATTGGACCGACGCCCCGGCCCCGGCAAGCATCGACGCAACGGCCAACCAAATCGTCCTGACCTGGAACGACGGGGTGATCCGAAACACGTGGCTCGAGGTGACCGTCCTGGCCAACAACGACACGGGTCTGGGTATCCCGGACGTGTTCTATTTCGGCAACGCGCCCGGCGAGACGGGCGACTCTTTGACCGACGCCACAGTGGACGCCATCGACGTGCTCGCAACGCGGCAGAACCCGCAGCCCTTCTTCGATCCGGCCACGATCGACAACGTCTACGACTTCAACCGCGACCGGCGGGTCAACGCGATCGATACGCTGATTGCGCGGAATAATCAGACCTGGTCGGGCACGGAGTTGGAGTTGATTGATCTTTCCGTAAAGCGGAAAGTGCAAAGCGGAAAGCCGCACGCCGAGTCTGGTTCGCTCTCGGCTTTCAGCTCTCGGCTTTCGGCTCTGGATTGGGTGTACGAGTTTGAGCCACTGGGGACGGGACAGGTCTCGTCGCAGCGGGTGAAGCCGGTTTCCGCAGTCGTCGACAAGCTGCCGGCCGAACTGAGCTAGCCGTGATAGCCTAGGCAGAGAGACCGGACGGCCGACGCTCTGTTTCGACATCGGCGAATTCCGCGAGGCCCAGGCCTTCTCGATGACCGGCTCGAAATTGCGCCATTGGCTATACCCCAACAACTCCTAAAGCTCCCGAGCCAGTCAGAACTCCACGCCCTCTTCCACCTGGGCAAACTCTTCGAACTGACCGTGGAGTCTTGTGATGAGTTCTTTCTTCATATCAAGTCCCCCAGCCGTGCACGATCCACCAACACCTCCAACAACCGCCCCCCACTCCTCACGCCGACGGCCATGCCGGATTGGTTTGATGCTTGGCCGCTTGTCTTTTTGTTTGACATGGACTTTCTCATGATAGCGGCCGAATACTACTGCTGTCAATCGTCGCACGTTAGATCGACCCGATGGCGTCAGAAGGGATACGCGAACGCACAACCTACGAGACTGGGCGCGGGAAATACGCCTCGCCCACACTTTGTGGCGTGTGCGTCCGGGACCTCAGATCTGCGGCCTTAATCTCATCTAATGCATGGAAAACATAACCGGCCAGCACTATTCGCCATGGTCCGTCACCCGGAATGCCCAAGTCGTCGCGCGTTAGTCCTTCAGTGAGCCTCTTTAGGACTTCTTCCCTTTCTACTTCTGGATAAGCCTTCAGCAACATGCCAAAGTCGACGTCCGGAAGGTTCTGTTCTTCGGTGTTCACTAAGTCGATGCCGATGGACCTATAGCACTCCAGCACAAATCCGGCACAACTGAATTGGCGGCAAAGCGGACGACCTGTCTCAGGCGCGGTATATAAGTCGCAGTGAGGCCTTACGATGTAGCGCCTAAAGGGATTGTCGGGTGACGACTCCTTATCTACCTCTTCAAGCCAATCTGTAACACCTTCCTTGTCGTCAAGATCGAGCGGAACGATGCCAACAAGGTGAACAGGAATCTGAAGTTGCGCCTTCGGTGTCTTCTTGGACCGCTCTCCGGCCACCAGCGGTGGGCCCATGTGCCGTACGGTAGCCGGTTGCTTCCACTCCAAGACCGAATCCTCGGCAAGGATTGCCACATGGCGCACAAACCCCTCGTCGACCGGGTTGGAGTACATACCGACGATAGAGAAGGCTGGCGTGGTCTCGCTCCCTGCCGCTCGATCACTCGGAAGCTTCTTGGCTGGCAACGGAATCCCCCTCCGTGATGGTGCAGTGCACAGGTGCGTCAGCCTGCTTCACACGGCCCAACGGCCTTCAGAGCACTCTCGACGATCTCGAACGCGGGGCTGCCCTCGGATCCCGAATCATGGCCTTTCCAAGTATCGAGCAACTCTTGCAATTGGCGCCGAACTTGACGAGACAACCAGCGCCTGTCGAGTGCGTTGACACGATCCACACAGCCTTCCAAGCGGGGGCTTCCCAGGGCCGCCAATGCCAACACCGCGTTTCGCGCTATCGAAGAGTTCTCGCCTCCGGCAAACACGTCCGGATCGAGAAACTTCTTGCCGTATTCCGCCACGCGCCCCGCCAAGGGCTCAAACGCTGCCGGATCGGAAGGCGGGCCAGCGTGAAATACGCGCGACACACACTGCAGCGCGACCATGCGAGTGTCGACGACCCCCTTGCGATCGAGAAACTCCAGTAGATCGTTCGCCTCTTCCCGAGGCAACAGCGAGCTGAAGCGGCGCAATGCCGACCAGACGACATGCTCTACTCCCGCTCGGGAAGTCTCTCGAAGCTCTAGGGCCAGTTCCCGTAGCCGCGCTCGGACTCTTGCTTGCTGGTTTGGATCTTTGAAATGGACGTTCTCCGCCGCATACACAAGTGCGTCACGCCAATCGGCGGGCACGTCATCCCTGTCTAGTTCGTCGACGATCAAATCCACGGCACGGGAGTTGTCTGCCAGAAGGCATTCCTGAAGTGCCTGCACACGATCACTTGGAGGGAGATCGCTGTTACATACCTGCGACCAACATTCTTCAAAAGTTGCGGGAATAGCCAATCCCGGTTGCTCCCCGGGGCCTACCTTCTCGTCACCGGGGCTTCCACCCCCAGGCGCAGGTTGTTTGTTTTCCTCCCGCTTCGCGTTGCGGAATGTTTCAATCCCACCTGCCGTAAGAAAGTCGATGGCAAACGTTCCTGGGTTCTCTTCGTCCGGGAAATACGCACCTTCTTTGACTTCCGTTAGCTTGCGGCCTTCGAGCACGCGGCTATTCTTCCGGTCCCGAAGTACATCGCGAAGCTCTTCAAGTGTGTTTTGAGTGGAACCCGATGTAGTTGACGGAGTGCTCATAGGTCATCGATCCTGCTTTGTCATGCCGATGGGCGGAACTTGCAGGCCCTTTTCCGTCAGGAACGCGTCAAGTCGCGACAGTTTCTTTTCGGCTGCGGTTGCCTTCTTCAGGAGTTCCGTCACTTGGCTGCGCGAAAGGACGGCCTCCAAAGCGAGCGGTAACCCGTCCACTCCCTCGCAAACAACTTTGAGCGTGGTGAAGGGTATCATTCCTTGCACGCATTCACGCTCCTCGTCGAAAAGTGGCCTCAAATCGCAAATGATCTGGATGTCCTCAAGCGGGAAACCTGTAGCTTCCGACAGACGCTCCGCTTTTGCCTGCCGAGACAAGCCGGGAAACGGCTCAATGAGCAACGGCAAACGCCGATGGAGTTCTTCAAACTGCTCCCGAGTTAGCAACCCTTTCTTCTGATTCTCTTCAATATCCAGCCAATTCTTGATGGACGACATTATATGATGTACATTCTGGTCAGTTTTACGCAACCTGTCGTCGACGGCCACGATAAAACGGGCCAACCTACCGCAGAGTGTTTCGTCCTCAACGTAGGTGTGCAGGATCTCCGAAAGCCTTCCGTGGTCCAGAAAACCCGAGAACGCTCTCAGATCCTCTCGAATGGAGTTGATCTGGTTGATGTCCAGATTGAGCAGAATCTTTGCGTCTTCTATAAGCCCGTCGGAAATAGGGAGTTCCGCGCCGGGCGGGAAGGGGCCCCGTATGTAGACAACCGTCTCACGCATTTGTCACCACCAAAGGCAATTGCCAAGGATTTTGGCTCAGTGTTTTGTCAAAATCATTCGCATGGACCTGGATAAATCCCTCCACCTACATTGAATCATAGGTGCGGCTTCGCGAATACGAGTGTGGTTTCGGAGGTGCCTGCTGCCGCCTTGTACAAGAGTGACCGCTTTCTCGCCGGAGCAACCGGCACCACCATCCTCAAACCTATGATGTGTGAAACATAGCATACAAGTCTATACTACACAACAGCTTATGTCTATCGCTCCCGGGACAGGAACGGGGGTCGTCCCAAATCGTAACTACTTAACTTGAAACTTGTTACGTCGAATTCTGGGCTGGCTTTCTAATAACCATCGTTTCTGGGAAGAAACCGTGCATTTCGCCCATGACGAGAGGGGGCAACAACCGGCGGACTCTTGAGAATAACGAATTCTGCGGCGGCCTGCCAGTAGGGCCGGGGCGCTGGACAAGGCCCCAAGCTTCGCGACAGCGGGCAGATCACCGGCAGGAGCCTAGTCGTTACGGCCATAAGGGAACCACCCTACTTGCCCGTTACACATCCAAATTCCGCGCCTCCAGCGCGTGTTTTTCAATAAACTCCCGCCTGGGCTCGACCTTGTCGCCCATGAGGATGCGAAAAATGTCGTCGGCGGCGGAGGCGTCTTCCATGGTTACTTGCAATAGCGTGCGGTTCTCGGGGTCTAACGTGGTTTGGCGGAGTTCTTCGGCGTTCATTTCGCCTAGGCCTTTGAAGCGGGTGATTTGGAGGCCCTTTTCGCCGGCGGCGCGGACGGCGGTCAACAGACCGCGTAGATCGTCCAGGCCGGTCGAGAGGTCGCCGCGGCGAAGTGTGTAGCGGGGCTCTTCGACGCCCGTGCGTTCTTGGGGGATTAGACTGTCGATCTCGAAGCCCATCTTGCGCAGCTCGGCTAACTGGTTGTTGATCGAACGGACTTCGTGGAACTCGACGATGTGCAGTCGGCTGGCGGCGTGACCGTTGCCGTCCTCTTCGCCTTGCTTGGGCCCGTCTTCGAGTTTCAGTTCCTCGCCAACCGCTTCCTCCTGTTGGGCCAGGAACTCTTCGAGGTCCTTCCGCGCGGGGAACCAATGTTCCTGGTGCCCTAGGAAGACGTGGTAGACGGGCAGTTTGCCGCTGACGGGGTCTTGTCGGGCAGCATGGGCACGCAGGCTGATGCCGCGACGCTCCAACGCCAACAGCGAGTCTTCCAAGGCGGACAAGGTGCGGCAGAGGTGTTCCATGTCGGCGCCTTCGATGGATCGCCCGTCGCCCGGGTCGAACTGGGCGTCGTGCAGGCCGGCCTCGAGCAGTTGGGCCTTCATTTCCTCTTCGGTTTGGATATACTCGACCTGTTTCTTGCGTCGCACGCGGAACAAGGGCGGTTGGGCCACGTAGACGTGACCGCCTCGCACGAGGTCGTACATTTGGCGGTAGAAGAAGGTCAGCAGCAGCGTGCGGATGTGCGAGCCGTCGACGTCGGCGTCGGTCATGATGATGATCCTTCCGTAGCGTCGTTTCGTCAGGTCGATGTCCTCGCCGATACCCGAGCCGATGGCCGCGATCATGCTGCGGACCTCTTCGTTGGCCAGGACTTTGTCTTCGCGTGCCTTGTAGGCGTTGATGATCTTGCCGCGCAAGGGGAGGATGGCCTGAAACTCTCGTATCCGCCCGCCCTCGGCGCTTCCGCCGGCCGAATCGCCTTCGACCAGGTACAGCTCGCATCGTTCGACGTCGCGGCTGGTGCAGTCGCGTAGTTTGCCGGGCAGTCCGCCGCCGGTCAGGGCGCCTTTGCGTTCGCGGACCAAGAGCCGAGCCTTGCGGGCACTTTCGCGGGCCTCGGCGGCGATGAGCCCTTTTTGGGCGATGATGCGGGCCGTCTTGGGGTTCTCTTCTAGAAAACTGCTGAGGAAATCACCCACGGCCGAGTTGACGATGCCCTCGATCTCGCTGTTACCGAGCTTGGTCTTGGTCTGGCCCTCGAACTGCGGCTCGGGCACGCGAAGCGAGAGGACGGCCGTGAGTCCCTCGCGGAAGTCGTCGCCACTGGGCACGAGCTGTTTGAACAGGTTGGCCTTTTTGCCGTAGTTGTTCAGCGTACGGGTCAGCGCGGCCCGGAATCCCGAGACGTGCGTACCGCCTTCGGTCGTGCTGATGTTGTTGACATAGGTGTGCAGGTTTTCGGTGAACTCGGAGGAATACTGCATGGCCACTTCGACTCCCACGCCCTGGTATTCGCCCGCGATGTAGAGGATATCGTCGTGGACCGGCTCGCTTGCCCGGTTCAGGTGCTCGACGAACTCGATGATTCCGTGCTCGTAGCAAAAGGTTTCGCCGTCGTCGGTTCGTTCGTCGTGGAAGACGATTGTCACGCCGCGGTTCAGGAAGGCCAGTTCCTGGAGCCGTTTGTAGAGGGTGGCGTATTTGAACCGTGTGTCGGGGAAGATCAAGGGGTCGGCCTTGAATGTGGTTTTGGTCCCAACGCGGTCGGTTTTGCCGATTCGCCGTACGTCGCCGGTGGGCACACCGCGTTCGTACTCCTGTTGATAGACGTGCCCGTCGCGCCGGACCTCGACTTCGCACCACTCGGACAGGAAGTTGACCACAGTGACACCCACGCCGTGCAGTCCGCCGGACGTCTGGTAAGCGCCTTTGGTAAACTTTCCGCCGAACTTCAGCACGGTCATCACGCCTTGCAGTGTCGAGATACCCAGGTCGGCGTGTTCCTCGACGGGGATGCCGCGGCCGTCGTCTTCGACCATCACCGAGCCGTCGTTGTTAATCGTGACCGAGATCTGGTTGGCGAAGTCGGCCATGGCCTCGTCGATCGAGTTGTCGACCACTTCATAGACCAGATGGTGCAGCCCGCGGAGCGTGGTGTCGGCGATGTACATACTGGGCCGCTCGCGGACGTGGTCCAGGTCGCTGAGGTGTTCGAGTTGCTCGGCACCGTACTCGGCGTCGCCTTTATCCCGTTGCAGTTCGTAGCCGTTCAGGTCAGGCGAGGTGGGTTCGGGCGGGGTTTGCTCAGGCGGGGGTTCTTGGGGTCCGTTGGACATGGATTCGTTCTTCTCTATGGGTAGGTTGATTTGCGTTTGGTATCAGAGGGCGTGGCGGCTGGCAGCCGCCTCACGTTGGGTTAGTCGATGTCTCCTATGCGGAAGCGGAGGTCTTTGATGTTTTGGTCGGGGAGGAGTTGGCCGAGGGTTCTTATTAGCTGAGGTTTTTGGAACGTGAGTTCTTGCATTAAAGTCGAGTTGGCCACCAGGACTTCGAGGGTCCCGCGGCGGACGGTTCCCACCCGCGTATACTCGCTGATCAGTTCGCCGGCCGCCTCTTGCCAGGCCTCGTCGTAGGTGGCCGTGGTTTGGACTCGGGCATAACCCCGTCGGGCCATCAAGTCGGACAGGACATCGGCGATGGGTGTCGGGCCGCGTTTCATGGGCAGGGATCTATTTCTTGTCTCTGGCCAAGGGCATAATGACGTAGCCGTAGCCGTCATCGGTTCGACCCACGGCCGCACACTCCGAGTTGATCACTTCCAGGGCGAACGTTGTCTCGGGGTCGAGCACCTTGAGGAAATCGGCCACATAACGCGGGTCCAGCGAGATGGTGATTTCGGTCCCGTCGTAGGCGATGGGCATTTCGACGTGCGATTCACCCAGTTCTGCGCCATGCCCGGCCAGCACGGCCTTCCCGCCACCAAAGGTGAAGTCCACGCCACGCCGCTCCTCGCTGGTTACGATGGCTGCCTGGCGCACGGCGGAAAAGAACGGGCCAACCTGCATCTCGATTCCGATCATTCCTTCGCGGCGGGGGAAGACGTCTCGCCACTTGGGATAGCGACCTTCCACCAACCGGCTATAAATGGTGGTCCGGTCGCTCTTGACCAGCACGTCGTTTCCACGAGCTGCCAGTTGGATGTTCGCTTCGTTCTCGGCCAAGGCCCGCTCGATCAATTGCATGGCCCGGGTGGGTACGATCGTCATGCTCTCGCCCGTGTTATGTCCGCCGACCGACTTGGCCGGACCTTCTTGCTTGGCCAACCGTCGCCCGTCGGTCCCCACGGCCGTAATCCCTTTCTCGTCCATCTCCAGTAATACCCCGCCCAGGGCATAGCGGCTGCTTTCGCTATCCGTGGCGAAGACCGTACGCCGGACCAGTTCGCGGAAGAACCGGGCCGGCAGTTCGTGATACTTCTCTTCCTCGAAGCCCACCACGGCGGGGAATTCATCCGGGTTTTCCGAGGGTAACTGGAATTTCGATCGGTCACCTTTCACTTCGGTTCGATTACCGTCACTTTCCAGCGAGAGCTTCTCGTCGCTGCTTTCTCGTAGAATCGAGCCGAAACGTCCGATCGGCAGGATGATATTTCCAGGGGCCTCCACCTCCATGCCGGGCAACTCGATACGGATGCCCACCTCCAGATCGGTAGCCGAGAGGATAACGCTCTCGGAAGTGGCCTCCAGTTTGATGTTTTGCAAGATTGGTTTCGTACTACGTGCCGGGGCTACGCTGGCCGCCGTCTGGAAGGCGTGCAACAGTTTCTCGCGGTTGCATGTCAATTTCATGGATCGGTACTGCCTTTCGTTTGGTAATCGTGTTCGGGTAGGTCAGGCCTTGGCCTGACGAACGGTTCGGTTTTGTCTTTTTTGTAGTATCCCGTCAGGGCAAGCCCTGACCTACTGTTTCTTAGAATCTTTTAATCAATAACAGTAATAGTGTGAGGGCGTGTTTTGTCGATGGTTGGCTGGCGTGTTTCTCGAAGTCTTTGAGAGATCACTAGTTATTCCGTTCTTGATAGTCGTATATGGGTGTGTAAAACGTGTTGGAGAGATGTTATTGGCATGTTGCTAGCGTGTCGATGAACGAAGCCTTGCGTTGGACTCGCCGGTAGGGTGTCGATAGACCGAAAACGGTCGTCGTTCTATCGACAGTCAAACAACACCTTTTCCACCGGTTGATGTTCATGTCGGTTGCCACCGCGCGAGTAGTTTCTCGACGGTCTGACGGACGGCCGGGTCGGTTTTCAGTAAGGTTTCCGTTTTTCGGCAGGCGTGCATCACGGTCGTATGGTCCCGTTTGCCGAAGTATTGTCCGATCTGTTCGAGGCTCAGTTCCGTGAGTCGGCGGGCCAGCAACATGGCCACACCCCGGGCAACGACCAACGTTCGGCGTCGTGACGCGCCGCGTAGTTCGGAGAGTTTCAACGAAAAACAACGGGCCGTTGCGGCGCCGATCTCGGCGAGTTCCGGGCGGTGACGTCCGTTGCGGCAGGCAAGGAACAGGCGAACCGCGTCGGCGTCGATCGCTTCACGACGCATACGAGCCGGAACATCCAGTTGCATCAGCGCCCCGGCCAACTCGCGAACCGTGCCCTCGAGCCCGTCGGCCAGCAGGCGGGCGGCTGCGTCGGGGAGTTCGATCTGGTGTAATTCGGCCAAACGCTCGATAATAATCCGCCGCGCGGCCGGTCCGGGACGCGACAGGGGCACGCTCAGACCGGAAATCAAGCGGCTCTGCAAAGCGGGGAGCAGTCCGGCCATCTCGCTGATCGGCTCCAGCACAGTAATTATCACGCGACGGCTTTCGGCGAGCAAGGCATCCAATGTATGTATCAATTCCTCCTGCGCGGCGGGCCGTTTTGCCAAATCGCCCAGATCCTCGAGGACCAACAGCCGGGCCTTTCGGTAATGGTGCCGAAATTCATCCATGGCCTGGGCCTCGATGGCATGGGCCAACTCGCGGGCGAAATCGACGGCCGTGGTACCCACCGCCCGATGTCGCGGATGACGGGCCTTCCAGGCGGCCAAAAGTCCCTGAGCAAGGTGCGATTTCCCCGTACCCGGCGGACCGTGAAACACGATCGGGTCGAAATCGGCCGAGTCGGCGTCGAGCACCCCGGCGACGGCCACCTCAACCAGTCGATTTTCGGGCCCGGCGAGGAATTCCCCCAGCATGGCCTTTTCGCCCGAATCAGCGCGCGAGGACGTCCCTCCAGGCGAGCTGGAAGATCGAGCCAACGGCTGCCCCGGAAGGGGGATATCTATGACGCCGTCCACCACTATGGTTCCATCCGGAAAAAGACGAGCGAAACGGGCAACTAACGGACCCTCTCCGCAAACCCGTATTGTAACCATTGGGCCCGCGGATGACGAGGCAGATCGACCCATTTCCCGAGCGAATTTTTGGCCCGAAAAGGCACCTTACAAAACGGGAAACGGCTGGTTCCCGCCCATCTCTTCCACCACGTGCAGAATCCGCCGGACGGCCTCGTCGACCTCGGCTTCGCTGGTTGTGGAGCCGAGGCTGAAACGCAAGGAACCAGCGATCACGTGCTGCGGTAGCCCCATGGCTTGTAGCACGGGAGAAAGCTCGACCGAACCGCTCGAACAGGCCGAACCGACCGAACTGGCCACGCCCGTGAGGTCCAGAGCGATGAGCATCGTCTGGCCGTCGAGGCCGGGGAAAGCGAGGTTGCTGGTGTTCGGCAGCCGAGGCGAGCCGGCTCCGTTGGCCGTCGCGTTGGGGCAACCGGCCAGGATGCCGCTTTCGAACCGGTCGCGCAACGTACGCAGGTGGTCCGCGTGTTCCTGTTGCTCTTGGTGCCAGATTTCCAAGGCCTTGAGCATGCCGATGACCAAGGGCAGGCACTCGGTCCCCGGTCGCAGGCCGTCTTGCTGATGTCCGCCGAACATCAGCGGCGAAAGTTCGACGTCGTGTCGCAGAATCAACGCCCCGATGCCTAGCGGTCCGCGGAACTTGTGGGCGCCGATCGTCATGGCGGCCACGCCTAATTGCCGAAAATCGACTGGCAACTTGCCGACCACCTGCACGGCATCCGTATGCAGCGGGACGCCCGCCTCGTTACACACCGAGGCCAACTCGGCGACCGGCTGCAGCACGCCCGTGTCGTGGTTACCCAAGATGATGCTGACCAACCGGGTTCGGTCGCCGAGCAGGTCGGGCAATAACTCGCCGCGGACCACGCCCTGCTGGGTTACGGCAAGCGTGTCCAGCGTCCAGCCCTGTTCCATCAGGTGCTCGGCCGGTTCGATGACGCTGCTGTGTTCGATCGCCGAGATGATCAGTTGGGCCGGATCGGGTTGGTTTTGGGCCATCCCCAGCAGCATCAGGTTGTTGGCCTCGGTCGCGCTGCCGGTGAAAACCAGCCGGTCGGACCGCTCGCCCGTCAGCGTCGCACCCAGAAGTTCGGCCGTCCGCTGCCGGGCGTCTTCCAACAATTTTCGGGCCTGCTGTCCGAGCCGATGCTGGCTGGCCGGGTTGGCATGACCCTGGTCATAACATCGGGTCATGGCCTGGGCCACTTCCGGGTGGAGGGTCGTCGTCGCATTGTGATCGAGGTAGATCGGCTCCATAACGCTCCATTCTGCTGCCCGGCAGGCGATTTGGCAAGTGCTAGGAAGTGTGGGGAATTTAGGGCAAGCAAGCGGGCTTCAATTGCCATTGCCCGGGATTGCCGGGCGTGGCTATGATGCGTCCGCGCGAACATCGAGATTCGGCCGGACCGGGCACCAAGAGACTCGGCCTGACGGCAGGAAAAGGAGACGCTCTTGAGCACGCAATCGTCGGCAGCCATGATGTTTCGAGGCCTGGTGATGCTGGGCTGCCTGATCATGATTCCGCTGGTGGCCGTGTTCGGCAAGTCGCTTCCCGACGTGTTCAACTCGTTGCTCCAGGGGCAGTGGCCCAGCCAGCTTCCGTGGAGTGACCAAGCGCCGGAGTCGTTCCATGCAGCCCAGCCGGCGGGGCACGCTCCCGCCGCAGGGGGCATTTCGCCGACGTGGAGCCAAATGACCGGCGTGCCATCGTCGCCCTCGCAAGTTGTTCCGGCCGATTATCAATCGCCGGTGGTCCCAAGTGCCGCAAGGTTTCCCGAGACGGTACGAGGAAGCGAGCTGGCCAGCGAGATGGGCGGCAACCCGCAATTGCGCCCTCAGCCGGGAGCACCCAGGGTTCTGACTGCGCCGCCGATGGAGGGCCGATTTGCCGCCATTCAAGACAGGTTGCGGCAACTTGGGGCAACGTATTACTTGCTGGAATCGTGGGGTAGCCGCGAATATCTGTACCGTTTCTATTGCAAAGTGGCCGTCGGCGGAAATCCCGACTACACCCACTTCTTCGAAGCCACCCACCGCGACCCCTTGGAAGCGATGGGTGAAGTCTTGCGGCAGGTCGAGGCTTGGCGGGCAGCCCGGCAATAGCGGCCCAAAGTGGTAGGTTGTGCCACAAGGAGGTCAGGGTTCGGGGTTCAGGGTTCAGCACTTGGAATCAATGTTTGCCCCGAAATTCTGAACCCTGAACCCTCATACGCTCCCTTGGCTGTAACTTATAGCGGTTTTTCTGCCCCGACCTCCAAGGGCGTCAAGCTTTGCACTTGTCAGGGAGGCCGGTTTGGGCTTAGGCTCAACGGTTTGACGCCTTTCACGAGTGGGAATTTCTCGGTGCCATGATCCATCTTCGCCCCGGAAGGGGGAGAACGCTCCGTAGCGTGGCGATGCGCTATCGGCAGCCACTAGGCTGGAGTGGCCGGCTCGACGCGGTCGGACACGGTATTTGGGCCCGACGCTCACTCGGCGTGCCGGACGAGGATGCGCCGCGGGGTGATGGTCCGGCTGCCCGAAGCACCAGCCTCCGCAGGCTGGAAGCCGTCCTATTCCTCGCCCGAGGGCCGGAAGGGAGTCGAAAACTGGCCCAGCTTGCCGGGTTGGCGGACGGAACGAAAACCCGTACACTTATCCGCACGTTGAACCGATTCTATGACTTGCAGGGCAGCGCGTTTCGCGTAGAGGAGGTCGCCGGCGGCTTTCAGTTGATGTCGCGGCCAAAATTTGCTCCCTGGTTGCGGCGGCTGCACGAAACTCCCGTGGAAGTCCGCCTGTCGATCCCCGCCATGGAAACCTTGGCCGTGGTGGCCTACCGACAGCCGGTCTTGCGGGCAGAAATCGAGGCCATTCGTGGTGTACAATGCGGAGAGATCTTGCGACAATTGATCGAACGCGACCTGGTCCGGATCGCCGGGCGTTCCGAAGAGTTGGGCCGCCCGTTCTTGTACGGCACTACCAAGCGATTCCTCCAGGTCTTTGGTTTGCGAAGCACGAACGAATTACCCCGGGCCGACTTGCGCCAAACGGCTCAACCAGCGGGCTGCGATCTGGCGGGCACCGATCTGGCCGATAAGGAAGAGACTGGGGAATCACCGGATTCCCACTTTGATGCAGAACAGGAGACAACCGTGAGCACTTTGACTACCAACCCCCTTCTCGAAGAAGAGACCGCCGACCACCCAACGAACCTTGCGGCCATGCCGACAAGCGATCAGGCCGACGACGATTCTCCGTTCGACGATTTCGAGGACGATGAAGACGAAGACCTCGACGAGGAAGAAATCGAAGACGACGAGGAAGACGAAGACGAAGAATACGAGGACGACGACGAGGACGACGACGAGGACGACGACGAGGACGACGACGAGGACGACGACGAGGACGACGACGAAGAAGAGGACGACGACGAGGGCTTTGAGGATGAAGAGTGGGAAGAGGTCGACGATGACGATGACGATGACGATGACGATGACGATGACGATGACGATGACGATGACGATGACGATGACGAAGAGGATGACGAAGAGGATGACGAATGGGATGACGACGAGTGGGACGATGACGAGTGGGACGAGGAAGAGGACGAGGAAGAAGGAGATCCCAAGGGCGACGATGAAAAGGAATAACGCTTCGATGGCCACCGGGGCTTAACGACTTTCCAGCCGATAGCGTCTTCCTCCATCAAGCAAGCGAGCGTTTCTTGCCGGCTCAGACACGTGGCCCGCCGGGGCGGTTCGCCGCCCGATTTCTCGGCACACCAGGGCGCGTGCAAACATTCTCCCGGGCAAGCTTCGCTTGCCCCATGGCCCCCAGACGAATGGCCCGGGCTCCCGGCCGCATGCCTGATAGGCTCAACGGGCCCTCTTCGAGCCGAGGATATCAAAATGCACCAAAAGGTTGCGTGGCAGCGCAGATCCCGTTACAATGGAGTGCGAGGATCTGCACGTTTTGAGATTCCCCGAACGTCTCGAATTATCTCCAGTAAAGAATTCCACGTACCATGGCAGCTCGAAGATCTTTTCGCAACCGATCCAAGCCGGGACCTGGCAGCCGGCTGGCGTTCGAACGACTTGAGCCGCGATTGGTGTTGGACGGTTCCTCGCTGGTTATTTCCGAGTTGATGGCCGCCAATGACGGGACGCTTGCGGATGAGGACGGTGACTCGTCCGACTGGGTCGAGATCCACAACCCGACTTTTCAGCCGGTCGACCTGGACGGCTGGTACTTGACCGACGATGACGACAACCTGATCCAGTGGCAGTTTCCCGACGTCACGCTCAATCCGCAACAACACTTATTGGTCTTTGCCTCGGGCAAGGACCGCAGTGTGGCCGGCAGCGAGTTGCACACCAACTTTCAGCTCGACAGCGATGGCGAGTATCTGGCCCTGGTCCAGCCCGACGGTACGACCGTTGTCCATGAGTTCGCGCCGGAGTTTCCCAAGCAGTTCACCGACATCTCCTACGGCATCGGGTACGATGCGGCCAACTTTGCCGTGCCTGGCGGGGAGAGCCTGAAGTATCTCGTCCCGGCGGACGGCTCGCTGGGAGTCGGGTGGACCGAGCTGGGCCATGACGACTCGACCTGGACCAACTATGCCGAAGCGCCCGGCATACTGATCACCGAGGCCGGCACGGGGACGCCCGACTATATGGAACTCCAAAACGTTTCGGCCAGCACGATCGACACGGCCGGCTGGGTCATGGCGGGCAATTATGCGGGGCTCAACGACATCAACGCCGTTCACGACCCGCTCTGGACGTTTCCCAGTTCGGTGGACTCGGGCCAGTTGTTTTATCGAGAGGATGTGGACAACGTGGACGACATCTTCTGGCGCGCTCACGGCAAAGGCTGGGTGATGATTCTCGACCAAACCGGCGAGGTGGTCGACTTCGTCGTCTGGGGATACT
>SDBV01003457.1_pt1 | contig 23288 bp, 17 predicted proteins | sample 2277081 | NCBI WGS metagenome assembly SDBV01 (sample SAMN10402039, study PRJNA504765) | marine sediment metagenome | isolation source: marine sediment core GS10_PC15, 223 cmbsf | place: Arctic Ocean: Southern Knipovich Ridge | collected 2010 | reverse complement strand
TCATTCGAGAACAAGGATGAGTTCTGGGCCTACACGAAGTATCCAGAACATGATGAAGTTTTAAAGTTTATTCAATCCATCCAACAGGATGAACAGATCGTGGATTATGAGCAAGAATAAATTGAGGGTGTCATTGCCCCCGTAGAGAATTGAAAGAATAAGTGAGAGATATATGGACAGACGCAATTTTTTAAAAGTGATAGGTGCCTCCGGCATTTCCATGGGTTTATCAGGTTTAATTGGGTGCTGTCAAGAATTAAGTTCCCCCAAAAAGCGGCCTAACGTTTTGTTTATCGCTATAGATGATCTGCGTCCCGAGTTGGGATGCTATGGCCAGAGAATTGTCCATAGCCCGAATATCGACCGCCTTGCCGCTGAAGGTGTGCGTTTCAATCGTGCCTATTGCCAGGAAGCGATCTGCGGCCCATCGCGAGCCAGCCTGATGACCGGCATGCGCCCGGACAACAATGGGGTTGTTGAGAACAATAGCTATTTCCGGAATACGGTCCCTGATGTCACGACCTTACCGGCTCACTTCGCCAACCACGGTTACAAAACGATAGGCATTGGAAAGATTTACCATGACCGCCAGAATGACCCAGCTTCCTGGAACCGAAAAGCAGCTTCACCGCCACGCCCCAAACCTTTGCCAATGATGGGCTATCAGTTACCGGAAACTCGACAGTACCTAAAGCGCAAGCGTCAAGAGGTGATTGCCCAGTACGGCGAGCAGTTTGTTTATAGCCTGGGAAGCGGCCCTGCTTACGAAGCAGCCGATCTGGCTGATAACATGTACGAAGACGGTTATTTTGCCGACCGCGCCATTGCTACGTTGCAGGAATTGAAGGATGAACCTTTCTTTCTTGCCGTGGGTTTTAAAAAGCCGCACCTGCCTTTCATCGCGCCAAAAAAATACTGGGATCTTTATGATCCTGCTGACATCGACCTTGCTGACAATCCCTTTGCCCCCAAGGACGCACCTTCGATAGGGCTGCATGCTTCTTTTGAGCTTCGCACCCGCAAGGGTATTCCGAAAGAAGGTAACATTAGCGGTTGGCAAGCCCGTAAGCTGATCCATGCCTACCTCGCATGCGTAAGTTATGTCGATGCCCAGATCGGAAAGATTCTTGACCAACTGGACACCTTGGGCCTGCGTGAAAACACCATCATTATGCTCTGGGGCGATCACGGCTGGCATTTGGGAGAGCACGGAATATGGGGCAAGGCCACGAATTATGAGATCGCAACTCGTGTGCCCCTGATCATTTCTGCACCCGGCCGGACGGCGAGCAATGTTGCCAGCGATGCGTTGGTAGAGTTGGTAGACATGTACCCTACGCTAAGTGAGTTAGCGGATTTGCCACTACCGAAACATCTGGATGGGCAAAGCTTTGCACCTTTGCTGAAGAAACCTGACCAACCATGGAAAAAGGCAGCATTCAGCCAATTCCCGTGTCCGGCCTTGCGCGAATGGGCTGCCAATCCACTCTCAGATGAAATGCGAACTACCTTCTTTGGCCCCCTGATCGCCAAACTCGAGCAAAAGATGGCCGTAGAGAACCCGTCCCGCTACGACAGGCAGTTGTACGAGAATCATCTGATGGGTTATACGATGCGTACCCACCGATACCGTCTGGTGCTTTGGGTCGATTACCGCGACCCGAAGGCAGAGCCTTATGATGTAGAACTCTACGATCTAAGAACCGACCCCGATGAAAACACCAACTTGGCGAAACTTCCGAAATATGCTAAAGTTCTCGGCAAACTCACAAGCCGCTTGATCGAGCAAGTGGTGAAAGGAGCAAGAGAACGATAGCTGTGAAAGACGCAATGCTGAAGGGCTCTGGAACAATATAGGGTCATTCAAGGCCCAATACTTTCATTGCGGTGTTAATAAAGACAAGGCTGGAATAATTAAATCGCAGCCTTGATCAACGCAAAACTGCCGAAGATAATCTCTAACGGCAGGTCTGACTGTCAATCCATTTGCGGATTGCACTCAATGGGTACAGTGCTTTTGAGCAGATATGTATTCTTGGCAGGTCTCTCATGCGCTTAAGATTTGCAATTACATTATGGAAATCTCATGAGCGGCTCCTTCGATTCATTGTGAAGGCTCGCTCAAACGACAGTATACTATGTTATCGCTCGACTGTGAGCGAATTTTCGCGCGGATGCGGGAAGTACGGCTTGACATAGTTAGTTAATCGGGCATAATAGCAGTTTGAAGAGTAAACCTGTGGATAGCCCGGGCGCACTGCCGGGCGAACGGAATATGGATGCATAAAAAGGAGTTGACCATGAAAAGGGAGTTTATTGTTTCGTTGACGCTGGTTTGTCTTATCTTTATGGCGGGTTGTCGTACGCCGCAGCCGCCTAAGGTTCATACGCTTGACTACAGCCGTCCGCTGCCGCCGGGAGAGTTTGCCCTGCGAAAGATCACGGACCATGCGATGATACCCAATTTTACGGCTGCCTGTTATGATGTGGCAAACCTTCGCGAGTCAGTGGGACACAGCCTCAACTACCTCAGCAAGCCGTCGAGTCGGCGGTTTTTTCCGTATGCCCACGTAACCCACGACCATGCTGTCGCCAGCCTGCGGGCATTTGGCGATATGTTGGATTCGGGCTTGATGGGGAGGGAACTGGCTTTGGCGATTCGGTCGAGATTCGATGTGTATATATCGGTCGGCTGCGACAACAGGGGGACGGTTCTGTTTACGGGGTATTATACGCCGATCTTCGACGGTTCGCTGGAATCGGAGGGGGCGTATCGATATGCGCTCTACAAGCAGCCCGACGATCTGGTCAAGGACGAAGACGGCGTGATACTCGGACGAAAAGGACCCGGCGGGACGTACACGCAGTACCCTTCGCGCGGCGAGCTTGAAGCTTCCGGTGAACTGATCGGCAGTGAGTTGTTGTGGCTTGGCGACCCGTTCGAGGTCTATGTGGCCCATGTCCAGGGCTCGGCAAAAATCAGGTTGCCCGACGGTCAACTCGTCACGGCCGGGTACGCGGCCAACAACGGCTACGAGTACCGGAGTGTCGGCCGAGAGTTGGTACGGGACGGAAAAATGCCGGCGGACGGGCTGAGTCTCAAGGCGATGATCGATTATTTCAAAGCACACCCCGGAGAAGCCGATCGCTATATACAGCGGAATCGGCGCTTTGTCTTTTTTCAGATGAGCGAAGGCGCCCCCCACGGCAGCCTCAATGAACCGGTGACGCCGATGAGAACGATCGCGACGGACAAATCGGTCTACCCGAGAGCGTGCCTTGCGTTTTTGTCTACGAACCTTCCCAGGGTTGGTGGAAGTACGGTGGTCGACCGCAAATTCACCGGCTTTGTCCTGGACCAGGACACCGGTGGGGCGATTCGGGCGCCGGGCAGATGCGATGTTTACATGGGAACAGGCGACGATGCCGGACGCAGAGCCGGACACACCTACGAGGAAGGCAAGCTCTACTATCTGTTCCTCAAGCCCAACTTTCTAAACGGTGCCCCCTGGGGCGACTGATCGCGGCGCAATACGGCATGGGGTGGGTATCTTCATTGACGCCAATCGGTTGTACTCTCACTTTAACTGGATCAGTTTTTGGAGAGCATTCCACTATGGAGACGGTTCGGTTATCTCACAACCGAAATGCCGGTTCCGGAAGCGAGCAACAGTAACCAACGCTGTGGGCACTACAAGCTACTACTATTATTAGTAATACCCGGATTTGGCAGATAAACCTTGACAAACGAGCTGAAATATGATAGTACAAAGCTTAACAAGGTTTGAATTATGCAGGAGAAAACCATGACAGGTATTGGAAAAGCGATTACTCGCCGGAGCTTTTTGGGCGGCGCCGCTAGGTGCGGCGCTGCGATGAGCCTGCTGCCGGGCTTGAGTGAAGCAGCATCGCCGGAAGCTAAGAAATGGAAGATGCGCATGTCGGCGTCGAGTGTTTGTTACTCGGGTCTGCCTATTGAGCAGGCATGCGAGAGGATTGCCGCTCTCGGATTCGACGGGATTGATATCTGGGCGCCTTTTGGTCATTGCCGGCATCTCGAGGATGTGAAAACACGTTTGGGCGCCGACGGGCTTAAGGCATTGCTTGCCAGGCATAAACTGGGTATTGCCGCATTTTCGTTTTACGGTCATGGTTTCAAAGAATATGCCGGACTTCTGGGCCAGGTTGGCGGCGGTGTTGGAGTCCGTGAAAGTGTTTATGGCGCGGTAAAACCAGAGGAACTGACATCAAAGATGAAGGCTTTTATCGAGAGCCTCAAGCCCCTGGTTGCCCTTGCGGAAGAAAACAAGGCCTATCTTGCCATCGAAAATCACGGCAGCGCATTGCTTAACTCCGTCGATTCTTTCAAGGCGTTTACGGATATTAATACCAGTAAGCATCTGGGTATAGCGTTGGCGCCTTATCATTTGCAGATAATCAAGGCTTCGGTGCCTGAGGTGATTAAGATTTGCGGCAGGCAACTGTTCTTCATATATGCATGGCAGCATGCCGGCGGTATGGGGCAGTTGCCCGGGATAGGTCCTGTGGATTGTACACCCTGGATCAAGGCGTTGGCTGATGTCAAGTACCGCTGGTTCGTCAATCCTTTTATGCATGGCGAGCCCAAGCCGGATGAGATGACCGAAGCGTTCAAGAAGTCCCGCTCTTATCTGCTGGATTGTTATGCCAAAGCCGTGGAGTCGCCAACAGTGAAAAAAGCCTGATCAACCGATCAGAAGATGTGCGATCTAATGCGTAAATATAAATAGACCAAAATGAAAGGCGAGAGTCATCTTTGGTTACGTGTATGAAAAGAGGTCTGCGCACTTTTAGTTTATTTGAGTAATAACAAGAGAAGAAAATTGTGAAAAGGTGGTCTTTGTTCTAATGAATGCAAATAGTATCTTATGGCGAATATTCTTGTTTTTGGTTGTGATGGGGCGGGTTGCTTTTGCGGGCGATCAAGAAGTTCGAGTTTTAATACTCAGCGGCAGCAATAACCACAACTGGCAGCAGACAACTCCGGCTATCAAGGATATACTGGCCGAAGCGAAGATACGTGCCAAAGACACCGAAAAACCGGCCAGCCTTACCAGCAAGCAGCTTTCGAATTACGATGTGATCGTCAGCAACTGGAACAATTGGAACGATAAGAATCTGGATTGGTCCGACGAAAGCAAACAGGCCTTTCTGAATTTTGTGCGTAAAGGCGGCGGGCATGTCACCGTTCACTCCGGCGGAAGCAGTTTTGTCGGCTGGACCGAATACCATCAGATAGCCGCATGGTGGGGGCCAAAAACCGGCCACGGGGCGTACCATGCTTTTCCTATGAATGCAGTTGACACCACCCACCCAATCTGCTCAGGTCTTAACCCGATTATTTCGGCGTGGACCAGCGATGAGCTTTGGTATAGAACCGAGTTTCCGGCAGGGTCCAAAACATTGATTACCGCTTTTTCGTCGAGTAAATTCGGCGGCGACAATGGTTTTGAACCTGTCCTGAGCGTCTGTGATTTTGGCGATGGTCGTTGTGTCAACTTTATGTTAGGCCACGACGCGGCTGCTATGCAGCAAGCCGTATTTAAACTGCTGCTTGCCAGAAGCGTACAATGGGCAGCGAAACAAAAAGAGCTCGCCGCGGTTCCGGAAAATCTGCCGCGTACTAAAATGGCTTTGTACACCAATGGTCTTACCGTTGATGAGGTACTGGATACTGCAATAGCTACAATTGCCGCCGGCGATGAGCAACAGGCAACACAGGCTCTAAAGTCGTCTGTAAATCTGTTGACGGCTCTGCGTGGTTATCAATGTTCAAGATATCAGGACAAATTCATTGCTCTGACAAAAACAGTTAAGCCCGCACAGGGGCAGGAATTATTATTGTCTATCGCTCCAAGGTTTGCATCTGAAGATGTACTTGCATGGACCATAGTTTGCTTTAAACAGCCGCAACTCAAACAACAAGCCGCCTCTGCAGCCCTGGAAATAATGGAAGGTAATGCTTCGATCAATCACAAGAAAAAGAAAAGAGCATTATATCAGATCGTCACTGCAAACTTGACCGACGACCTGACCTCGAGAGCAACCATGCAGATGTACATGCTACCGACATCGAAGAACCTGGCTATTGGAGCTGTCGCCGACAGTCCGGACGACCTGGCTGACGACGGAGCATCCAGAGGCGATCAGGCGGCGATTGACGGTAACATCGACACATACTGGGACGAGCTGGATAACAAACAACTCTATCGCTTGCGTATCAAATTTTTGCAACCTGAAACTGTGGGGGCGATCCAGATTACAGGACACGGCCACCATCTCTATTCGCCAAAGGATTTTACGATTCTGCTTGATGGCAAAGCCGTCAAGACCGTAACAAATGCACAGTACGTTGACAATAATCTGCTTGTGCAGTTGCCGGAGACAAAGTGCTCTGTGATCGAGCTGAAAATAACCGGCTACTACGGCGCAAGTCCGGCAATCCGCGAACTTGCCGTTTATCCGCCAATGCAACCTGATCTGCCGGATAAATTCAGATGGAAAAAGACTGATTCATCTGTTGCGCTTATGAATAACTCAAGCACCGTCTGGCAGTTTAATTACGGCAAAGAGACCTCGAAGACTTATTTCCACCCGGTTTCATTGATCGATGGAACCGTGCTTACAGACAACAGTCCTGCCGATCATCCGTGGCATCATGCGTTGTGGTTTGCGTGGAAAGAAATTAATGGCGTTAACTTCTGGGAAGAAGATCGTAATACCGGGCAAAGTGCCGGCCAAATCAGCTGGAAAAATGTTAACGTTGTTACGCGCAAGGATCATTCGGCAAAGATAACTATGGATCTTACCTATAACCATAGAGGGCAAAGACCGATCCTGACGGAAAAACGAACAATGGCAGTGTCGGCTCCGAATGCGGATGAGATATACTATATTGACTGGATGTTGGAGTTTAAGGCTTGTTCCGAGATGGATGTTAAATTTGACCGAACACCGCTGGTCGGTGAGCCGGGCGGTCAGCCATGGGGCGGATATGCGGGTTTTTCTGTTCGGCTAAACGGCAAAGGTCAAGATTGGACGGTCGAAACGGAAAAGGGGCCGATCGAGTTTAAAGACGGAACGTTCCGGGGCAAAGCGAAGGGCATGGATTATTCGGGAGTTATTGGCGCCCAGACCGCAGGTATAGCGATACTCGATCATCCGAAAAACCTTAATGCACCGTCACCGTGGTATGCAATTAGCGGCAACCCGATGAAGTATTTCAGCCCGGCTGTAATATGTTACCAGCCGCATACCCTGCCGGCGGGCGAGTCATTAAAACTTAACTACAGAATAATAGTGCATCCTGAAAAATGGGATGCTAAGAAACTTAAAAATCAGATTGCCACTTACAACAATAAGTAAGCCAAGAAGGGTAAGAGCAATGCAGAATAGGAAAGTAAGCAGACGCGATTTTATCAAGAGTTCAGTTGCAGCTTCGGCGGCGTTGGGAATTCCAACTATCGTTCCCAGCACAGTTTTCGCAGCTGATTCGCCGAGCAACCGGGTAAATGTGGGCCTGATTGGCTGTGGAAATATTGGTACCGGCTACCATGCACATTACCTCAAGGGTATGGGTGATGTTCGGGTTGTAGCTGTCTGTGACGCTTACAAAAGTCGTCGTGACGCAAGGGCCGCAGATTTTGACAGGCATTACGGCGGAACCGATATTACTAAAGCGCATGCTGATTTTCGTGAACTGATCGCTCGTCCGGATGTCGATGCCGTCATCGTTGGCGCCCATGATAACTGGCATACGCCGATGTCTATCGCTGCGGCAAAAGCAGGCAAAGATGTCTACTGTCAGAAACCTCTGGCACTGGACCTTGGACGCACCAGGATACTGAGGAAGGCAGTTAACGACAATGAACGTGTATTTCAGTTTGGGACGCAGTATCGCTCCATGGGGAGGTATCGCCAAATGGTTGAACTGGTCCGAAACGGATATATCGGTGAATTGAAACATATGGATGTCTGGTGTCGCAACGTACAATTTGATGCAGGAAATTATCATGTCAAGCCATACGGCTCGACCGTAGAAGTTCCGGTTCCTGACGATCTTAACTTCGATGCATGGCAGGGACCTTCACCCATGGTACCTTATACAGTGGACAGGGCTACGAAGTGGGGAGGATACCATTGTCCCGAAACGTCTTTGGGTTTTCTGGCCGGTTGCGGTATTCACCCGCTTGGAATAGCACAATGGGGGAATAAATCCGATGACACCAGCCCGATACGCTATGAGGGAACCGGCAGTGTACCCAAGGAAGGCATTTTCCGTACGTTAGAGCGGTGGGATGTCATGTGCGATTATGAAAACGGGGTCAAGCTTCGTGTGATGGATACCCGGACTGCCAGGGATGTGGTAATGAAATATTATCCGCTCACATGGCGGGATGGCGACGGGGTGGTCTTCCACGGCACGGATGGCTGGATTGGAGATTTTCGCGGTAACAGTTTCTACGCAAGCGATCAGAAGATATGGCGAACAAAGCTTAAACCCGAAGATGAAAAACTTTACGTTTCTCCGGAACACAACCGCAACTTCATCGACTGCGTCAAATCAAGGGCCGAAACCATCTGTCCTGTGGAAATGGGTATTCGCTGCGACACGATCTGCCATCTGACCAATGCCGCTGCGCAGACCGGGCGAACGATCGCGTGGGATGCGAAAGCCGAACAGATCGTCGGTGACGAGGAAGCGGCAAGAATGCTCACACGCCCATACCGTCAAGAATGGAAGGTTTGGTAGTTTGTTCGACAATTAAAGTAAGAAGAATACATAGTATGAGATCGAGTGAAGATCGTAAACCGGCTGCTTCGTCAATGATGTTGACAGGTTGCCGATAAGTAAACCTTAGATAATATGTAAAGGGGTATGAATCATGAAGGAACAGATCAGTAGAAGAGAATTCATTCGTACGACGGCAGTTGCGGCAGGGGCTCTTACAGTGGGGATGGGTGGCAATTTCGTAGCCGCGGCGACGGATCAGGATGCGATCAAGAAGACACGCGGTTACAATCCTGCGATGGAATACCGTCGCCTTGGTAGTACCGGGCTATGGATTTCTGCAGTGTGTCTGGGTGGTCATTTCAAGCGAATTGCTGAAGTTACCGGCCAGAAAATCCCCGCTTACACCAGGGCTGGCGATGCTGCCGTTGACGCGGCGCTGGACAAGAATCGAGATGCCGTAATCGGGCGGTGCATGGAAGTTGGCATTAATCTGATCGATGCCTGCACGGCCGGTGAAGTCGCGACCTACGGACCGCTCCTCAAAGGCAGCCGCCGCGAAAAGTTCTTCCTCAACTGCGGCATGTGGCCGGACTGTCCTCGCGACGTGAAGTGGCGTCCTAAAGATATGCTTCTTAAGGCCCTGGAAAGGGGGCTAAAGGAAGGGAAACAGGAATATTTTGACATCTGGCGAATAGTAGCGGATGACCGCGGCAGACACAGCGAAGCGGATGAGCAGGAATTTGTTGCAGCCATCGAACAGGCCAAAAAACAGGGCAAGGTTCGGTTTGGAGGTATGTCTTCGCACGGCCACAAGTGGCTTAAGCGTTTGGCGGAGACATATCCCAAGAGCATTCAGGTTTTGTGCTTTCCTTATACTGCCAAGACCAAGGAGTTGCCCAAGGACAGTCTTTTCGACGCGGTCCGGAAATATGATATCGGCACTTTGGGTATCAAGCCGTTTGCCAGCAATTCGCTATTCCACGGAGCCGTAGACGCCGAAGAAAAGAGTCGACGGGCACGTATGACGTTGCGCTATATCCTCGGCAATCCGGCCATAACGGCTCCGATTCCCGGCATCGCTACCGTTGAGGAAGTGGATAACATCGCCGCCGCCGTAACAGAACTTCGCAAACTTAGTAAGAGCGAAGAGCGTGAGCTGGTTACAATGACTGATGAGATGTACGCCAATCTTACGCCGGAATACGAGTGGCTTCGCGGTTGGGAGTATGTCTGATCGCGTGAGCAGGCCTTTCAATTGAAAACGGATCAAACGTAAATGCAAAAGGAATCAAAAGACAGTACAATTGAGGAGTCCGGAATACCGCGCCGCCGAAAGTTATTGTCGGGGGTGGTCCTGGGGTTCATTATAGCAGTTGTCTGTTTTCTAATTCTCGATGCAGCCATGGGCCCATTGTCGAGCGATAGCTTTTGCGCATCATGCCATGAGATGGATCAAGCCCATACGACGTGGCAGCAGTCCGCCCACCACACAAATCCCAGCGGCGTGAAGGTGGCGTGCGTTTCCTGTCATCTCCCACCGCGAGCTAAGTATGCGTCGCACCTGGCTCAAAAGGCGTGGGTTGGCCTAAAGGAGATGCGGGTACATTTTTTCGGCAAGTATGATAGGGCGGCCTCCCGGAAGCACGTTCTCCGAACGCTTCCGGACGAACGGTGCCTGTCGTGCCACAGTAACCTGACGGCGATGCCAGGTTCCGGTCCTGTTGAAACTGTGCATAAGGCAGCTCTTAAGAGCGGTCGTTTGGGTGGTTATGGTTGTGTGATCTGCCACGATGCCCTTCACGGCCCGAAGAGTCCTGCTCCGGAACCCAGGGAATACGAAGAGGCTGAGAATAACTTCTGTTATGTGTGTCATATCAATTTCGACGGCGAAGAATTTGCCACCGTGCACAAAAACGCCAATGTCGGCTGCATGGACTGCCATGGGGACAGTGACGATCACTCGGCGGACGAGGATAATGTTGTCCCGCCGGATATTATGTACAAAAAGGCGGATATCAACAATTCCTGCATGAAGGACGGGTGTCATTTAAGGGCACAGTTGGAAAACGAGATCGGTCATCGTCCGTTTCTTGCCGGGACTGACACTGAGCGAAAGTATTGCACAGATTGCCACGGTAATCACAAGATTCCCGAACGTCAGAGGAAGTGGGATAAAGAAACCGGCAAGCTTATCTGGCGAGATGGGTATCATGTGCAATAACGTGTTGTTTTTCGAGAGAGTGTAATAGAAATGTTGATTTGAAAGATATGGCGATTTTCTGCCGGGCATGGCATACTTCTGTCGACGGTCAGTATTGGAATCCGGCTTGTGATATCTCTAATCCTCCGGATGACGCGATCAATATCCTTGACTTAGCCACTTTTAGCTGGGAGTGGTTGAATGGCCCTGCTGCGCAATGAAACTCGTTGCGAGACATTATAGGTTAACACTTACTAATGTTCTTTGAATTATCCTGTCCAGTTAGTGCGTTTTAGCCAGTTATCAAGTTCGGTTCGCATTATTTCGAGTCGGTCCTTATAGAGTGGATCTTTGACGATATCTTCTTCTTCTCCGGGATCCTTCTTGAGATCATACAAATACTCCTGCCCGGGGTATTTACAATATTTAAATCCCTGGCCGCGAACGCAGAAGGATGCTTTTGTGCCGGGTGCTACCTTGCGGAGACCTTTCTTGTGTCGAGAAACTCTCTCAGAGAAAGTGTACTGTCTTGCCTGTGACCGATCCTTTTGGCCGGTAAGGTAGGGCACGAGATTCTGACCCTGGGCCTGTTTTGGAATTGGCTTATCGCCCAGAGCGAGGATCGTCGGCATAAAATCCGTGAAGTCTACAGCCATGTCGCAAATATGCGGCTTGAACAGTTTCGGGTAACGGATAATCAGAGGGACACGCACAATTTCGTCGTAAAAGGAGTTTGTTGATTTCCAGACCATGCCGTGTCCGCTCATCATGTCACCGTGGTCGGCCGTAAAGATTATCACAGTGTTTTCGAGTTGCCCTGTTTCTTCGAGAGTATTCAATATTCTTCCAACCTGGTCGTCGATGAGTTTTACCATTGCGTAATATATCCTGATGAACTCTCGCAGGCCGGGCTCTTTAAGGGCATCGACGATGTGGCGAGACCAGTCTTTTTCGAATCGTTTTTCCCTGACCTTGCGGTTTTCGGCAAGCGTTGCTTTGTCCGGGTCGAACATATCATAATAGGGCGAAGGCACGACATTCGGGTCGTGGGGATAATTGAATGAGCACGTGATCATAAAAGGCCGATCTTTCAGCGCTCGTATTCTTTCGACGGTTTTGTCGCAGACGCGAACGTCACAATTTTGTTCGACAGGCAGTTCGAGTTTACCCATCTTTGCGATGAAGTCGTGGTACGTACCGAGCTTGAGGTTCTTTGAGTTCTCTTTAATGACGTCCGAAACGGTGACGGGAAGGCGCCAAGCATACCAGTACATCCACTTATCCCTGTCCATTGTGCTGACTTTCGTGAAGACCGGGTTCATCTCCCGCGGATACTCGGTTTGGTTGCGGTACATGTCCGGGTACCAGGAGGGGGCGGCATCAAGGTGCCATTTGCCGTAATGATGGGTGGCGTAGCCGGAGTCATTGAGGATTTTTTCAGTGGTAACGTCATCATCGGTAATTCCGTGCTGTCCTGTTCCTGAGTACGGGACGTTTCCAACGATACCGTGAGCATGGGGATACATGCCGGTTATCCATGTAGCCCTTGAAGGCGAACAGAAGGGCGTAACACATGCGGCATTGGTGAACTTGACACCTTCTTTTGCAAGCCTGTCTATATTAGGAGTATTGACTTGGCCGCCGTAGCAGCTTAAGGCCTTTGCGTTAAGCTGGTCACACTGGATAAAAACTATGTTCGGAGCTGGTCCTTTTGATGATCCGCTTGTCAGGTTTTCTGCGCATCCGCCGGATAGTATTGACATGCCACTTATCGAAGTCACTGCAAGAGAGGTGTTCCTTAGAAATTCTCTCCTTGTCTCCATGATTACCTCTATTAATCAATTATTACTCTTGCGATATAGCTACATTCCTGCCGACATCGCCGGGTTCAAAGATATGAACTTCATCGACATCGATGCCGAGATCCGCTTGATCTACCGCAACGATATTGCCGTCAAAAACCTTTGAAATATTTTCCAATAATACCTGTGCCATTATGGCAGCCTTTCGACAATCTTCCTATATAAGACCGGATCGTTACTGTCTGATTGCCCTGAATATGACAACCAGTGCCATTATATGCCTCAGGGACCCTTGTTACCACGCTTTTCTGGTCACGGAAATGGTAACGCCCCCAGGTAATCAGCACAGGTGCCCGAAAAAAAGTTTGAATTCTCAACGCATCTCTTGTATTCTGCGTAAAATGGCATTCGGCAACGCGGCCGCGCATGCACAAGCGGCTCGTCGTCGCTATTTAAAAGTCCTCTACGAAAGGCCGAAAGAGCCTGACCGGCAAAATGCAGTGCATTAGGAGATTTAGCTATGCTCACAAAAGAAGAGCGCGTCCTGAGGGTTATCGAAGGAAAAGACGTGGACTACCTGCCCAGCCAGATAACCTTTTCCGACCGAACGCGGGACAAGGCCCTCAGCGAAGCGCTCGGATTAGCTTCGGCTGAGGAGTTGGATGGGTATCTCGAAAATCACCTGTGCCTCACCCTGACGCTGGACGACAAGCCGTTGTTCTATCGCAACGACAGAACCGAGATGAACAGGTTGAAGGAAATGGGCTTTTGCGGCCCGGACTGGGACAATAAGATGGTATACGATTGCTGGGGCATAGGCATCGTTGTCGATTCCGACGGCTTTTTCACAAACTTCGCGCCCTTGCAGGGCAACGCAACCGCCCGGCACGCCGAATACATGCCGCCAGATGTCAACCGCGAATCGCTCTTCCAGGAAATCGAAGACGCCGTCAAAAGCTACAACGCCCCTAAGATCGACAGGGAAGGGAACTTCGCTGAGATGGAAAAGGACCTCGCCGAACATTCCGGTGATTTTCTCGTCATCCCGTCGGGCTATTTCGGCATCTACGAAAGAGCCTATGCGATCATGGGCTTCCAGGAGTTCATGACCAACCTCGCCCTCAAGCCCAAAGTCGTCCACGAATTGCTCGACAAGATAACCGATTACAAAGTCGAAATGGCAAAGAAAATAGTGCAGATGGGCTTCAAGGTCGCCCACCACGGCGACGATTTCGGAACACAGGATTCGACGCTTTTTTCCAAGGAGGCATTTCGAGAGTTCTTCCTGCCGCGCATCAAGCGATACTGGCAGGTCTTCAACGACGCGGGCCTGCCCATCATGATGCACTCCTGCGGCTGCCTCACCGACTTCATCCCCGACCTGATCGACATCGGCCTTAGAGTCCTCGAACCCGTCCAGCCCTGCATGGACCTCGAGTTCCTCAAACGCGAATACGGAAAAGACCTCGTCTTCTGGGGAGGAATCGAAACGCAGAATTATCTCCCCTTCGGCACGCCGGAACAGGTCAAGGAAAACGCACGCAAAACCATCCGCACACTCGGCAAGGGCGGCGGCCTCATCATAGCACCTTCGCAGGAAGTCATGAACGACGTCCCGATCGAAAACGTCAAAGCCCTCGTCGAAACAATCGTCGAAGAAAGACAGAAAGTCCTCGAACTGTAATACAGGAGAAAACATGAGTGAGTTGGAACATGTACTGCCGGCACAAAACGAAGTCGGCGAAAGCCCCATATGGATCCCGAACGAACAGGCCCTCTACTGGATTGACATCGAAGGCCCCTGCGTATTCCGATTGACCCCCGCAACAGGCGAGATGAAAACATGGCACGTCGATTTCCCAATAACCTCCCTCGCCCGAAAAGCCGCCGGCAAATGGATAACCGCCGCCAAAACAGGCCTTTACTACTGGGACCAGGAGACAAACAAATCCACCTTCATCGTCGACCCCGTCGCCGACATGCCCGACCTCCGCTTCAACGACGGCGCCGTCGACCGCCAGGGCCGGTTCCTCATCGGAACCATCAACCAAAAAGACCTCGCCGCCCCCGACGGCGTACTCTACCGACTCGACGGCGACAACACCATCCACCAACTCGACACCGGACTCGCCGTCGCCAACGGAATCGCCCTCAGCCCCGACGGAAAGACCCTTTACGTAACTGACACGTTCCACAGCCGAATCCTCGCTTACGACTACGACACCGCCGAAGGCACCGTCGGCAATCGCCGCGACTTCGTCGTCGTCGGCACGGAAGAAGGCTGGCCCGACGGCCTCATCGTTGACGAAGAAGGATGCATCTGGAGCGGCCACTGGGCCGGATGGAAAATCACACGCTACGACCCATCCGGCAAAGTCCTCCAGCAAATCAAACTCCCCGTCGCAAATATCACCTGCTTCGCCTTCGCAGGAGAAAACCTCGACGAACTTTACATTACCACAGCATGGTTTAGCCTCAGCGACGAAGACAGAAAAAAGCAGCCGCTGGCAGGCGATCTGTTTCGCATAAAAACAAACATAAAAGGATTGCTCGAGCCGGAGTTTCGGGCATCTTAATCTGCTCCGAACAGGTGCATGATCATGGCAAAGTCAAGAGGATTTACGCTGATTGAGCTTTTGGTGGTGCTCGCCATAATCGCCCTTCTGGTAAGCATAATCATCCCAGCCCTGGCCAAGGCCAAAAAACAGGCGAGGTTTCTGATTTGTAAAACCAACCTCAAGGCCTACGGTCAGTCCGGAAATATGTATCTGACCGAAAATGACGACTCGTTTCCGGATTCATACACATGGCTCCACGCCGACGGCGCGAAAGCCTACATCGATCCCTGCGCATGGCATGACGTAACTTACTTAGCCGACGGCTCGCTCTGGCCCTACCTCGAAGCCGAAGACGTCCACATGTGTCCCACCTTCTACATGCTCTCCAAAAGACTCGGCTCCGATCATCCCAGCCACACCACATCCGTTCCCGTCGATCCTCAGTACAGCTACAGTATGAACGGCTACCTGGGAGACGGTTTCTTTGGTGAAGTCGAGAAATCAGTTGATGTAAAGCACGCCCCCGGAGTCATATTCTTCTCCGAGGAAAATATCTGGACCATTAGCGGCCTGAGCGGTTATCCGCTCAACAACAACAATTTGGTCATCAGGGAGGATCTCACATGGAACAACATCGCCACCTACCACAAAACCAACGGCACAGACCTTAATTCCGGCGTAGCAAACGTAGTATTCGTCGACGGCCATGTCGACTCCGCGAGCGCAAGAAACAGCTTCAAAATAGCCTGGCCAAAATAACATCCCACACCCACACCCACACCATCTCACACATTATTCATTCCTCGTTACATTTCCATCGCCTCCCCCGCTGTTAGCCCAAGCGTTATAGTGGGGCTGGTTATTCTGTTGCAGTGCGTGTGTCGCAAGTTGGTCAGTCCGAAGTCCGGGTATTGTTTACGGACGGACTATCGTGCATTTTCTCAAGAGGTTTTCGCGACCGTCTCACTACTGCAGCACAGCGAGGACACTGGAGGTCCATTATGTTCAGTAGTCTGATCAATATTGTTGAAAGACGCTTGCTTCTTTGTTAGTATATTTGGCGTGACATCAGTTTGTAGTGGTTTTGCGGTATTATGATCGAAGATCGGATTATATTGCAGGAGAGACAGCTTTGAGCAGGAAGATTCTCAGGCGAACGATTTTGGCTATATTTGTATATGCTGTGATATTTGCAGCAAGTTCTGTTATGGCAGAAGGCGTCGAATCTACGCCTGTGTGGAACTGCATCGAGTTACTCGAACCGCAAACCAAGTCGAACCTGAATGGATATGAACGTTTCTTTACCAGCATGTTTCAATTGCCAGTCGAATATGAATCGTCCTCTGAGACTGAGAAGCAGCGCATAGTAGACCGATGGATCAAAGAATTGAGCCGTAATGATTATGAAAAGAGCACCAAGGCTGCGGCGTATCTTGGGATAGTCAAAGCAACTCAGGCTGCCAAAGCCCTCGAAGTTAGAGTTGTTACGGAGCGCGGCGGCCGCACACGATGGGTTTGCACCAGGTCATTGGGTCGAATTGCCAGTAAAAGATCAATACCTGTGTTGATAGGGCTGTTGGATAACTCAAACAAGAATACACGTGTTTACGCACGCGTTGCTCTTGCAGAAATAGCAGGCGTTTATTTCGGCGACGACAAAGAAAAATGGAAAAGTTGGCAAAATGGTGAAACACCTGAGCCAGTCACTTTTACGGAGGGCAGAAGCAGAGATAGTGCCAAGCTGCAACGATCCTACTCAACGAACAAACTCGGTTTTCGTTTACCGGATATGTATGGTCGTATCGTAGATTCGCAGGACTATTCAGATGTACCTGTGCTGGTCATGTCAGGTTCCTGCTGGTGTGGCGGCTGCCAGCAGGATGCAGAGCCTCTCAGGAAAATCGCAGCCGAGTATGCCGGCAGAGGTCTTGTAACAATTCGAAGTGTGGCCGGCGATAATGAATTAGCCGCACTGGATTTTCAAAAACACTACAGGCTGCCATTTGTTCAGTTGCTTGATACGAATCGGTCGTTTGAGAAGCGTTACAACACCGACGGCTGGACATTTCTGATGTTGGCGGATCACAGTGGCAAGATAGTCTATAGAATAAATAGTCCCCATGAAAAAGACTGGTCGGATCTTCGAGGCATTCTTAACAAGATGCTTTCAGTCCCCCTGTCAAAGAAAACTATAATACGGGATGGTATTGCATATATGCCGAGCACTCTGCAGCGGTCAGGAGAAATGGAAAGACAGCGTATGTGCGAAGGTTTTCCATCCGTAGCTTGTGGGACAAATGGACATGTCTATGTCGTATTTACAACTAATCGCAATGGTTCCAGCGATGTATATATTCGTGGTTTCGACGGATATAAATGGTCTGAAGATGTGCCGGTCGCTGCAACTGCGGTTGATGAATACGATGGGACAGTTTTAGTTGATAAAGAGGGACGCATCCGGGTTTGCTGGACAAGTAATGCCGGCGGCAGGAACTATGATGTTTTTACCATGTCATTTTCAGCCAGTTTAGACCCCGGAACGCCTGTGAGATTGACTCGCTCTGATGATGATGCTATGCACCCCAGAATGGCTTGTGATGAGAAGGGACGCATATGGATTACTTATTACAAGTGGCACAAGATGGGAAGGTATTCTCGTGACAAGGAAGTGTATCTTCGCAGACTGGAAAACGGCAGATGGTCGCAAGAAATTCAGATAAGCCCGACAGATGTTCCAAGATATGAGGATCATTCGGACCCAGCTATTTCCAGTTATGGCAATGGTGTGATTATTGCATGGAGTTGGGACTTTCATCCTCCCAACAAGGGTTATTCACGTCAGGCTGGAGCTCCAACAGTTTTTATTCGAGCAATTACGGGAAATATGAACTTAAGCGATATATCCTGTGTCAGTGGGAAAGACATTGATGTGACCCCTGTTTTGGTTACTTCAGACACTCGACAAATCTGGTGTGCATGGGATGGACTCAGCCGGAATCAGCGAAAAAAACTCTGTGTTGGTAATCCTAATGTTGGGCGTAATAACCCGGTCAATAGAATCCTGCCTTTAAGTAAGCCGGTTATTAATGTTTGCAGTCCCTGTTTTGCCAAAGGTCCAGCCGGCCAGCTAACGTTACTCTGGAGTGAAACAGAAGACGGGAGCAAATGGGTGCTTAAGAGGTCCGATTTGAATACGGACAACCAGTGGTCAACGCCGAGCCCTATAGAATCAGCAGGCAGTCCGAGATTCTGTTCAGCAGCCTATGATTTGCAGGGCCAACTCTGGCTTACATATACAGCCCAGACGAAACAAGGCAGAGAATTAGTTGTGAAGAACGCAGGGAATTATAAGCCTCAGCATCATTTGGACAGAGGTAATCGTGATGTAACATCCCGTAATACAGAGGCGATAAAAACATTGCGTCAAGCCATTGACGAACGATACTCATACCGTGATTTGCGAGGTATTGATTGGGACGTGCAGTTCGACAGATACGAGCCGTTGCTGCAACGAGCTAAGACACCAAGGGCGTTTGCAGAGGCTGCCGCCAAAGCATTAAGTCGTGCAAAGGATATGCATCTTTGGGTTAAAATTGATGGTGAAACTATTGGGGGCTTTCACCGCGATATTAAACGTAATTATAATGCAGCCCTTCTTAAAAGAATTCCTCATTACCGGGAATTGAGCAAGTATGTGAGCACAGGCCGTTTCGGCGATGGTATCGGATATATCTTAATAAAGAGCTGGCGAAAAGACGAAAACCAAGTGCTCAAGCCCGCATTAAAAGCTCTCGAGAATCTATCAGATAGTCGAGCGTTAATCATCGATGTGAGGCCCAATGGAGGCGGCTCTGAACCATTTGCTCAAAAGTTTGCTGGTTGTTTTATTAACCGGTCGGCAGTTTATGCCAAACATGTTTATCGAAATACCAATGATCCTGAAGAATGGGGACAAATCCAAGAGCGCAGGCTTGAACCTAACGCAGACAAATCCCCGTATGAAGGCCAGCTCGTCGTTTTGATGGGTCGGGCAAATATGAGCAGTTGTGAAGCCTTTCTCTTAATGATGAAACAGGTACCCAACTGTAAACTCGTAGGCGTCAGATCATATGGAAGCTCCGGTAACCCAAAGCCTTTCGACCTTGGCAATGGCGTGACAGTCTGGTTACCTTCATGGAAGGCTTTGCGCCCTGATGGCACGTGCTTTGAGGGGAAAGGCATTGAGGCCGACATTTTTGTTCGGACCACTGAGGCACAGATACGTAAGAGCGATCGTGTTCTTGAGACCGCCTTGAAGTTACTCCGTAGGCACTAAAAAAAACAACGTTGTTTTGCAGTGGATGTGTTGCAAGTGATTAATTCAACATTTTCTTGAGAAGTTTTTACGGCCGTGTCGCTTATAGAGTACCGCGGGCATACTGGAAGATCAATTGCAATAGAAAAGGAGAAAGAAGATGATTGCAAAGTTCAGCAGGAGGACTTATCGTTGGAGTTTGTGGACGGCTGTGTTTCTTGTGGCGGTGGCGATTGCGCTGCTTGTGACGGTTTCGGGCTGCAGGTCTTCCGGGCGATACCGTGATCAGGGGATGAAGAAAGCTGATGCCAGGTTTAACGAACTGCAGAAGAGGTACGAGGAGTGGACAAATAATACGTTCAGTTCTTTTCTGGAGCGGGGCAAGTATGACGATGCCCCTGAGGAGGTGAAGGCCTGGACGGGGAAAAAGGCCCTGGAGACATTGCGTAAGGGCAGGTCAGCGGGTAAAGACTACTATGTGGCGATTAACACGTTAGGCGAATTGAAGCATAAGAAGGCGGTATTGCGGCTTCTCAAGATCGCAGCCGACGAGGCGGAAAAGGACAATCGTGATCGGTGGATGGCGACGCGGGCGCTTGGACTGATCGGCGACAAGCGGGCAACAGCAAAGCTGATTCACCTGGTGTATCACCCGAATCAGAATACGCGGGTATGGGCACAGATTTCGCTTGTTCGACTGACCAGGCAAAACTTCGGTTACGATTACAAGGCCTGGGGCGCCTGGTGGAACGAGAAGGGCCGCAAGCCTCCTTTTAAGGACCAGGTCGTCAAATGGACAAGCAATCCGGAATATGCCGATCCGGCAAAGCAGCAGGAAAGCGATGCGAGTTTTCTTAAGCGGATTAAGGAGAGTCAGTCGGGCAAGACGCAAAAACGGCAAAAGGCGCTGCGGGCCAGGTTCAGCAAGCGATCCGCTAAGGACAGAGCACTTTACACGCGCCAACAGCTCGGTGAGATTGAATCGCTGTATCAGGTTGCCAATAAGAAGTGGCGGACGCAGGAGGCCAAGGACAGCTTGAAGAAGATGCTTGAAAAGTACGACAAGGCCAATCGTACGGGCTGCGCGCTGTTGTATATGGGCCAGATGTCCTCGGGCGACGAAAAGGAAGCGTATTTGCTCAGGGCGATAGAGGGTCACGGAGACTGCTATTATGGCGACGGGGTTAATGTCGGCGCCTATGCCAGACTGCACTTGGCCGGCTATTATAAAGGTATCCAAAAGACCGACCAGGCCGTCAAACTCTGGAAGCAGATATTGACTAAATATCCAAACGCGATTGACCACAAGGGCTATCGGTTGCGAGACACGGTGAGGCAGCAGTTGAAAGAGGCGAAGGTTGAATTCTGACCAGCCGGTGAACTCAGGTAATTATTGTTGGATAAGGAATGACGATGAAGAATCTGCTGATTAGTTCGGTCATCATCATGACTTGCTTTCTTGTTTGTGGCGTTGGGTGTAATTCGAGAAATGGAGATTCAAGAGCGAGCACGGATGTTGTCGGGGCGGTGGATCCTTTTGTGGGGTGGTATTTGTTAGCCGGCGATACGTTGATTCCGGTCTTGAAAAGGGATGGTACGTACTACTCGGTGTGCCGTGGGTTCGAGGTGCCGTTTAAGGAATGTGCGGAGGGGCTGGAATGGGCTGTTGCGGGGTCGAGCATGGTGGGTACGACGATCGGGGCCGGCGGTGCTTATATCCGTATCGTGGATTCACAGCTTGCGAATTTTATGGAGTCTTACGTGCCCGGGGCCAAGCAGGAATTGACGAGGATCGATCAGCCGTCGTGGCTGCTGGATGCTACGGGGCGGCGGCCGCGGAAAAACGATGATTTTGTCGGTTGGTACGTGCCCATCTGGTTTCCTTATATGAAAATGGAAATACGAAAAGATGGTGAGAAGTACCTGGTTGTGAACCATGTACTCCGTGAGGGCGGTTTGTGGAAGGCCGAGGGAGAGCCCAGGGAACTTACGCCGCTTGGGGATGGATTGGGTTTGACGGGCTTTGACCAGGAAGTTCGGTACAGGCTTACGTATAATAAGTCGTTGAGGCGTTTTGAACTTGAGGGAGGGACTTCGCCTGTTGGTCGGATGCCGCTTTTGCGGGTTTCGGCTTCATGGGAGATGGCGTATGATGTTTTTGGGCCGAATGCTGTGAAGATCGGTATTCCGACCTGGCATTGATGGGGAGTACCAAAGGTACGCGTTCGCTGGCAAGCGGCGTTCCGGGCACGCCCAACGGCAGGAGGCACTCTCCTGCCAACAAAGTAGACTTGTCTAATTCACGCTGAAGCATTACAATACACCTTAGTAAGGAGCAAAACCACTATGGGTAAGGGAATTCAGCCTCTTCGGAAGAAATGGGCAGGTACATTAACGGACAGAGAGCGGTTCAACCGGCAGATGCATTATGATGCGGTGGATCGCTGCTTCAATATGGAGTTTGGGTATTGGAAAGAGAATTTTGAGCAGTGGAACATTTTCGCAGACAACAAAATAACCAACAACACTGAGGCGGACAGGTTTTTTAATTTTGATATCATCAAACTGCATGAGTACCCCTGGATGAATCCTGCATTTGAGCAGAAAGTGATCGAGGAGACCGAAGACAGGAAGATCATACTAAATCAGGATGGATTGGTGGCTGAGGTGCCGAAGGACGGGCACGACACTATACCGCATTTTATCAGGTCCTCGATAGTAACGCCGGAGGACTGGAAAAAATGCAAGGAAGAAAGGCTGAGGCGCAATGACCCTCAGCGAAAACCGGATGTCGAGGCATTGAAAAAACTTTACCCGGCTGACCGTGATTTTCCGGTTGGGCTGTGGTGCGGCTCTATGATCGGCAAGATACGGGATATGCTGATGTTTGAGGGGCTGGCATTTGCATGCTTTGACTATCCGGAGATGGTTGAAGATATGGTCGAGACCTGCTGTGCGCTGGTCGAAGACTACCTTGACCATGTGCTCGGTGAGATCGATTTTGATTTTGCATGGGGCTGGGAGGACATCTGCTTTAAGTCGGGACCGATCGTGTCTGTTGATTTCTTTAAGAGCGTGGTGTTGCCGAGATATAAACGGATAAACAGCAAACTTGCCAGGCACGAAATCGATATTTGGTTTACTGATTGTGACGGTGATTTAAGGCCAATTCTTCCGATGCTGATTGAAGGTGGAATAAATACCATGTTCCCGTTCGAGGTAAATTGCAGCGGTCATCCGGGTCAGATGCTGAAAGAATACGGCAAGGATTTGCGGATCATGGGTGGATTTGACAAAATGGCGTTGGGCGCCGGCCCCGAGGCCATAAAAAAGTATATGGAGACTCTTGTGCCGCTGGTTGAGCGAGGCGGATATATCCCCTTCTGTGACCACCGATGTCCGCCGAATGTCAAACAGGAAGATTATCTTTATTACCTTGACTTAAAAGAACAGATGTTCGGCTTACGCTGAAGATTACAAGCGTCACGAGCGACACGATAGAAAGATAGAATTTACTCAACATATGGCTGTTTTTTCATGTACAATGTCATTTTGCGGCGGATTTCCTGAGCCTGTTTTTTTTGACCGTTTGCGACGGCCAGCTTGATTGCCTTTTCGGCGGTTGTGACAGCTTTTTCATATTCTCCCGCCGCGGCGTACG
>SDBV01003456.1_pt1 | contig 23291 bp, 31 predicted proteins | sample 2277081 | NCBI WGS metagenome assembly SDBV01 (sample SAMN10402039, study PRJNA504765) | marine sediment metagenome | isolation source: marine sediment core GS10_PC15, 223 cmbsf | place: Arctic Ocean: Southern Knipovich Ridge | collected 2010 | reverse complement strand
TGTTTGGACAGCTGTTTGGACAGCTGTTTGGACAGGATAAACAGCTGTCTGTTTCTTGGACAGCTGTTTGGGTGTTTTAAACACAGTGTTTGTTTTCATATCATTCATGATTGCAAGAACATTTTTTATCCCTTCAACTTCATCTTGTATCGTCGATAAAACATCTTTTATCTCATCAGTTTCTTTTTTTTGCAAATTTTTTTCAGAATCAAGGTGTTTAATCCAACCACTAATAGAAGACATATCTTTTTTTACATTGTCGAAACCTTTTCTTGCCTCTTCTTTTACTTTCTCAACCTCTTTTTTTCCCACAAACAACCAAAACATATTATACATTGTAAAACATTCTTTAAAAATCTTTTGTTCTCCGACGACAATTATTTTTCCTTTTACAATAAAAATGTGTCGAAGACCCACCATTTCTAGTGGAAAAAAAGACTGTTTGTCGCAAAAATTTTATACAAACAGGCTGTTTGGACAGCCACAAACACCTTCAAAAATAGCAAACAACTGTTTAAACTAACTAAGGTAACCTTAGTGCACAATCTACGGCAAGAACAAAATTAATATTAAAAATTACGTAAAAATTAATAAATCCTTAAAACCCATATCTAAGATGGACAATACAAGCTTCTAAGAATGCGTAGAGAATTGAGACGATTCAAAAGAGAACATAGAAAAGAAATTAGGTTATTGGTCATCTTGACCTTAAGTTTCACAATAGCATTCACTTGGAGACAGACTATTTTTGACACATTTCAAGTTTTTTATTAATTTTTTCGTGGATGCAAAAAACACAGCTCTTTCAAGTATTTTAACCTAGTCACTAATAATCATCGTATGTTTTGGTTTGATCCGCATAACATCCCATGTCCTAAAAGAAAGTCCTCATGAAAACTAAGGTCAGCTAAGTGCACACAAAAACTTGTTCTCAAGGATATAAATGCTTAAAAATCATTGAAATATCTTTAATTATGGCAGGAGAATTAAAAGATATTAATGGAAATCATTTAGAAAAAGAAGTATTCTATGATCTAGGACCAATTGGACCTCAAAGGCTTCCTCTTTTCTTCAAAGAGAGTTTCTCAGGAAAAGTAATATTTACAGATTTTAAAGAAAGAAGATATTCTTTTACTATAGAACAAGTATCTCTTAACGCAAGTAGATATACGTCTGAGGCACTAGAAAATTATCTTAAGTCATTAGATAATCTTAAGCAATGGATTGAAGAATATGCACAAACCCAGCCTTTGTGCACAGAAAGAGAAATGAGCCCTTCAGATGACGAAGCACATTACCAAGAGGGTTTAGAAAGAGAATTAACCTCTTTGAATAAATAATTCCCTAAAAACACTTCTAAGTGTAAATACTTCGTACAACCTATATTGTGCGAACATGCGATAAATTTATAAAATAGTTCGTACAATCTAATCTATGAAAAAAGAGGAATTTTTGGAAAAACTTTGTGTAGAATTAAAAATCTCAAAAAATTCAAATTATACCCTTAGAAATTATTTCAGAGCAAATGCATCTTTGCTAGATTTTGTTAAAAAAAATCCCGAGCAAATAACAATAGATGATGTAAAATTATTTATGTCTGAAAAATTAACAGAACAAGCAGCTTCAACAATAATTGTTTTTCTATCCGCATTAAGGTTCGCATACTCTTCGATTTTAGGAAAGGATATTACGGCAAGCATTAAAAGGCCAAAAAGAGAAAAAAAACTTCCCGCGGTTTTAACAAAAGATGAATTAAAAAGATTACTTAATGAAATTCCAACTAAAAAAAGTAAGCTGATGGTTTCTTTGGCTTATGCTTGTGGATTTCGTGTTTCAGAATTGATAAATCTTAAAGTGAACGATTTGGACTTTGATGAAATGATTGGGTATGTACGTCAAGCAAAAGGAAAAAAAGATCGGGTTTTCAATATTCCTAAATTTTTATTAAGATTTTTGAAGCGCCAAGTTCAAAAACAACAAGAAGCAAACCAAGAACATCTTTTCTCAGGCCCAAAAGGTAAACTTACAGATAGAAATATACAAAAAATTGTGAAACTAGCAGCACAAAAAGCAGGAATTAATAAAGAAGTACATCCTCACACACTAAGACATAGTTTTGCAACGCATCTTCTTGAAAATGGCACAGATATAAGGATGATCCAAGAACTTTTAGGGCACGCAGATTTAAGTACAACCCAAATCTACACCCATATATCAACAGAAGAACTTAAAAAAATTCCTTCCCCTATTGATAACATGTAAAAATGCCTAAAAAACAATTAATACTATTCAAAATAAAATCAGAAGTTTTTAGTAGAGACAAATTTCGTTGTCAAAAATGCAATCATCTTGGAAATTCAGAAGAATTAGAAGTGCATCATATAAAAATGAGAGTTGATGAGGGGGCGGACGAAAAAGAGAATTTAATAACGCTTTGTTTTATTTGTCATTATTTTGCTCCAGATAGCGAAGAAGATTTCAAAATTTTCTTGGGAGAAAAAATAGATGGAACAATTTTAGATACATTTAGAAAATCCCAAAAATCAATATCAAAAAGATCAAAAAAAGGAATGGCACAAAAAGCTTCACAAGGAATACACGTTTCTCGCACACCCTTCGGTTACAAACTCGAAAACAAAAAATTAGTTCAAGCAGAAGATTTTTATTTGGTCCAGGAAATTTTTCAAGATTTTTTAAACCAAAAAATAAGCCTAACCCAATTAGCCAAAAAATACGATTTCTCTGTCAATGGTCTAAAAAAAATCCTAAGAAATCAAACATATCTCGGAAAAATAAAATTCGACGGTCAAACCCACCAAGGGTCACACAAACCATTAATTTCTTCAACATTATTTAATCATGTTCAAAATAAATTAGAAGATTTGGGAATAAAATAACTATCTCTTACTACTCTGCCTCTTTTTTCTTGCCTTACTATCTCCTGGCTTGTAAGTTTCTTTCCTTCTCACGTCGGCAATTAACATATTTCTGTCATATGCTAAAAACGCATCTGTTAATTCTTTTGATTTTGTAAAACTAATTATTGCCTTAGCCAAGGCAAGTCTTGCTGCTTCGATTTGGCTTTTTTCTCCACCACCTTTAACAAATACTGAAACGTCAAAATTTATTTTTCCTAAGACATTTTGAGTAATTCTTAATGGCTCTTCAATTTTTAATCTGTCAAACATTTGCAGATTTTTATAATCTTTTTTATTAATTGTAATTTTCCCAGTACCTTCTGTAAGAATTGCTCTAGCAACAGAAGTTTTTCTTTTTCCCGACGCAGTTATTCTTTTCATTTTAAAAATTTCTCCGAAATTTTTTCTATTGTAGTTTTTTCTACTATCGCAATTTCTTTTTTTCTAAAAAAGAAAGCCGTTTTCATTTGAATAATTCCTCCACTCTAACAATCTTACTTTTGTTTGGAATTCCTGGCATTCTTCCAGCGAGAATCTTTTTAGACTCTTCAAATTCTTTTGGAACTCCAGAATAACATTTTATTTTTTTGAAAACTTCTTTCCCTATCCCCATTCTATGATTTGGCAACATACCTCTAATAGATCTCTTAACAATTTTCTCACTTGTCCTTGAAACTTTAGGACCTTTTTGCCCACTTCCAATTTTTGTTCTTTGTTCTGCAAATTCTGCCTTAACCATTTTTTTATTTCCAGTAATAATTATTTTATCACAATTTAAAATAACAAATTCCTCTCCTTTCAAAGCTTGCTTTGCTACAAAACTTGCAAGTCTTCCTAAAACAGCGCCTGTTCCGTCGATGATTTTCATTTTTTTAATACCTTAATCCCTTTAGCTTCAGGATTTTTTTTAATTTCTTCGAGTATACTAAAAGTTTCAATCTTAGCTTTTAATAGTTTTTCTTTTGCTTTTTCTGAAAAACCCAAAGCAATTATTTTTACTTTTTTGTCTATTTCCCCTTGACTCAAAACTTTTCCAGGAATAACAATAATTTCACCATCTTTAGATTCTTTATTTATATCTTCAAGATTAACATTCAATCTATTTTTCTTAGAACCTGAAATAACCGAGGCAATCTCATTCCAGTTTTCATTTTTTTTAGCAGCAATGATAGTCTCAACTAAAATAGGATTCGCTTTTCTTCGCAATTGTTTTTCTATTAATGTTTTTGTTTTCATTTTATCTTTATAGCAAGAAGTATAACTTCCCACTATTGCTTGCGCTCGCAGGTAAAAATCTAACATAATTTGCTTTTATAAAACTATTGTTATGCGGAGTAAAGGATTCGAACCTTCGTAAGCACTAAGCTAACGCCTCTTGAGGGCGTCCCGTTTGACCACTCCGGCAACTCCGCCTAAAAATAGAATCAATTAACTATATAAAAAGCTTTAGAATTACTTAAGTTTCTTAGAAATCTCTGCCAAATCTTTTTTCAAAACATCAATAGATTTCTTAAAGATGTCCCTGACATTCATTTGCCCAAATGATTCAAGACTCACAATTAATTCTTTTCCATAGTTTATCTCTGATTTTTTCCCAGCCCTTTCACAGATTCCCTCACAAAAATCAAGAATTTCTTTTTCTTTATCGTCGATAATAACAAGTTTATTCCCTTTATCCTTTATCTCATTTTTTGGAAAGGTTTTTTTAATTTCTGCCGCAAACTCCTTGTCCATTGTTATCTCTGAGGCATTCCTATAAAACATTAATCCTGGGGAGAATCTTGCATGTTTACTTCCTCTTCCAGGTTTAACATTTGCAACTAATTCCAGTTCTTGCCCTTTACTTAAAATAGTTATAGGAATATTCCCATAAACAACATCAAAATCCCCCCTTAATTCTTCAGAGTTTACTATTCCCTCTTTTTTCACACCCAACTTCAGCTTCCCCTCTGTTTTTTCTGTTACAACGTTTTCTGCTTTCAGGGGGGTTAATCCAATTCTATGAGCAATTGTTTCATCATAAAGCGGGGAATCATTTTTCGAGATTTCCACATCTTCTACAGCAAGAATTAGAATTTCCTCAATATATCTTCTGATAGCATTAGCAAGAGATTCTTCAATCTCTGCTTTGAATACAAATTTATTGTCTTTTTCGTTTACAAGTTCCATATTAAAATATAAAAATTCGGTTATTTAAACTTATGGTCTTCTACCTCTTCGGCCACCTTTTTTCTTTGGCCCGCCTCGAGGGAATCTAGTCGTATCAAGTATGTTAATTATCTTGTACCCAGAACGTGTCAGGCTTTTAATAATCGCATGAGCGCCCGGTCCTGGAACAGCATTTCCTGTCTTTGACCTTATTCTAATATATAATGACCTAACTCCCAAATCCTTAATATTTTCGTCAATTCTCTTTGCAATAAACATAGCAATTGTAGGATTCGCCTTTAATCGTCCATGTTTTGTAACCATGCCCCCAGTAACCTTTGCAATTGTCTTCCCAGACATGTCTGTAACATGAACAATTGTGTTATTGAACGAGGTATAAATATTAACGACCGCTTCAACTTCTTTTTTCACAGAAGCTTTTTTCTCTGGCTTATTCCTTGGTTCTTCAGCATTAGCTTTAACATCTTCTTCCTTATTTTTTGTTTCTTCAACTTTTTCTTTCTTAATCTCTTCTGTTTTTTCTGTTTTATTCATTCTTAATTTCCTCCACTTCTTCCTTAATCTTTGCTTGTGTTTCATTCACATCTGCTTTAGCACCTGTTTCTGGAATTTCTAATCCACTTTCCTCTTTTTTTCCAGCAGGTTTCTTTTTTGAGACCTTCAGAGAAATCTTATTCTCTAACACTATTGGAACAATGTATGATGGCCTGTTAACAACTTTTTCATCAATCAAAACTTTTTTATGAGTAATCAATTGTCTCGCGCCCTTTGAAGTAGTCGCCATCTTTTTTGTCACAAGGACACTCTGCAATCTTCTTTTTAGATAATCCTCTTTATTCAATGATAAAACATCAGCAATCGAATCAACTTTTATCCCAATTTTCTTCAACTGGTTGAACAATGCTCCTTGCTCTTCTGGTTTAGCAGAAATAAGTTTTTTAGCTTTCTCCCTTATAGAACCGACATTCGCTTCAGCTTTCCAAATCTCTCTCTTATTTTTCAATCCAAATTCTTTTTTAATCCGCGCCTCTTCATCAATTCGCACTTTGTCAAAGGGTCTTTTGGGTTTTGAATATGTCTTATGTTTTCGTTTCATTTCTTCTCCTAATTAGAAACCTTATTTTTCTTTTTAATTCCCGCCCCTTTACTTCTGTTCCTTCTAAAATTACTTCTTGTTCTTTGTCCTCTAAGAGGTAATCCCGCGCTGTGTCTGAATCCCTTGTAACTTTTAATTTTTTTCAATCGCTTTATGTCAAATTCATTTTGCAATTCAAGATTGCTTCCTGTCAGATGTTTGTCTTCTCCTGTTTCAAAATCTCTTCTTCTATTCAAAATATAATCTGGCGCAGTAGGATTTTTTGCAAATTCAGTAATCTTCTCCACTTCTTCTTCAGTTAGAGAGCCAATCTTCCTTCGCTTGTCAATTTGCAATATTTTACAAAGAGCATTAGCCATGCTCCATGAAATCCCTTTAATTGTAGCCAAACCAGCATAAATAGTCATTCCCCCTTCAATGTCCTTTGACAAAATCCTAACTATTCTTTCCTTATACTTCTTTTCTTCTTGTATTTGTTCCATTTTAATGTGTAAATATGTTTGTTCGCTCAGGATTTATTAACTCTGCAAATAATCTTTTTTCAATTGCCTTCTCAGGATCAGGCAAGTTAGGAATTCTCTTCTTCATGTCATCAAAGCTCTCAAATTCCTTTTCCTTTCTTTGCTTTATAATCTCCTGCATGTGCTTTTTCCCAAAACTAGGAAGCATCTCAATCTGATGAAGTCTTTTGTTGATTGCTTCTGCTTTGTTGAAAAAATCCACGAATTCTTTCTCTCTTTCTTTCACAATCTTACTTATAAATTCTTCTAATTGTGCCTTCGCAGCTTCAGTTAATTTTTCCCTATGTAATCTTCCAAGAATATAATATATTTTATCCCTCTTGGCATCTCCTATATAGGCTTCTTCTCCTACCTCTAAAGAAACACCTCTTCGAGGAACAAGCTCAAGCAAAGTCAAATTCTTTTTTCCAATAGCTTGAGCGATGGGCATCATTTTCCTTTCTAGAGGATATCCATTCGGAAGGTAATCTAATATTATTGCGTGTTCTTCTTTTTCCATGTTCTTTATTTCGTTTCTTTAATTGTATTAAGGATTTTTTGCGCCTCATCATCATCTAAACTCACATCTGTGAAAATCTTATTTAATTCTTCTGCATTCTCTGGCATCAGGTCAATTACCTTTACAATATGCTCGTCCTTAACCTTCATCATTTCCAAATCTTTCAACTTCTTTTTAAGTTTGTTCGCCTCTTCTTTTTTCACCTTCATAAACTTTTTTATAAAACCAATTATATCTGTCTCTTCTGCGTCTTCCTTTTTAATATACTTAAGAGCTTCAGCCATACTTAATGGTTCTTTATTAATTATCATCTTATTAGAGGGGCTTTATTTTTTTTAAATGTATTGGCTCAATTAAAAAAAGTTTTTCTTTATTTTGATCTTTAATTTTGACAATGTGTGCTCTCCCTCTTTTTCCTTCAATAACACCTGTTCTCCCTTGAAGTCTTTCAGGAAAACTGCAGTTTACAGACCATTCCCTAACTACAGAAACAAAATCTCCTTTTTCTAATTCTTGAAAGTACTTACTAAGTTGTATCTTTCCACGAGTTCTGATAGATTTCTTTTTAACCATATTTTACCGAGAAACATACTCTTTAAAAAACTATCTTAAATCAAATCTCCTCTTTCTCTTGCATCATTCATCCTTTGAAGAATTGTATTAAACATTTTTCTGCCGAAAGTTTTTACACCACAGGTTTCGCAGAAATCAATAACACTTTCGTCTAATACATCTTTTCCACAATAAATACATTTTTTCACCTGATTTTATCCCTCTTCTTTTTTTAGCAAAAACAGGTTTTTAAAGATTTGCGCCTCTTTTATAGTTACTCGTATCTCAGAGCATCGGCTGGTTTAAGTTTAGAAGCTTGCATTGCGGGCAATACTCCAGAGATAGTACCGACGACAAAAGAAAAAAGTAATGCTCCTAAATAGATTAGTGGATTTGAACTTGCTTGAAGTATATTTGTTCCTAGTGCTTGGGCTGCTATGAATTCTGCACCTTTTGCGAGCCCTATTCCAATTCCCACACCAATTGCCCCGCCAATTAATCCAAGTAATCCTGATTCTATCAAGAATAAAAGTAAAATATCTGAGTTCCGTGCGCCTACTGCTTTCATTGTTCCAATTTCTCTTGTTCTTTCTATGACAGATGTGTACATTGTATTCATGATTCCAATTCCTCCAACAAATAAAGAAATTGCTGCGATTCCTACCAGAACTCCCTGCACAACGGCAAAAATATTTTGAAAAGTATCTAATAATTGTTCAGAAGTTTGAACAGTGAATGTTTCTTGGTCTTGTTTTTCTCCTCTTGCTTGTCTTAATTTTCTTTCAATTGTTTCAGCAACATTTTCTGGATTAAATCCTTCTGCTGTTTTAACAATAATTTGACTCTCTTCATCTTCAATATCTAAAATTTCTCTTAGAGTTTCTTTTGGCACATAGAGAACTGCATCATCCATTGGGTTTCCAACTTTTTCTACAACACCAATGACCTTGAAATCATATCCTTCAATTTCAATAGTGGATCCAATCTCAACGCTTTTTTCCCAAATATCTCCATAAACATGATTGTAACCTACAACTACCTTGAATTTTTCTCCTTTTTTGAAAACCCTTCCTTCCACTTCTAATTCTCCTAACGCAAGTAGATTATCCATGTCTTCTGGATTTACTCCATAAGCAAATCCTATATTTAGCTCTCCTTTGAATTTTGCTTGTCCTTGCTTACCTAAATATCCTGAAGCCCACTCAACACCTCGGACATTTTCAATAATTTTCAAATCCTCACTTGTTAAAATTAAACTAGGTCCTGCTGTTCCGGGCATACCCATACCCTTTGGTTGGATAATAATTTTGTCTGCTCCAAGTTTTTCAAATTCTTCACCAATATAGTCTTGCAATCCTTGTCCTAAGGAAATTAAAGAAACAACTGCGGCGATTCCAATAAAAATCCCAATCATAGTTAACCAAGAACGTAATCTTCTTCTCTTTAGATTATTTAATGCCAAAGAAAAATAATCTTTCATTTGACATACCTCTTATGGCGAATGAAAGAAAATTTCTTATTTACCTTCATCTTATTTCCTCTTTTTTAATTTTCTTTTTTTCCTAATTCTATAAGCTATGTAAAAAATAATTAAACTCCCAACTCCAAAAGGGATTGCATAATTTGGTTTTTTAATCAATCCAAGTTTTTGTGCTTCTTTTATTGAATAAACCTTTAAGGTAATTTCTTTTTGTTCTATAAATTCTTTGTTTGTTGCATCTCTATATCTTAATGTTACTGGAAGTTTGATTGAACTAGAAGCACTAGGATTTATGTATGCATGATATTCAATACTATCAAAATCATCACTATTAATATCTCCTATGTATTGTTCCTTTTCTGAAATAAATTTCACTCCGATGATATCATTTACTATTAAATAAGTAAATTTGATATCAGATAATCCTGAATTAACAACTTTTATTGAAAATGTGTTTTCCCGGTCTCTTATTAAAATAGTGTCTTCAGAAAAAATACTTAATTCAGGAGGAGAATTAACGATTAAACTTATCTCTTCTCTTTTTTCGGGTTGCAGTTCTCCGCTTATATTACTATAAGTTATGATTACAGGAATTTTGTAAATTCCAGAACTTGCTGTTGGTAAGGCAATAATATTAAAATTGAAAACTTCGTCGTCTCCTTCGTCAAGGGAATCAAGAAACTTTTCAGAGCCGGATTTATACGGCGCAAAGGCATCAACTTCTGATAAGTCTAATTTTACATTCAAGTTTTTAATTTCATCTCCAAAAGTATTTTCTATTTCAATAGAAACTTTTGCTGTTTCACCAGGCATAATTTCTTCTGGAGTGCTTTCAACATCTATTATTGAAAGTGCTGATACAAGGCTCAAGCTTAAGAGAATTACAAAGACTAGGGTGATTTGTTTGTTCATTTTACTTTCCTCTGCTCCACTATCTTTCCATCTCTTATTTTTAAAACTTTCCCTGCATATTTTATAAGGTCTAAATCATGTGTGACAATAATTATTGTTTTTCCTTTTTTATTAAATTCAACAAAAAGTTTTATGATTTCAAGCCCTGTTTTTGTGTCTAAATTGCCTGTTGGCTCGTCTGCCAATATCACTTCTGGATCATTTGCTAATGCTCTTCCTATTGCCACTCTTTGCCTTTCTCCTCCAGAGAGTTCATTAGGTAAATGAGTTCTTCTATGTGTTAATTTAACTTGTTTGAGAATATTTTCTGCTCGTGCCATTCTTTCTTCTTTATTAACTCCTTGAAAAATCATTGGGAGAGCAATATTTTCAATTGCAGTAAGAGTTGGAATTAAATTAAATGATTGAAATACAAATCCTATTTTTTTTCCTCTGATTTGCGCTAAACCTGATTCTGTTAGATTTTCTATATTTTGTCCGTCAAGAAAAATGTCCCCTTTACTTGCAAAATCCAATGCTCCCACAAGATTCATCATTGTGCTTTTTCCGCTACCTGAAGGACCAACTATGACTAGAAAATCTCCTCGCTCGATTGTTAAATCTACGTCAGATAGTGCATTTACTTCACTATCTCCCATTTTATAGATTTTACTAATTCCCTTCAATTGAATGATTGGTTCCATTGAATCTCTGTCTCAACACCTTATTTAAAGTTAATTGAGTTGTATTCACAAGTTTTATAAACAAAAAATCAGAGTTATTTATATGATAATTCCAGTTAGATGCTTTTCATGTGGGAAACCAATTGGTCACCTGTGGGAAGAATACAAAAAACGAATAGAACAAGGCGAAAAACAGAAGAAAGTTCTTGATGAACTTGGTTTGGAAAGGCCTTGTTGCAGATCAATGTTTCTTGGACAAAAAGATTTCGTAGAGCTAATTGGGAAATTTAAGAAGAGTTAATTTTCCATCTGCTGATATAATTACAATTTTCACAAGTTATTGATTTTGTTTTATTCTTGATTCTAATTTTAGGATTTCGGTAAGGAGATAAACATTTTTTACAAAACTTTTTTCTTGAATCTTTTAAAGAAACATTGTGTTGCATGGCTAATCTTTTTATTTTTTTGATTTCTTTAGGATTTTTGTTCTTAATATCTATGAAGAATTTTTGAACTTGGCTTTTTGCTTCTGTTTTTGAGAACTTTTTCATAATTCATTAAGGAAATGTAATATATAAAATTAAAGAGGACAGCTTGATGCTTTGGCGCCTTTTCGGGCACTACTGACACCAACATAGGAAGCTTAACTTCTGTGTTCGGAAAGGGAACAGGTGTTTCCAACCTATTATGGCCGTCTTCAAAATTAGGTTATTATTTTGGTTTATAAAACTTTTTATATCGTTAATTCTCATTATTTCTATGCGGGTATGCCGGAGTGGTCAAACGGGACACGTTAAGGGCGTGTTAGCTTAGTGCTTACGAAGGTTCGAATCCTTTTGCCCGCATCATAAAAAACTAAAGATTCCTTTCTGAATAATCAATATCATAAGGATAACTTTTATGAATAAAGGAACTGCAATAAATGCAGTCAAAATTAATATAATTGCTGTTAAGAAATCAATCCATCCCCCAACATCTTTGGGAAATCCCATAAAAGATTTAATCAATAATACAATTCCTAAAACAATCAAAATTTGTGAAGGAATTTCTGTTAAAATACTCAAGCCTAACATAGTTCCTGCAGCAACATCTATCGCTCCTAAAATCTTGACCAACATGTTTTTTAAACTAAGTTTCTATTTAAAAAAGTATCAGTTACATGCGCTTGTAACTCAGCCTGGATTAGAGTGCCACCCTCCTAAGGTGGAAGTCGAAGGTTCGAATCCTTCCAAGCGCGTTTAGGATTCGATAAATAGGTTTAAATGCTTTCAAATAGGAAGGTTATGCGAAGGAAACTTCGTGTCCTCGCTTCGGATTCTACCTTGCGCGTTTACCATCGTAAACTTTAAAACTAACCTTTCAATATTTTTTTGATGGAAATAAGGCAATATAAAATTTCAGAATGTATTGATAAAATTTCAGATATTGGAAACTCTTCGTTCAACCATTTTTATACAAAAGAAAAAATTCTTGAGAGATTAAAAGAGAAACAATATTGGATATTTATTATCGAGGAAGAAAATTTTCCCATTGGATTTGAAATTTCTTACAAAGAAAATAGTGATACTTATCTTTGGCTCATGGGCGTTCATCCAAATCATAGGAGAAAAGGCTTGGGTTCCAAACTAATAGATATACAAACAGAAGTTTCTAGGGAAGAAGGTTATTCAAAGATAAGAATAAAAACACATGATGGTCATCCAGAAGCTATCAAATTATATTTAAAGAACGGATTTGTTAAAGTAGGCATAGATCTAGATCATTGGGGAATAGGGAAAGATGCCATTCTCTTCGAAAAAAGTATTAATAATAAACTTTAAAACCCCATATTAGATAATTATATCAGGCGCGCTGGTAGTTCAGTGGTAGAATCTCTGCCTTCCAAGCAGATGACTCGGGTTCGAATCCCGACCGGCGCATTTTTGAAAATGAAAGCTAAAGAAATATATGAAAAACTCGAAAAAGATTTTATCAAACCAGGTCTTTCGGATGAATGGCAAGGAATTGAAGAAGGATATGGAGAATTCCTTAGTGAGAATTTCAAACAAAGAGCCATGGGGATTGTCTGTGATAATGCAGATAAAATAACAAAAGTTTACACAGCTGTTTTTCCAGAAGACAATGTTATGCAAAGAATCTTAGAGGAGAAGAGGGAAAATGTTATGTTGTTTATGCACCACCCATTAATTTGGGACATTAGAAAATCCCCAGCAGTTTTCCAACCACCGAAAAGAGAATATCTCGAAGAGTTTAAAAAAAGAAACATTTCAATTTATGTTTTACATGTTCCTTTGGATAATTATGGAGAATATTCTACTAGCAAAACTTTAGCTGATGCAATTGGAGTAAAAATAGAAAAACCCTTTGCAAGTTATTTCGGCTCTCTGGCAGGAGTTATCTGTTCAACAAATCTTAATTTTAATAATTTGAAGAAAAAATTTGCCGAAGTCTTAGGTCATGAGGTTAAAGATTACAGATATGGGGATGAAATTAAAGATAGAAAGATAGCAGTTGTTGGAGGGGGAGGAACTGATCTTGATGTTCTTAAAGAAATGGTTCAGTTAGGAGTGAATACAATCGCTACAGGAATTGTTGTATTAAATAATCATTCTTCTCCAGCACATAAGTTTGCAAAAGAGCATAAAATTAATTTACTTGGCGGAACACATTACTCTACTGAAAAGTTTGCCTGCCAAGCAATGTGTAATTATTTTAAGAAATTAGGTTTAGAATCTGAATTTATTCCTGGGGAACCAGTAATGAAAGACTTATAACAAAAAATGGAAGAACAATCAGCACAACAACCAAGGACAAGTAAGTTAACAAGATTAGCAAATTTCCACGATAAGAATTACAAATTACTATTGTTAATCCCATTAGCAATTTTGCTTTTTTCATTCATTTATATGTCATCATTCTATTCTCAAAATAATGATTTTATAAGAAGAGATATCACACTAAAAGGGGGAACTTCTGTAACAATTAGTGGAGATTTGAACACAGTCGAATTAGAACAAGCGCTTTCTAATCAACTTGGAGAATTAGGCACAAGAGAAATTTATGATTTGATTACAAGAGAAAAATTAGCAATTGTTATAGAAACAACTTCTGATGGAGAACAAGCAAAACAAATTTTAGAGGAGTATCTCGGATATGAGCTAACAGAAGAAAATAGTAGCTTTGAGTTTACTGGTTCAACCTTGAGTCAGAGTTTTTACAGGCAGCTTTTAATTGCAATTCTCATAGCCTTTCTTTTCATGGCAATAGTTGTTTTCATTATTTTCAGAACACCTATTCCATCTGCAGCTGTCATAATTTCTGCTTTCGCAGATATACTGATGACATTAGTTGTTGTAAATCTCTTGGGAATAAAAGTTTCAAGTGCAGGAATTATAGCCTTTTTAATGTTAATAGGTTATTCTGTTGATACAGATATCTTGCTGACAACAAGAATCCTAAAACGAGATGAAGGCTCACTAAACAAAAGAATTTTTGGGGCATTCAAAACAGGGACAACAATGACATTGACATCTCTTTTAGCAGTTGTCTTTGCTTTAGTCGTGGTAAGCTCATTCTCTTCTGTACTAGCACAAATTTTCACAATCCTTTCAATCGGGCTTTGCTTTGATTTGCTAAATACTTGGATAACAAATGCTTCAATACTTAAATGGTACATGGAGAAAAAGAAAAAATGAAATTAAAACTAACATGGAAAATCTGGTTATTATTAATTGTTTTGGCATTATCTCTGATATCTCTTTTCATAACTCCGACATTTCTGAAAGAAGGAGTTTTAATATCTTCTGTTGAAGGAGATTCAAACGCATTTGAACAAGGTTTAAGGCAAGGACAGGTTATAACAGAATTAGATGGACAAAAAATATCTAGTGTTGAGGATTTTTCAAAAATAATAAAAGAAAAATTCCCCTCAGAAGAAAAAGTAAAAACAACATTTACAGTAGATGAAGTAGACTACATCCTTTATTCAAATTCTTCACCAGAGATAATTGTTTTAGAAATTCCAAAAACAAATATCAAATTAGGATTAGATTTAATGGGAGGCTCAAGAGCACTAGTTCAGGCAGAAAATGAAAAGCTCTCGTCTGAAGAAGTTAACGATTTAGTAGATATAGTCAGCAATAGATTCAATGTTTATGGAATAACTGATATGAATATCCGCCCTGTTTCAGATTTAGAAGGAAACCACTTTATGCTAATAGAAATTGCAGGAGCCACCCCAAAAGATTTAAGAGATTTAATTTCACAGCAAGGAAAATTCGAAGCAAAAATTGGAGAGGAAGTAGTGTTCATAGGAGGAGATAAAGATATAACTTCTGTTGCAAGATCTGGCCAGGATTCAGGAGTTTATTCCTGCAACGAAGCCCAAGAAGGACAGGTTTGTAGTTTTAGATTTGTTGTTTATCTCAGCGAAGAAGCTGCAAAGAGACATGCAGAGATAACAGATGAACTTGAATTAAATTCAACTCCTGAAGGAACTTACCTATCAAAACCCCTTGATTTGTATATCGATGATAAATTTGTTGATAGCCTCTTAATTGGAGAAAGTCTTAAAGGAAGAGTAGAAACAAGAATCTCTATTTCTGGTTCGGAGAGTGGTGCCACAAAGAATGATGCTTATATCGCTGCAGAAGAAGAAATGCACAGGTTACAGACAATCCTTATCACAGGAAGTCTACCTTACAAGCTAGAAATAGTAAAATTAGACACAATTTCACCAACACTTGGAACTGGATTCATTAAGAATATCCTCTTAGCAGGTCTGGCTGCCCTATTTGCAATAGCACTTATTGTTTCCATAAGATATAGAAAATTAAAATCTTCCTTGGCACTACTTCTAACAAGCATATCAGAAATAATTATTATATTAGGAATAGCTGCTTTAATAAAATGGGATCTTGATCTACCAAGTATCGCAGGAATCTTGGCTGTAATTGGTACAGGAATCGACAGCCAAATTATTGTCCTCGATGAAGCAAGACAATCCCGTTTCTTAAGTATAAAACAAAGAATGAAAAGAGCATTCAAAATAATCTTAGGAGCTTATTTCACAGCATTAGTGGCGTTAATTCCTTTATGGTGGGCTGGAGCAGGTTTGCTAAAAGGTTTTGTATTCACAACAATACTTGGAATTACAATTGGTATATTAATCACAAGACCCGCTTTCGTAGATATAATCAAAAAAATAGAGGGATAAAAAAGATGCTACCGCAAACACATTTATTATTAGGAATAATTTTCGTAGCCGTGATTTTTTTAATCTTCCCATCTGTCGGAATTATGAATGCAGCAATAATCCTCGCTGCTTCAGTATTAATAGATATAGACCATTATTTCTATTACATTTACAAAATAAAAAAATTAAGCCCAATCAAAGCTTATGAGTGGTACAGGGGACACCACAAAAAATGCAAGGCAATCCCAAAAGAGAAAAAATCAGAAATTCATTTCGGGACGTGCGTCTTGCACGGCATAGAAATCTTGATACTTCTTTTCGCACTAGGATTCTTTGTATCAAATATATTTTATTTTATCCTAATTGGATTCACGTTCCATCTAATTACAGATTTATCCGCAGAAATAACCCTCTACAACAGATTCAATAAAGTTTCTGTCATCTACTCCTTTCTTAAATCCAAGGGATTGACTTTTATAGATGATTTGGAATTATAGGATATAAATACTTTTAAATCTGTTACTCATAAATTTAAAATGAAGATTGGCATAATTGGTGTAGGAATGGTTGGAGGAGCCACAAAAGAAATTTTTGAACAAGTGCATGAAATTTTTCCTTATGATAAATATAAAGAACCATACAATTCTGAAGAGCACATAAATAGATTAGCTGAAAATTCAGAAGTTGTTTTTATTTGTGTGCCAACACCTATGAAACCCAGCGGAGAGATGGATTATTCTGCTATTTATCATTCATTAGATTTATTGAATAGGAAAGTAAAAGAAAAAACTAGAAATCCAGAAGATATAATTGTGGTGATTCGCTCAACTGCTGTTTCGGGTTCAACAGATAAGTTTGCAAGACAATACTCTTTTCATTTTGCATTTAATCCAGAATTTTTAAGAGAGAAATATGCAGTAGAAGACATGAGAAACACAAATCGGGTTGTTATTGGGGTAAATACTGCGGAGGATTACAAAAAAGTAGAAGAGGTCTATAAACCTCTTTTTCCAAATGCTAATTATATACATCTAGATATAAAAACCGCAGAAATGATAAAGTACTCAGCAAATGTAATTTTAACAGGGCAGATAGCTCTTGCAAATGAGATTTATCAAATCTGCAAGACAATGAAGATAGATTATAATAAAGTAAAAGATACAATTCTATTGGACGAGAGAATTGGAAAAAATATTGATGTTCCGGGTCCAGATGGAAATCTTGGATTTGGTGGAAAATGTTTTCCCAAGGATTTAAATGCTCTTATTTATTTAGCAAGAGAAAATATGTATCGCCCATATTTACTCGAGGAAATTTGGAGATTAAATGAAAGAGTAAGAAAAGATAAGGATTGGCTAAACATCGATGGCGCAACTTCTGAAAACTTTTTTGAATCAAAAGATCATTCTGAATTATAATTCTCAAAGAAATTTTTAACTATCTCAACAAATTTCCTCTTTTCTTCTAGAGGAAGTTTGAAATAATTTCCTATATGTTTAGAAAGGTCTGGATTTGGATCGTCTCCTCTGTGCGGAGGTTCTATTATTTTTGAGGTTATTTGTTCTGTTCCATCATATCCAATATCACTTTGAACAGCAAGTATCTCTACTGGATAAAGAGATTCTAGATAAATTTGGTGAACAACTTGCATACAACGAGAAATATGGTCAGGATTAGAAACAATGATGATTCTCTCTATACCTCGTTGAGAAAACAATTTCCATGCCCTTTTTATTTCTTCGTAAGTATTTTGTGAAATTTTTTCTGCGACAACATGACTTTTTACATATTTTTTCAATTTATTTAAATTAATTCCCCTAAATTGTGCAAAATTTTGCAAATCTCCGAAATGTTCGAGCATATATTGAACAGTCCATTCTGATTCTTTCAAACCATCTTTTTCAGATGCACCTGTTCCAAAAATCACAATTTCTGGCTTTTCTTGGTGAACCAGAATCAGGGTTTTTGCAACTTGTCCGAGTAAATTCTTTTCTTTATCCCCCCACTAGTGGAGTTCCCAGTTTTCTGCGTAGAGATGCCTTCCACAACAAAGTATGCCTGTTTTCATTTTCTTGAATCCAAAGATCAATCTGAACTATAAATTCAGAACTTATTTCTCAAATATAATTCGACACAGCCAATTAAGTGATCTACAGCAGGAATTCCCTCCATTCCTCCTTCAATTAAAAATTCCTCCAATCTTTTAGGGTCATCTTTTAGAAATAATAAATCACTATGCTCTTGATTTCCTATGTCAACTTCTGATTTTTTAGCATTTAAAGGAACATAAATGCCCATTGTTGTATCATGATTACTTCCAAAAATAGCACCTAAAGTTCTAAAGGATTCTATATCAGTTTCAGTTGGAGCAGTTTTATTAGCATAAGCTGTTTCTTCATTGCATTCTTCTAATGTTGTAGAGAAAACAGTTTTAGGAGGAAGATCTTTTTTTCTTTTAACAAATCCAGCACCCATTACTCCCAATCCTCTTTGATCAGAAACTTTTCCCTTAACACCAATCAGGAAATATCCATCAGAGGTTCTTTGTAATGCATTTATACTATGGGGATTAGGATAATGAGAATTAAGTCTCCCATTTTCATAATTTACTGAAAATGTTTTATGTCTTAATATGTTATGAGGCATATAATTTGTTTTACTTAATAAAAACTCAACCCCTCCTCTCACCAGATTATGTCCTTCAAACCTCCATAACTCCCCATCAAAAAAGATAGGGTTTTTTTCTTTAGCTTCCTTAAAAGCCTCTTTAATTTGAACTTGTTCTCCCAAGCTTATTTCCAAAGTGGAAGGAATAATTTTTTGGGTTACTTCTTCATTGCCCAAATTCCCGGTCCATAAATACCCTAACTCTTTACCGTATTTTGATTTTTCCATATTTGATAAATTTATTAATCACTTAAATATCCTACCTTTATCCTACTTTTTCCGACATATTTAAAAATAGTGTAGTTTTGCATTCTCTATGAAGGAAAAGATATCAATAACATTAAGCAAGCAAGTAATCAAAAATGTAGATTCAATAGTAGATAGATTGTTTATAAGAAATAGGTCTCAGGCAATAGAGGTTTTATTGAAAAATTCTCTCTCAGAGAATAAACCTGCGGTTATTTTATTGGGAGGTTCATATAAGAGGTTTAAATTAGAAGATGGAAAAGAAATCCCTCTTGTTAAAGTTAAAGGAATCCCCTTAATTGAAAGAGCTGTTAAAAAATTAAGAAAACATAATTTTAGAGAAATATATATTATAGCAAGAAAAAAAACTCTTGAGGGCATATTTTCTCTTTTAAAAACAGGAGCACATTACGGGGTTAAGATAAAATATATTGAAGAAGATGAATCAATCTACAAAACTATTTCAGAAAAATCAAAAAAAGAGCATTTGCCTAGCACTTTTTTAACAGGAAGTGCCGCAATATTAAAATTAGCAAGAAAAGAACTATCCACTAGTTTTTTAGTTATTTTTGGGGATTTATATTTTGATAATATTAATCTAGACGATTTATGGAACTTCCATATTACAAATGAAGCTATTTCCACACTTTCCTTAGTAACTTATGAAGATCCTACTAAAAAAGGGCAAGTTCATCTGAAAGGGAAAAAAATAATTGAATTCAGACAAAAACCAAAGGAAAAAGATAGTTATCTCGTATTCTCTCCTATTTTTGTTTGTGAGCCTGAGATTTTTAATTATTCTGGAATTAGTTTAGAAGATGATATCTTCCCAAAATTAGCTAAAAAACAAATGTTAAATGGTTATGTTCTTCCAGAAAGGGAAATTCATATACATACCCAAAAAGATCTTAATGAGATAAATAAAAAATAAAATAGGAGATATTTTACATAAATACTTCTAAATCTATTAATCATAAAACTAAATATTTCCTATACCAATCTATTGTCCTTTTCACACCCTCTTGTAAATTAATTTTTGGAGCATATCCTATTTTTTCTATTTCTGATGTATCTAACTTAACTTGTTGGGGCTGAGCAACTTCAGCATCAAAGACTTTTATCTGACTTTGACTCCCAATTTCTTGAATAATAAATTCGGCTAATTCATAAATATTAGCTTCTTCTTTTCCACTAATATCATATGCTTTATTCCATTGAGGATGGTCCATTGCCAGAACAACTCCCCTTGTAAAATCATCAATATAAGTAAAGTCAAGAGTTTTTGTTTCAGGATTCCCATAAATTTCTAGGTCCTTCCCCTGTAAAGCATTTGTTATAAATATGTGCATTAATCTTTTTGTTTCATCCCAAAATCCACCATAAACAGTAGAGGGCCTTATGGTTATATAATCTATTCCATATGAATGTTGATATGCTTTACATAATTCTTCTCCATATATTTTAGAAGCAGTATAAGGATTTTTTTCTTTACTTAGAATCCTTGAAGATGAAAAAAAGACAATCTTAGGAATATCTTTTTTTCTGCAGAATTCTAAAACTCTAAAAGAGCCTTCAACATTATTTTTATAAGATAATTCTGGATTTTCTATTGCCTGATTTATTTTACAATGTGCAGCAGCATGAACCATTAAATCCACTCTATCATCAAAATTGAGATTATGTATCTCTGAAGTGTTTGTACCTTCTCTAATATCCACGCCTTGGATATTATACATTTTTTTTTCAAGCTCTTTTTTTAAAAAACTCCCAATGAGCCCCTTATGCCCAGTCAAGATTATATTCATATCCTTTCTTAATCTATGTCCTTTTTAAGTTTTATTTAGTTAAAAAATATAACCACTAATCCTTAGCATATCCATAAATAACCCCCGCACCATAAGTCAGATGCAGTAGCAAAAATATAAATGGCAAAAATATAATTCCTCTTAAATCTTTGTTTTTCAATGATTCATAAAATGAGGAGATTAAATTCAGCACTAAATACAAAAGTAAAGGGATAAATAAAATAGAAGCAATGCTAAAATCCTTGCTAAAAATCCCAAAAAAGTATTTTGCTAATCCAGGATTTACTATTATCCCTCCAAGTAAAACAATAAGATATAACAGAAAAACACTCGGAATCAGAAAAAAAGGTTTCTTCATCGCTTCCCGGGGGGATTGCCATAAGGGAACAACCTTTCCATAATTGAAAATCTGTTTTACAAATGCCTTAATAGTGGGACGTCTTCTATGATAAACAATCAAGCCTGGATGATACGCAATTCTCATCCCTTCTTTTTTTGCACTTATAATAAACTTAGTGTCTTCCCCTGGAAACAATGTTTCATCAAACCTTATCTTGTCAAAAACTTCCTTCTTACAAAACATAATGGCAGTGGTAAGATAAGTATTATCTACATCTAAATTTAATTCTTTACTTCCGTATCTATTAGAAGTACTCCAGCCACCAAACTTAGAACAAAGAGCATAACCTGAGATTTTTGCAAACCCTTTCTCATCCCCCGGTGTTAATTGCGGCCCCCCTACAATATTAATCTCAGGATGTTCATTAAAAAATTTATCAGCATTTCTTAAAATTGCTTCATGAGCAACAGCATCATCATCTAAGAAAACCACAATATCCCCTATAGATTCCTCAACACCCTTGTTTCTGTTTTCAGAAGGATTTGGCCCTGGTTTAACAATAATTTCATATTCTTCCTTAGGAAAATCTAATTTCTCTAAGCTTTTCAATATTTCTGCATCTCTATAAAGAGCAACAGGAATAACTAATGAAAATCTCATTACCAAACTTAATCTATGGTTTTTATAAATTTAACTACATTTATTACATAAAGAATAAAAACCATATCTTTTTGTCTCCATAATGGATTTAGAAGAAGAGCCTATGAATCATGAGGTAATTAAAAATTCTTTTTGGAATGTGTTGACGCTTTCTCTAGGAAAGTTTGGGGGGCTTGTCTTTTCAGTCCTGGTTGCAAGACTTCTTTTACCAGAGAAATTTGGGATTTATAATTTAGCTATAGCAGTAGCTTTATTAATAACAAGTTTAACAAATTTTGGAACTAATCAAACTCTTTCAAGGTATTTGTCAGATGCTCTTGGAAGAAATGAAAAGAAAAAGGCAACTGCATATTATCAATATTTATCCAAATTAAAACTATTGTTTGCATTTTTTTCAATGATCTTTTTATTCATAATAGCATACCCTCTATCAACTTATATTTTTAATAAACCTACTCTCTTTGTGCCTTTACTAATTTCTAGTTTTTATATAGTTACATTATCATTTCACAATTTTTATGAGACACTCTTTTTTGTCATAGGAAAATTAAAATATATAACGATAAAAGAGATAATTTTGCAAGGTTCCAAGATTTTGTTAATTTTCTTTGCATTTTACTTTATTGCTCCAAAAGTTTCTCTAGCAATCTTCATCTTAATTCTTTCTTCTATAATTGGAATTGTTTTTCTATCTTTCTTACTTAAGAAGAGGGTTGGTTATCTTTTTCAAAAAACAAAAGAAAAAATAGATAAAAAGAGAGTAAAAAAATTTCTAAAAAGCACACTCCTTTCTTTTATGTCTTCTACTCTTTTTGGATATGTTGATATAGTTCTACTGGGGATTTTTGTAACTTCTGCCCACATAGGTTATTATTCTGCAGCTTTTTTAGTCGTTGGAGGTTTCTATGGAATCTTAATGTTCTCTAATTTGTTTCTACCAATTTTTACAAAGATGAAACATGAAAATCTGTCAGAAGCCTTTAACAAAATTTTCAGGCATCTTTGCATAATAAGCATACCTCTTGTGTTTGTAATTCTTGCTCTTGGAAAATACTTTTTAAGAGCAATATACGGATATGAATATTTGCCAGCAATTCTCCCAATGTTTTTTCTTGCATTTTTAATTTTTGCATTTCCCCTAACAGATAGCTTAAAAGCACTTCTCTTTGCAAGAGAAAAACCAAAGTTTGTTGCAAGGATGACTTTAATTTCTCTAATATTAAATATCCTTCTTAATTTGATCATAATCACTTTTTTATTAAGAATTTCTATGAAGTGGGCAATGGCAGGAGCAGCAATAGCGACGACAATGAGTGCGTTTTTTTTAATCTTTGGTCTTTCAATGAGTGTTAAGAAAGAATTAAATGTATTATACAATTGGACCTCAATAATCAAACCAATTTTAGCATCCTTAGTTTTCTTTGCAGTAATTTCATTCATAAATTACCAGATAGGAGACATGACTCTTTTGTTAGGTCTCTTGGAACTAATTTTAGCGTTAACCTTGTATCTTGGAATAATGTTTTTAACAAAAGGAATAAACAAACAAGATCTACAAGTATTTAAGGAA
>SDBV01003455.1_pt1 | contig 23296 bp, 20 predicted proteins | sample 2277081 | NCBI WGS metagenome assembly SDBV01 (sample SAMN10402039, study PRJNA504765) | marine sediment metagenome | isolation source: marine sediment core GS10_PC15, 223 cmbsf | place: Arctic Ocean: Southern Knipovich Ridge | collected 2010 | reverse complement strand
TCACTTTCCAGTCTGTCTTTCGTTGTTCTCCTATAATGAAATCTTGAAGCACGTCCCAGCACTTACCCATTGGATCATCCCAAGTCTTAAGAATTTTCCTCCAACTGATGAAGGGTCGCAATCGGGCTAGTTCGTCCATCTTGGCACACACGAGCTCCCTTGTCTTCTTATCTTCATCGTCCTTTGTCCACGCTTTGTTCCTTTGCCAATAGTGTGAGAGAACTACGCCTCGGGCTTCGCGGAACTTTTCATCTGTAAATATTTCCTGAGCCTTGAGCCAACATGATAAATAGAGTTGGGATGCTGCAATGAAGATAGCGCCCGTGCCGATTATTGCACAAGAAACCATGATGTAATTAAAAACTGTATAGCCCATAGATACATTCTCCTTGGTGGAAGTCATTGTGAAAATTGGCTTATTCTGTTCGGCCGTTGTGCCAACAGAATAACACACAAGAACGATAATTGCACCTACAAGAAATAGAAACGCCCACAATCTAGGATCGCGAAACACATCTTTGCTGCGTGTATATCTTGTTGTAAATAAGGATACTGCAGACACCAATGCAAGTAGAACCAAAGCAAGACCGCCAAGAATAGGCATTGCTATCTCAAATGAATCCATTTTGAGGGCGGATGTTCCTGTAATAATAACAAACGAAATAATGGCGGTAAAAATTCCTAGAAGTTCAATAGTTTTAATTCTTTCTGATTCAACTTTGTTATTGATTTCGGCAAACTTCGAATCCAATAAAGTCCCTGCCGCATACATTGCACTGAGTGTCGCCAACGCATTTTTAGACAACTTCAAATCACGTAAAAGTCCTGAAACCATAAATTTTAAGTTAGTTACGTTTAGATTCATATACCCCGAATCCGTAAAACACGTTGGTATCTCAGTTATATCTCCTTCTACAGTATTTATTCTATCAGCTTCGATCGTCTTATATGCAAACTCAGCCTCAATAATTGCATTATCTAAATTCTTTATCCTTTGCTGGACTTCCTCTATTGTATTAGTGGAAGATGGCTGATTGTACACAATCCATGCGTAAACATACCTAAACCAGAATTGTTTATCTCGACAATGCCCTAAACCTGTTTGCAGTGTTGCGTAACTCCTCTCCCAATCCTGCAATTGAGCAATCCACTGGGCTTTGAAAAGATAGTGATACCACCGCTTGTCAACTGCTATAGCCTCATCAATATCCTCTATGGCTCCCAAAAGATCTCCATGATCACACTTTTTGCAAGCATCTTTTTCTAATTGAACTCGTCTGGCATCTGGGGTCTCTTCTGTTGCGGGTGTCTCTGGAGCAGGTGCCATTGATTCAGAGTTTATTTCATTATCCTGTCCTTCATCTTTTTGAGTCATATTCTTCACCTTTCCATTTATTTCTTGAAAAACTAGGAACAGTCAATGTTCTATACAAAACTCTCCATGTGTTTTTCGCAGCTTGTCTGCATCTGGTCGCGATATTAGCTATCCCACTTTCGACTCAGGCGGTTGGGGTGGGCTGGTGGTTTGGGGGTTTTTTTGGGAAGCGATTTGGATGTTTAGCTGGGCGAGTTTGCTGAGCTTGCGGGCACGGCGAGCGATTCTCTTTAGCCGATGACGCTTGACGGCTCTGAGAGTTAGGAAATACGCGGCTATGGCTAGGGGGGTCGCGACGACCAGAGAACCAATAAAGGTCGGGTAAAAAATGTCCCCGAACAACAAATCAATGCATTCCTTTATTCGCAAAGACCATGACAAAGAAGAGAACTCGGCAAAGCGACTCTCCAGGCTGGCCATGTTTACGGGCGGTGATCTTAGCATGGCTGAGCCGAGCAGATAACTGGGATAATAAACCAGACCCAGGGTGAATGGATTGGAGATCCATACGACAGGCAGGCCCACCAGCTTGTTGGCTCGAAAGATGAAACTCAGGCCCAAGACCAGCAGCATTTGCAGACCGATCAGAGGCAGCCAGGCGATGAACATTCCGATGGCTACGCCGCGGGCGATGCGGCTGGGGTTATCGTCGGTGTGGAGGATGTGGTGCACCGCGAAAAAAGTTATTCGCCGATATAGGCTTTTTTGGGCCATGGTCCTTTAGTCGCCAAGGAGGGATTTAACTTTGTCAAAAACACTATTGACGCTTATCAGGTGCATGCACTTGTTGTCGGCACAAACAGTGAGCCGACATGGAGCACAGGAAACTTGGGCTCTGATAATCGAGTCGCTGCGTCCGTAGGGCCCGGTTCGGTCGGGATCGGTGGGCCCGATGATGCAGGCCAAGGGCTTGTCCAGAGCTACGGCTAGGTGAATTGTACCCGAATCGTGGCCCAACACAAGTTCGCAACGGCTGATTAGGGCAGCCAATTGAACCAACGAAGTTTTGCCGGCCAAGTTCAATGGCTTTGCTTTAGTACACTTCTTGGCGACGGTGCGGCAAAGGTCCACCTCGCCAGGGGCTCCGGCCAATACGCAGGGCAAGGATAGCTCGTCGTGGATCCGATCGATCAGCTCGGCGAAACGTTCCCCTGGCCAACGCTTGGACTTCCAGCGAGCTCCGGGAACAATCAGCACGAACTTTCGGGAAGAGCCCAACTGAGCCTGGTCGAGTATTCGATTCACTTGGCCAAGGGCTTGGGGATCGACGGGCAGCCAAAAGTCACGCTCTTTGGAAGTAATGCCGAGCATTTTGAGGCAAGCCATATAGCGATCAACCGCGTGTACGTTGCTGGGCTGGGGCTGAGTTCGATGAGTGTAAAACGGTCCGGACCACTCCCGAGCGTTGCTGAGCCCTATACGCACAGGCGAACCGGCAACACGTGACATTATGGCCGAGCGAAATAATCCCTGAAGATCGATTGTTAGATCGAATCGCTGAGCCTGCAGCCTTCTGGTAAGATCGAATACCTCTTTGACGAATGAGAAATCGCTACGTCCCAGGCGAAAATATTCTCTGTGAAAGATGATTAGGCCGTCCAGGGCTGGGTGGGGTCTGAGAAGATCGGCATATTCTCGGTTGATCAGCCAAGAGATTTTGGCATGGGGCCTAGCCTTTCGCAAGGCGTTGAGCACGGGCAGAGCTTGCAGACAATCTCCCAGCGAACTGGGCTTGATAAGCAGAATCTTTTGAAATTGTTTCAGCTCTAATGTGCTCATTTTTTATCCTGCCGCCGAAACTTGCGCCGCACCTGACGGTCGATGCTCCGCCAGAAGCCTTTCCATTGGTTCAATGAATGGCCCGAACATTGCAGATAGGCTTTTAGGAAACGTAATCGTACCGTGCGGGTGACTATAGGCCAAGCTAAAGAATCGCGAGCCAAGCGTCCCAGCGACTTTACTTTTTTGAGATAGCCTTGTCCGTTGGCACAACAGCCGTCAAGATCGAGCAGATAAAGGTGGGGTTTCTGGCTTTGATCAAAGTGAACGAAAATATTCATACCCTTTAGGTCTCGATGGAAAAAGTGATGTTGGTGCAGTCGCCCCAACAGCTTTGCCAAATCTTTGGTCAAATGGGCCAATTCGTGCCGGGGTAAGTCCTGGGCTTGGTGGCAGATGAATTCGGCCAGCGTTTTGCCGGGCAGAAGACTTTGGGTAATGATTCCGGCGGCTATTCTCAGGGGGCCCAGGCGTCTTTCAAAAACGGCTAGAGGTAAGGCGGTGGGAATACCGGCGTCCAATAAGGACCAGCCAACTTTCCAGTTCCAACTCGACCGGGTCCGGCGCAACAGGCCAATAGCTTTACGCAGCAGGTTTCGCCGATGAGATTGCTTGCAGAAAACGTCCAGCTTATTCGCCCCCAGTTTCAGGTGCCGCCGCACTACGCGGGAGCTGTGTCCGGAACGCAGCAACTGAGTGTCGGGAGCGCAGTGAAGTAGCTCGGCAGGGTTGGCTAGGACCTTTAGCCAATCGGCGGTGCTCACCGTGGGCCAAACTGTTGGTAATAAGCCCGCGGGGTCAGGGTAACTTAGCAGTACTTTTGCCCGCCAACCGCTGCCCAGGCGCAAGGTGTCCAGTACGGCGGGGGCATGGCTTGATTTCTGAGAACCTGCAATCATTGAACCGAAGATACCCGATAGGCACAAATCTGGCAAGTCCGGCCAAAATTAGCTGTGAAACTCTTGCTTTGGTCTTGTAATTCCTGGGGCTAGGATAGAAAATGTCCGTATACTTTTTGAGTGTCTCTTCTCATTTTGCAAAGGACCTGAGTGTGGCTATTAATCTGAGCGAGCTTTGTGCTTCTGGGCCGGTGTTGACCGATGGGGCAATGGGGACCCAATTGGACGCTAGGGGTTTACCCGCGGGGACGGTGCATGAGCTTTGGAACGTGGAGAATCCCAAGGCTGTGGGCGAGGTACATGCAGCCTACGCTCAGGCGGGCTCGCGGGTGGTGCTGACCAATACGCTTCAGGGCAATCCGATATCGTTGGCTGGCTACGGCCTGGCCAATCGCACCGCTGAGTTGAACAAGGCCGCCGTCGATGTTGCCGGTGAAGCTGTGGGCTCCGATGTGCTGGTATTCGCTTCGGTGGGACCTTCGGGCAAGTTACTGCTGACCGGAGACGTCAGCGAAGACGATTTGCTTAGGGCTTTTGCCCAGCAAATTAGAGCTTTGGGCGATGCTGGGGCTGTGGCGATTGTTCTGGAGACCTTTGCCGATGTAGCGGAGGCGGGTGCGGCTCTTAAGGCAGCTAAAGATAATTGCGATTTGCCGGTGGTGGTGAGCTTTAGCTTTGCGGCTGGGGCTGATAATGATCGGACGATCATGGGGGATGATGCCAAGGCTATAGTAGAAAAGTTGGGGCCCTTAGAGCCAGCGGCCTTTGGGGCAAATTGCGGCGTTGGTCCCGACATTGCGGTGGGTTTGGCCCAGGGTTACCGGAAGGTTTGGGATGGTCCTTTGTGGATAAAGCCCAATGCCGGCGTGCCCCAACTGATCGAAGGTAAGACGGTTTTTTCGGCTGGGCCTAGTGAATTTGCCCAACAGATACCGCCCATCATTGAAGCTGGGGCAGACTTTATCGGCGGATGTTGCGGGTCTACGCCAGAACATATTCAAGCGGTGGCGGAAATTCTGAAGGGATAAACTGGCTTTAGAAAGGGATTCAAAGATGAACGAGGTAAGAATTTTTACAACTCCGGTTTTGGACGGTCTTAAGATCGCGGAATACAAAGGCTTGGTAACGGCGAAAAACGTTAGAGCTGTCAATATATTCAGGGATTTCTTCACGGCTTTTCGTGATATCTTTGGCGGTCGCTCTCAGTCATATCAAAATGTTATGCAGGATATGGAAAACGAGGTTGTTGAGGAGATCAAACGCAAGGCCCATGAACTGGGAGCAAATGCCATTGTGGGTTTTCATCTTGATTTTGAAAACATCGGGTCGAAAAACAAATCCCTTTTGCTGATCTTTGCCACAGGAACCGCAGCCGTAATTATCTGACACTTGATCACATACGGCATGGTTAGGTGTGGCTATAACTACTCATCCAGGGGCGGCGTGCCTTTTAGCCTGGCTCAGGAGAGGCTTGTTCTATCGTCTGGGCAAATTGTTTTCTTGTTGTCATCCGGGCCAAATCCGCTATACTTATCCGTTAGGAGCGTCCTTGAAAATGGCCTCGGGTTGTGCCTGCGGGAAGCTTGGGCTTGGTATTTTTTCAGCGTCTAATTACTTTCGGTTCAGATGATTACCACCACCATAGCAAAGAATACTTTCCTTGAGATTATCACCAGTCCTTTGCTGGTGATTTTGGCTGTGCTGGGCCTGGTGGCTGTGGTGATCCTCGGAATCATTCCTTATTTTACGCTGGTCCTTGCGGACGACGTTAAAATGTTCAAGGACGTAGCAGTGGCTATGACCTTGTTTATTTCCCTGATTTTGGCAGTCCTCTCGGCTAGTAAGGTGATTGACGAGGAAATCGATAACAAAACCATGATGACCCTGCTTAGCAAGCCGGTGTTGCGGGGTGAGATTATCCTCGGCAAATTTCTGGGCGTTTGTGCAGCGGTGGCTATGGTTATCGTGCTGTGTGGCTTGGTTATCGCAGTCTTTGCCTGGTTGCGTCCCCCCTGGGATCGTAACGTCCCGATGTTCTCAAAGGCTGCCGAAGGCTTCTGGGCCAAACTCCACGACGTTTTTTACGCCAGCGAAGCTATCGTGGCCACGAGACGTCTAAACCAGTGGGCTCATTTTTGGTCGGTGCCCCCGATGTTGGTTTTGATTTTTCTACAGACCTCAGTCATGGCTGCCATCGCGGTAGCTATCAGCACTCGTTTGGGGATGGCTATTAACGTTATGATTTGTGCGCTCATCTTTATCGGCGGCCATCTGGTCAGTTTTTTGACTTTGGATGGCTCCTGGGTGAAATATCTGGGCGTATCAGCTTTGCTGACGCTGATTCCACAGTTAGAGAACTTCAATATCACCGCGACCCTGGCTTATCGATCTCTGGGCACGGCGTCTGCGCCCTTCTCGGCTGTATGGGTTTATGTAGGCTTGGCTACCCTTTGCGCCTTTTTCTACTGTGCGGCTGCGTTGCTGGTTGGTTTGGCCCTGTTTCGCACGCGGGAGCTTGCTTGATGGACATTCTCGGCCATGGCGTTGACATAATCGAGTGCCCTCGGCTGGACAAGATGCTCTGCCGTCACGGCGATCGGCTGTTGCACCGGGTATTCACTGAACACGAGCAGGCCTATTGCCAGCAGCACAAGGAGCGTATTCAGCACCTCGCGGGGAGATTCGCTGCTATGGAAGCTGTTCTCAAAGCTCTGGGCACAGGGATGCGCGGCCAAATGAAATGGACCGACGTTCAGATTGCCAACAACGATTTGGGTAAACCGGGGATCGTTCTATCGGGCGAAAGTGCCCGGGTGGCTGAGCGGATGGGCGTTACTAAGGTTCTGATCAGCATTTCTCACACCCGCGAGCACGCTGTCGCCTCGGCGATTGCCCTGGGCCAGTGAGGTTCCCGAATGAAATTACGCTCAGCGTCTCTAGCGCCATCGTCGATAAGTTGGGCTCGGCGTTCCATGTTTTTTCTGTTGCTCGCTCCGGTCATCGTATTGGCTGGATGTTTTAGGATGCAGGGGGCTCTGCCAGCACCGGAATTAGTCGTTCCAGGCGTCCATGAGCCTGTCGGAGGCAAAGCCGAAAAGTCAGTTCGCACGGTGACCCTGGGATACTCGGTGAAGGGTAGGCCCTTAGTTATGACCGTCTTCGGGGCGGGCTCTAATCCAGTATTGATCTTTGGCGGTATTCACGGGCACGAGCCCACCGGGGCCCAGTTGGCCCAGCGCTTGGTTGGCTATCTGCGGCGCAATCCCCACATTTGGCGCAGAACGCCCATAGCTATCCTCCCTCAAGCTAACCCCGATGGCTTGGCTAAAGGTACTCGACAGAATATCAACGGTGTCGATTGCAATCGAAATTTCGCTGCTAGCAATTGGCGAAAATCCCGAGCTGGACATCGATTCTATGGTGGCCCGCGAGCTTTGAGTGAGCCGGAGACTCGAGCCCTTGTGAGGGCTGTGCGGACGCTTGAGCCTCGCTTTATTGTGGCTATCCATTCGATGGCCGACGACGGCTTCTGCAATAATTACGACGGCCCAGCTCGGTTCCTGGCTGAGATTATGGCTCGCGAAAATCACTATCCCGTAAAGGGCAGTATCGGCTATCCGACTCCGGGTAGTTTTGGCAGTTGGGCTGGGGTCGACAAAAACATTCCCACTATTACGCTTGAGCTGCCTCGCGAAAAATCGGTAAGCCGAGTTTGGCTCGCTAATCGCGACGCTATCCTCTCGGCGGTCCAGACTCGCGTCGGGCGCTAACCCCCCCCCTACCCCCGCGCCGTCGTCTCCGCCATCGCAATCGGTCAATAAAAGCACCTTGTCCGCCGCCTCTCCGGTCGGCGTTTATCGCGGGTGGCGTTTGTTGCGGCGCTAATCAAGGTGTTCGCCGGCCCTCGAAGATGTCAATGTTAAGGTTGGGCAGACTCTTGCGGAGCCGTTCCAATGCTGCAGGACTAAAAGCACTGTCCTGCTCAATCGTCAGGCGCCACAGTACTTTTAGGCCTTCCAAATGACGCAGTCCCTCATCAGTAAAGTTCCCGCTGATGTGCAAGGAAAGCAACTGTTTCATATTAGACAAGTACACCAATCCGTCGTCGGTCAGACCCTGGCCGGCAAGGCCAAGCCCCGCCATATTGCTCAAATCTGCCAAATGGACCATCCCCGCATCGCTAATTTCCATCGGGTTCATATGTAATCGTCTCAGATGCCTAAGCTTGGCCAGACATACGAGATCTCGATCACGGAATGCTGAGTCCTTCCTCCCTGACTCGCGTTCCCTGCGTGGCACATGAATCCTCAAACGGAGGTCTTCAAGCTTAGTCAAGCCCGAGATATCCAATCCCGAATCATCCCGTTTGATGTCCACGACGTCCAGCCTGACTATGTTTTTCAATGCATTGAAATGTGACAAACCTGAGATGGTGATGTTTTTGCACCACAAAGAGACGTCTTCCAACGGCTTTAGAGCCGTCAACTTGGCCAGACCATCATTGGTGATTAATGGTGCCCAAAGAGTTAGTTTTCTCAGGCGGCTTAGTTTGGCAAGGTGATCCATTCCGGCATCGGTGAAACCAGTGCCGCAGATTCCGAGTGTTTCAAGCAAACGCAGCTCGGACAGGTGTCTAAGACCTCTGTCGGTGATAAGAGCTGGGTCAGGGAGACGAACGGGTAAGCTAAGACTAACTCGCAAAAATTTCAGTTTGTCTAGTTTGGCAATATGTGCCAGACCTCTATCCGTTATACCATAATTAGGCAGCTCAAGATGTTCAAGCGACTTGATCTGAGCCAGATGAATCATCCCTTTATCTGTAATTTGATCATCGCGATCGCGGCCGCCTCTTTTACCAATATTCAGTTTCTTCAATGAAGGCATTGACTTGAGATAAACCAGGCCACGGTCTGTAATTTGAGTATTGTAGAGGTTCAGGTTTTCCAACTGTGTTAGGCTTGACAAATGGCGCACCTCTAGATCGGTAATAGGCTGCTCCCGAAGATTGAGAGTTTTCAGCGCCGAACACTTCTTGAGATGGATCAGCCCCGCGTCACAGAAGTTTTTGCCCCAAAGGCTAAGATACCGCAGAGAAGGCAATTTGACCAAATACACCAATCCGTGATGGCCAATATGCTTACCAGCTATGCTCAGTTTCTCCAGGCTGGTGAGTTTGGCCAGATGAGATAGTCCGCTGTCATTAACCGAGTTCGAATTAAAGGATAATCCTTTGAGAGAACGCAACTGGCTTATATACTCTAGCCCCTTATTCGTCATTTGCTCTGGTGCGATTAATTGTTCCAATGATTGCATTTTTGTTATAAATCGCAAGCCTCTGTCAGTGATTCTGTCATTCAGGCATAAAACCTTCAGTCCAGTCAGCCCCGCAATATATCGCATGCAAGTATCATTGGCAGGAGTGCCTCCTAGCCACAGCATGTAGAGATCGTTCGGCTCAAGTTTGGCCAGTGCCGACAGATCTCTTGCACCGGTTTTACTTACAAAAAGACCCAATCTTTTACCTGCCGGCACTACAACATCACCCTGAGCCTCGCAAAGGTATTCTGTGTTCTCGTACCAATCAATACGATGTAGACCACGAGGGAAGCCCTGGTTCGGCCTTTCTATTCCTACGTCTTTCATCATGATCCTTCCCAGCGACCGGTCTTTTGGGAAATGCAGCACCCGTGACGAGGCTTCTTGCGAGTTTGCCGGCTCCGTCGCGGCCTTGAACTCGGCTTTCGTCCCCAGAGCCCGACCAGGATCACGGCTAACCGCGAAGACCACTCGGCCCCTCTCGTCCAGCACTTTGCCATCTCTCCATGTATGCCAACCTGATGGTCCATCTTTAAAAAAGACCTTCGTGCCTTCTTTCATGTCATCAATTGAAAATGAATCCAAAGCTTCATGATCAGGATCAATTACTATTGATTCTAACTCAACGTCTTTTGTATGCTTGACACGGTCGCCATTAGGGAGCGTGTCATGGACTCTCATTTTCGCTTTAGCAGGCACCCATACACCATTTACAGCAATAAACTTGGTAGTTTCAATATAATATCTATTTTTACCTCCAGGCTTGACCTTGTAGCGTCCCTTGATCAAATCCCCTGGTTCTCTTACTACTACTGCCTTAGAAAGATGGTATCCTTTTTCAGGATTGAGCCATATGGTATACTGTCCGTTTCTGGTTTTCGCATCAATGACATAATGGGCACTTCCATTTACATCCTCCATTTCGTCGCGTACAGACACCTGTCCGGATTCGGCTTTTTTTAGAATATGATCAAATCGCTCGACATCACCTTCAAGGTAGCCAAAACATTCCGAAATATTATTGCTGTGAGCAAGCCTTTTATCAATTGTCCAAATTTTCCCTGGTCCCTTAAGTTCTACAATTACATTACCAGCAGAATCATGAGGCCTTGCATATTGGTATCTTTCAACTCCATTATATATTTCGCTGATATACGTTTTTTCACTCTCAGGACGAAAAAAATCTCCATCGGGTGCGGAAAACTCTCCCCACATGCATGTTATTCGCTTCATTCTTCTGCCATCTGTACGAAATTCTTGTAAGATATACTTGGTTTTTTCGCCGTTTAGATATGCCCACTTTCCACTATATTTGTTATCTAAATTCATTACAGTTTTTGATTTGGTAATAAATGATGTATGAGTTTTATCTGCAGTCTCAGTGAATTTATCCAACAACTCCTTGGCCGTTGGCCCAGCCATTGACACAGCTTGCAAGAACAGTACTAACACAGCCACATTTATGTATCTAATCATACTTTGTTTTCCTGCTCAAATTCATACTTTATAAAACAGGCTAGAGAACCCACAAGCAAGCTTGTGGGTTCTCTAGCATCATGCTAAGCAAGGATTAGCGAAAGTCTAATCATCAGCACGCCGCTTTGGGCTAGCTCCTCTTGTCCAGTGCCTTTTCTATTCAGTATTGTACCCTTCGGGAGGCTCAAGGCTAAAAAGATTATCGTCGAATTGTACGTCGAGTTCAATATCCGTGATGGTGGTCTGACGCTTTCGTCCATCTCTGAGCGTAGACTCACACTCGATACGAACAGGCGCGCCAGTTCGAGCGTCAGCCCAAACATCGTAATCTCGCTCATAATAGCGAACCCGAAAGCCCACGGCTTTGCGACCGTTAATCTGTTTGGTCCCCAAGTCCGTTTGCTGGCCCGCTTGAAAATCCTTCACATCGCCAATTATGTCCAGCTCGCCGATTATGCCGCGCACAGGAGTACTTGCCCCACGTGCCAGATTCGCAGAGGAGTTGAATATCCTTGCAGTTTTAGTTGCGGGGTCAAGAGTCAGCATTCCGAACTCGGGCTGCGACTGGGTGATGGTAATTCGCCCGCCCTCAACGCTTCGCCGGCTGCGGCCCAACTCGAACTGCATAGCATGATGACGGACACCTGCAGCACGCCCCTCTACTTGGGTAGTCTCTGTATAGCTCAGACTCTGGGCTTGGCGGATCGGCTCTATAACCTGGGCAAAGGTGATGCTGGCGCCGCCATTACCGCCAGTTAGCCAAGCGAATAATCCAATCACGCCGAGTACTATCACAGCCGCTGCATATTTGATCAATCTAGGGTTCATAATGTTTCTCCATGTTTTTGTGGGTGAGTCAACTCGTCTACTACTATCTGTCTCTTCCTCCAGGCTCTCAATCCGCTCCATAACATCTTCTGCCATCGATTCGCGGTACTCAAAAGCTTGGCCAAGCTGCTCCAATTGCTTTTCAAGTTTTTCTTCACTACTCATAACTCAGTGCCCTTCTAATATGTTTCGCAGCCGCTTATGTGCTCGCGAAAGTTGTTTGCTTAGCGTCCCGATAGCTTTGCCGGTCATCTGGGAAATTCCTCGAAGGCTCTGGCCAGAGAAATACTTGAGCATTACTACTTGCTGCTCATGGGCTGGTAATTTCATTACCGCGGCTAATACCTCCTGCAAACGTTCTTCCAGTTGTCCGTCGCGACCCTCAGTTGCCGTCAATTTAGACTCTTCCAGCGAAACCATTTTCACTCGCGAACGGCTGGTGCTGATGGCTTTTCGCCGGGTGATTTTCAATAGCCAATACCCAAACGCCTCGGGCTTGCGCAGCTCGGGGAGCTTCTGATAGGCAAGCACGAAGGAATCTTGGGCTACATCCTCAGCCGCGTGACTATCAGCCAGCACATCCACAGCCACCGCCCGAACCGCTCGCTCATAACGCTTCACCAATTGGGCAAAGGCTGTCCGCTGCCCCCCCAGCACCGCGTTTACCAATTCAGCGTCCGCTTGCACGTGCACCTCAAAGCTAGCTGTAACTGCCCCCATCTAATAAGAGCCCCATCAGGCTCAAAATGCGACAATAAAACGAACTTTTTTACTCCTTGGACTCGGCTCCACTGCGTCGCCTAACCGTGCCGGGCGAATTACATGTGCGTTGGGGTGTTGTTTTCAGTTGAATCTGGCCGTATCATACCTGGGTTAGTCTTGCAGGTGTGGGCTGAGGTTTAAGTGGACTGGTTCGGGCAGCATCAAGGCCGAACATATAAGGATCAAAATGAAAGCAAGCCAGGCAACGACCTTCCCCAAGGCAGAGCCCAGACCATCGGACAAAGTCCGCCTGCGGTTGCGCATAGCGGTCCTGCTGGTAATGAGCTTGCTCGCTGTTGCTGTTTGGCACTTATCGTTGCGCACTCATGCGGGCCCGGCAAGCGGAGAGTCGCTATCGGGGACATTTGGCACTGGCGTAGCCCGCCAGACGCTGCGGGTGGGTACGTTCAATATTCATAGAGGCATAGGTGCTGACGGTGAGGGGGACCTGGATCGCATTGGTGAGGAACTTGGGGGCTTTGATCTGCTGGGCTTGAATGAAGTGCAGGGCGGGGGGTTGTGGCCAAAGACTAACCAAGCTCAATTACTGGGTGAAAAACTTAAAATGCCCTTTCTGTTCGCTCCTACGGAGAGGCGCTGGGGAGGTGAACACTTTGGCAATGGGATGCTCTGTTCGGTGCCGGTGAAAAACTGGCTCAGGATACCGCTTCCCAGTCAGGCGAAAAAAGGTTTGCGCAACATGCTACTGGCGACAGTTGATCTTGGCGGGCGCGATGTGCAGGTGCTGATTACGCATGTTGACGCGGTTACCGACCGGGAGGAGCAGTTGCGTATTGTCATCGCTATGTTTCTCAGTTTGGATGAGCCAGCTATTCTCATGGGCGATTTGAATAGCCGAGCCGACGACGAACAGTTGCAGGCTCTGCTGGGCAGGGAAGGTGTTCAGGATGTTACCGACGGCCGAGGGCGCATCGACTGGATAATCACCCGCGGCCTGCAAACCATCCGCGCGGAGGTGCGCGAAACCAACGCTTCGGATCATCCACTGATCTGGGCCGAGCTGCGGCTGGATGAGTGAAGTGAATTGGGCGTAGGCGTGTCAGGTAGATTTTCACTGCTTTTGGGGTTTTGGACATGTTGACCAGATTGCACAGCGTGGCCTTATCCGGCATTGAAGGATTCGCATGCGAGGTCGAGGTTGACGTTACCAGCCGCGGCCTGCCGCAGAGCGTTCTGGTTGGTTTGCCGGACCAGGCTACAAAGGAATCGCTGGAGCGTATCCGAGCGGCCTTGACCAATTGCGGGTATCAATGGCCGCGCCATCGGACGGTGATCAATCTTGCCCCGGCGGACATCAGGAAAGAGGGCTCGGCATTTGATTTACCAATTGCTCTGGGCATGATCGCGGCTGATAGTCAGGTAGATGTTGATGGTCTGGACGATTTTCTAGTGGCTGGCGAGTTGGCTCTGGACGGTAGAGTCCGGCCTATCAAAGGCGCCCTATCCATGGCTCTTCTTGCTAAGGATAAGGGTTTTACACGAATGCTGGTTCCCGCTGCCAACGCCTGTGAGGCGGCGGTGGTGGCTGATATTGATGTTTTTGGGGTAACTTCACTGAGCCAGGCTGTCGGATTGATCAGCGGCCAATTGCAGCTCGATCCCACTGTGGTTGACCTTGACAAAGCCTTCGCTCAGGCCAGTAACTATGACCTCGATTTTGCTGACGTTCGTGGCCAAGAGCATGTTAAACGAGCGATGACGATCGCCGCGGCTGGGCATCACAACATGCTGATGATCGGCCCGCCCGGAGCCGGCAAGACCATGCTGGCCAAGTGTCTGCCCACTATTTTGCCACCGCTGAGCTTGGCTGAGTCTCTGGAGACCACCCGGATATACTCTTCCGTGGGACTGCTCAAAGCTGGCCAAGCCCTGGTGGCGACTCGCCCGATCCGCTCCCCGCACAGCTCGACTTCATCGCCGGCTCTGGTTGGTGGGGGCACGATTCCCACGCCGGGCGAACTCAGCTTGGCTCATCATGGAGTGTTGTTTCTCGATGAATTTCCCCAGTTTGCTCGCAATGTGCTCGAAACCATCCGCCAGCCGCTCGAAGACGGCCAAGTCAGCATCAGCCGAGTCCACTCCGCTGTGACTTTTCCTGCCCAGATTATGCTCATCGCGGCTATGAATCCCTGCCCGTGTGGATATCTGGGTGATCCCAAGCGAACCTGCAGATGCTCGCCCTTGCAGGTCCAAAAATATCGTAACCGAATCTCCGGTCCTCTCGTTGACCGCATCGATATCCACGTCGAGGTTCCTGCCGTTGCTTATCGCAAACTTCGTTCTAGGGAGTCTGGCGTTTCATCGGCTAACATTCGTCAACAAGTTATCGCTGCCCGTAAGCGACAGAAGCAGCGGTTCGGCTGCGACTCCACGGCCACCAATGCTCGCATGAGCAGCCGAGCCATCCGCAAACACTGTCCGCTTGACGATGCTTGCGAATCCTTGCTCAAGCAGGCTATGCACGAGTTGGGTCTATCGGCCCGGGCTCATGATAAGCTTTTGAAACTTTCGCGTACTATTGCCGATCTGGCCGAGGCTGAGAACATCAAACCCGAGCACCTTTCCGAGGCTATTCAGTATCGCCTTCTCGACCGTAACGTCTAATTCGAGGCCGCAGCTTGTCCGTGCCAACTAAACGTCGAATTTCATCTAAAGGCTCCGTGTTGCTGAGCCGCATTGCCATTGGCTTTTGGACTCTTTTTATTGTTATTGTCGTTATTGGATGTTTCAGGGATCCCGAGAAACATTCTATGTACCCGTTCTATGCAGGTACGGGGCGTATTTGGTGGTTTGGGAGTACTGATTTTGAGTCTGGCATTGGTCTTTATGGACCGTTGTTCGCTCAGTTGATGGGCCCATTTTGCGCCCTTTCCGACGAACTGGGCGGCGCTTTATGGTACGTTTTTTCATTTGGGTTTTTCCTTTTCGGCTTTTATAAATTTTTGAATAGCGTTTTGCCGGAACTGGACAACAAGGCCCGAAGTATCCTGTTCTTATTAGTCCCCTGGTGTGGCATAGCGAGTTTTCATAACGGACAAGCGAACATTATTATTGCCGGCTGTCTTTTATGGGCAGTAGTAGCCATCCGAGCTAAGCATTGGTTGCTGGGAGGTTTTGCTTTAGCTGCCTCTGCTTGCATAAAAGTTTATCCAATAGTTATGGCTATAGTTCTGATAGGTCTTTATCCCAAGAAACTTCTTCATAAGTTTCTATTTGCGACGGTGATACTTCTGTGTTTGCCTTTTGTTTTTCATAAGCCGGACTTTGTTTTACAGCAATATGCGGATTGGATAGAGCTGCTCACTTCCGATAAGCGTTATACTCATGTTGGTTGGAAGTTCGTCGATTTCAGAACGTTTCTGGCCAGATGGTTCATAGTTATATCGCCACGGAATTACATTTTCGTCCAGGCGATAACAGGTTCATTGATTTTTGTGTGCATGTATATTTATCGCCGAGCCTGTGACTGTGGGCGACAGACATTGCTGTTCGCTTACGTGCTCACATCAATTTGGCTGGTGTTGTTCGGGCCCGGTACGGAGGAAGCTACTTTCTTACTGGCTGGCCCGGCGGTGTCTTGGTTGCTGGTTGAAGCCTATCGCCGAAAAAGAATTGCCCCAATTATTTATCTCACGATTGCTTTTCTGTTCGTGGGGCCGTTCCAGAGTTCTATTCCATTTGGAGAGGGCTTTCGCAAGTTGGTGCTGGCTCAAAAATTAGCCCCTTTGGCATTGATGATATTCTTTGTGCATCAGGTCGTGAAAACATTTCGACGGCCAGTCGTGAAAATCCGAACGGACGATAGCTTTTGCCACACAGACTGAGTACCATTGCAAATCAACCTGGATTAGCCGTATTGCCAAGTATTACAATAAAAATTTTCGGATAAAATGCAGCGTGAATGATGATTGAAAATGTAAAAACAAACGCTACGTTGATTGGGCGATTGTTGGTTTTGACAATGCTTTTTGCTGTTTCCTATACGCACGAACCTTTATATTCTGCTAACCAAAACACCTACCTCTTGCACGGATTAGCCGATGGCGGCTTGGGTTGGTTGGGACAAGACTGGTTAGCACAAACCATTGATCCTTTTCCTGCCTTCAGCTTTCTAATAAGCATAACCTTTCGTTATCTTCATGAATATGTTTTCTATTGCTATTACCTGCTTATTTTGGGCATCTATCTCTACGGCATACTCGGCATTGCTTCTCATACTCACAAGATTAACAGTTCAGCCACAAAATACCTTACATATTTCGCTGCTGTTACACTCTTACACTCTGTTGTCTTTGATAAAGTTTTCAATGAAGCTCCTACCTATGGGCTTGCACGCCAATATCTTCTGGGGCCTGTGTTTCAACCTAGTACATTTGGTGTCTTTATAGTTTTGTCGATTTACGTTTTTCTTCGCGGCAAACCCCTCCTGGCCGTATTATGCTCAAGCATCGCAGCAACATTCCATCCCAGTTACCTATTAGCTGCAGTGGTTCTGGCCTCAGCGTATATGATAACAATTTTCAAAGATGAGAAAGATATTAAAAAGGCATTATTAGTAGGAGCAACTGCCCTGCTCCTGGTTTTGCCGGTTTTAGGTTACATCTACTTCTCCTTCGGCTCCACCTCACCAGAAAAACTGAGTCAAGCTCAAAGCATTCTTATAGACCATGCCATACCCGGGCACGCAAAGCCGGCTGATTGGTTCAGTATGTACTCGGTCTTTCAAATCATTATCATGCTTGTTGCAATATATATAGTTAGAAAAAGCAAACTATTCCCAGTCTTATTTCTGTCGTTTCTCGTGTCTGCTCTTTTAACCGTTGCCCAGATCATTAGTGGAAGTAAGGGCTTGGCATTGCTTTTCCCCTGGCGTATGTCCACCTTTTTAGTCCCCATTTCTTCGTGCATTATACTCGCAAGTATTGTGTCAGCTACCTTTCAAAAATTCGGCCCTCAGATTTCAAAACATCGCAAGGTAATCAAATCAAGAGTTGCTGTAGCTGTGTTGATACTTGCTTTATCCGGCGTAGGGATCACGGCTCACCGTTTCGTTTCTGCCACAAAAGCTGACAATATTCCGGTGATGAACTTTGTAGTTGCCACAAAACAACCCAATAACTTATATCTTATACCCATTAAAATGGAACGATTCAGGTTATATACGGGAGTTCCCGTTTTTGTTGACAAGAAATCGCATCCATATAAAGATATTGACGTAATAGAGTGGTATAAGAGAATTTTAATTGCAAACAAATTCTATCAGGCAAATGGTAAAACTGCTTACAGCATATTAAGTGAAATATCCGCTAACTACGGAATAACTCATGTCGTCCTTGAGAACAACGAATCAAAATTTGATAGCGACCTTTTACACAAAATATATGAGGATAACAAGTTTATGGTCTACGAAGTAAAACTATGTAATTAAACACATAGCAGCTCAAGCCAGCTTTGATTTGACTCTAGACTCAAGTAAACTATACAGTGTGAGCAGGAAAAGAGCTCACAAGGTTAGCTGGAAGGAATCTATGATTCATAAAGTGATTGGGGAAAACTAGACCAGCAAGTTGTGTTGCTGATACTTGGGGCGGCGGGTCTGGGAATGAATACGAACGAAATATCAATTCGAGCGGAGAGGCCTTGCGACTATAGTGCTGTTTGTGATCTCATCGTTGAGGTGTTTCACGAAACCTATGGCTCGGGTGAGGCGGAAGCAGCACTAGTTGAACAACTCCGTGAGCAAGTCGATGTCGGGCTCAACGTCAGTCTTGTGGCATTGGAGCAGCAGAACCTGATCGGGCAGGTTTTCTTTAGCCAAGTGAGGTTGACTGACTTTGAGGAGGTTCGTGTCTGTGCCCTGGGCCCGGTTGGTCTATACGCTAAATGGCAAAGGCAGGGTGTCGGTACTCGCTTGATTCAAGAAGGCTTGAGTCAATGCAAACAGCATGGCTACAAGGCGGTATTCGCGACCGGGAGTCTGGAATACTACAGCCGATTTGGTTTTGTGTCGATTAGCGAGACTCACCTGCACACGATTTTCAAGTCCGATCATGACATGGTTCTGGAGCTCGAAGATGGAATTCTGGACAAAGTCTCAGGCTTGGTAGACTACCCGAAACCTTGGCACGCATTCATAGAGGAATAGAAAACGCACATCGCTTGCGAAGCCATACGATAGCGACTGCTAGGCAGAACTGCGTGGGCCGTGGTTTTGGATAATTGGACTGTCCTTGCCCCCGTCTTTATGTCAATCTGGATATCTACCGTTAATCACGGCTTGTTTGAAGCTTCTCAATGGCTTTTGTCAGCACTGAATCCGTTTCTCCAATAAAATCCGTAGGAATCGGTTCAGCATAAATATCGGGCTGTATACCGTTCCCGTCATATAGCTTCCCATTGGGACGGAAAGATGCCATAGAAGACAAGCAGATTCTAATGTGGGAATTGCGCAGACGATATTCTTGAGAGCAACCGCTTCCACCTCCGCTGGGCTGGCCCATCAGTGTAATGTTTTTCCGTCCCTTGAAGGCGCCTAGGAAGATATCACAAGCACTGAAATTCCATCGATCCATCAGAATCACAACGGGCTGATCGTAGTGAAAGTATCCTTGGTCTTTTGAGGGGCTGATTACAAAATAGTACCACTCACTGAACTCTCCATGTGGAAGCGACCACCCTGGCGCAAACGAATCCGCAAATCCAGCAATAGCGTCTCGCTCAACGGCTGACCAGTGTCCAGATGAAATTGGATAAAGATAGCGTGCTTCAAAATCCTCTTTAATGTTCTTAGTTCCAAGCCGGTATGCTGCAACATTAACTACCTGCGGAGAAGTATGTTCGCGCATGAAGAATGGAAAAAGTGCACGCAATGGCGCACGTCTGCCGCCACCATTTGTTCTGATATCAATAATTAGCCCATCTGTCTTGGCGAAACGGTTCATTGCCTCAACAAGTTCTTTTAGAAACTCGGATTCTGCTGACATATACACGAATCGCAAGTAACCTATATTATTTGCCAATATTCGATTGTCGACCTGTTGAATATCCTCGCGTGATTTAATTTCTCTTGTAAGTCGTGGCCAAGGACCGTAAACAGGACCTTTTTCAGCCAGAGCTAGTTCAATTTGCCTGGTTGATGAGCCATCTGCTGATTCCAATTCAACTTGGATTGAGGCTGACTTGTTCAGACCGAGTTCTTTGCGAAGGCAATCTACATACCGAAGATTGCGTATCGTGTGGTAACGCACATACTGAGGTGAACCTTTGGCGACATACTGACGGGCTCTATCCAGCCATGCACTTACTGGTAGACCGTCCATTTGTCGCAGAAAGGGGAAGTTTGGGTCAACAAAATCTGAGCGATCAGCTTTGAAAGCCACTAATCGACCATCTGATTCCTCGACCAAAAATGGCAGAAAACCTGAGCATAATGATTTTAACTGAATACTCGAACTTCCAACTCGACTATGGCCGTCTCCAAATAAAGCAAGGAATTTTGTCAGTTGATAGCCGAAATCAGTGCGGCTAATTCCATCGCTGATTGAACTACGAATACTATCCAAGGCAGACTTATAATCGACCCCTTTAAGTTTAAGGTAGGAATAGTGGTTCTCAAGCAGCCATTCAAGCTCATCAAGATCAGCCTTTGCTTCTTTCGCACTCAACTGTAAATTGCCAGGTGAATTGAAATCAAATCTGTGCGCTAAATGTTTGAATTCCCTGGGAATTTCAGTTGTATGGAGGCGTTCGACTCTATTAGGATGTTGCGTATACTGGAAGCATAAGCCCGCTAATGCCAAGATCGCAATGGCAGCAGCCAAGATCAGACAGATTAATTTGACTAGACCCTTCGTCGAAGGCTCGGTTCTTCTGATGTATGTGTTTTTAATTGTTAGCTTATTCATGCCTCTCCTAGCGTAATGGGATATCCCCGTGGCCTACATGATAGCGTTTAGCGAATCATGATTCTATAGCCACTTTTGGCTGGCAGATGGTGCCGTGGCCGGGCGGACATCCCCAAAAAAAGATCTTGGCAAATGCCGCCAGAGCTGCTTACACTGGCTGGCGAACTGCTCCGGCATCTCACTGGGGACTCATAACACGTCTTTTCTCTCTGCTGGAGGCTTATGCTATGCCTGAGATATCCAAAGTGGTCATCGTAGGGGCCGGCGCTGTGGGGACTACTTGTGCGTATACCTTGCAGATAAGCGGCACGGTTCGTCAGATCGTGATGATCGACCTGGATACCAAACATGCCGAGGCAGAGGTTATGGATCTCAATCACGGCTTGTTTTTCACGCCGCCGGTCGACATCCGCCTTGGAGATTATGCCGATTGTAAAGACGCTGATATTGTTGTCATTTCCGCCGGGGCTAAGCAGAAGCCCGGCCAATCACGGCTAGAGCTGGTTCGCCAGAACGTTGAGATTTGCCGCAACATCGTCGCCAATATCATCCAGCACACCCGCGACGCAATCCTGCTGATGGTCGCCAATCCCGTCGATGTTCTCACGTTCGTTGCTCTGGGGACGTCGTCGTTGCCTCCCGAGCGAGTTATCGGTTCGGGGACTGTTCTTGACAGCGCTCGCTTTCGCTATTTTCTTAGCCGACATTGCGACGTCGACCCTCACAACGTCCACGCTTACATCCTGGGTGAACACGGCGACTCCGAGGTGGCGGCCTGGAGTATTTCCCATCTTGGCGGAGTGAGCCTGTCTGACTGTCAAAAAGTTTGCCTTCGCAATTGCACCGACCAGGATCGCCAAGCTATTGTCGATCAGGTTCGGCAATCTGCCTATCACATCATCGAAGCCAAGGGGGCTACCTGCTACGGCATAGGCTTGGCTCTGGAAAAAATCGTCCGGTCGATCCTCCGCGACGAACGCAGTGTTCTAACCGTATCGCGGCTGATTGATGGCTACTGTGGAATCACAAATGTCTGTTTGAGTATCCCCACCGTGGTTGGCCGAAACGGTGCTGACAGACCCATCAGTGTTGAACTGAGTCCGCGAGAGCAGCAGGGCTTGCGGGCCTCAGCCCAGACCCTAAAAAAAGTCATCCGTGATGTTGGCGTTTGACTATGCTAGAGATTTCTTGGCCTATTTGGCACTATAACTGGACTTTACCCCATGGTTTCCTATAATTTACAAATTCTATGTTAGTCATCTTTTTAGCGAAAGGATTCTGCAATGGCTGAGAAACTGCAAATTTACAAGTGTCAGAAGTGTGGAATTATTGTGGAGGTTCTGCACGGCGGCGGCGGAGATTTGGTTTGCTGCGGGCAGGAGATGGAGCGATACATCGAGAACGCTGTTGACGCTGCCAAAGAGAAGCACGTTCCGGTTATCGAGAAGACGGCCAGCGGGGTTAAGGTCAGGGTCGGCAGTGCCCCGCACCCCATGGAAGAGAAGCACTACATTGAATGGATCGAGGTTCTGGCTGACGGCCAAGCCTATCGCCAATTTCTAAATCCCGGCGACGCCCCTGAGGCGGAGTTCGCTATCCAGGCTGAGAATGTTACAGCTCGAGCCTACTGCAACATCCACGGACTGTGGAAGTCCTGAACACCGGCGATGAAGATATACTAAAGCTATGGCTTTGAGTCTCATTTTTGATGCCGTAAGGGAAGCGTCCCCGGCAGGATTCGAACCTGCAACCTTCGGCTTCGGAGGCCGACGCGCTGTCCAATTGTGCCACGGGGACTTTTTACCGCTTAGAGCTTGGCATGGGGTTCTAAGCTGTTACAGTTTAGCCTCCAGGGCCTCTTGGGTCAATGCCCCCTGTCAACGACAATGCCAATCACTACCATAATTCGTCACGGATCGATTGATCGCTAAGCACATCTGGGCTGTTGCTAAGGCTTGGCTGCGAGGATATAGTTCAATCACTGGAAACATTTTCTGTAATGGGGAGCCCGGGATGAGTGAAATAAGTTTTTACTGCAAGGGTTGCGGGGCTAAGCTGCGAGTGAAGCAAGAATATGCGGGGCGTAAGGCTAAATGTCCCAAGTGCGGGCAAAGCTCGACGGTAACTGCTGAGAAATCCAGATGGCCCCAGGCTCAGGTTGTGGTGGAAGAGCTGGTCTGTCGGGCCAGGTGCGAGGGTTTCGATTATAAGAGCGCCCCGTCACATTCGGGATGAGAAAGGGCCCAACCACTTGGGGTATGTAGGTAATTTGTGGACATTGCCAAGAAAAAGATTGGCTTATCTGGCTCCCCAAATAGCCCAGAATTTGCTTGACAGACATTTCCATTTGCGGTAAGATACTCACAGGCGGAGAGAGACCCCGGCAACGGGTGTTGTCTTCCGCCTTTTCTTTATGCCCAATATGTGTGTGGGCGAAATCATCGGCACTGAGGCAGAGAGAGCCAAGCGTGCCGCTTGCTTGTTTAGACCCGACGTGTAGAAAGGAGGTGTTTGAGATCAGGACCGTGGGCAAGAGTGGGGTATTTAGACAGTCGAGTACAATGACTGTCTCATATGAGTGAGGTGTAGATTGTCTCGCCTCGACATTTCGGTTTGTGCAAGAAGGAAAAGGAGCAAGTCATGTCTAAGTTATTGAGTCTCTTTCTGGTAGTATCATTCTTCGCTGGCGCTAGCGTAGCTCTGGCCGACGATTCCAACCCGCCCTGGTGGCGAGGTCAGTGGTCTACCACAACCCAGTGGTGGGAATTCCGGACCGCCGACGACGGCAGTGCTGATAATGACGGCGACGGTCTGACTGATCTGGATGATCCTGGTTGCTATGATTCAGGTTCTTATGATCCTGATGACGCGAGCGAACTAGACACTTTGCCTGAATGCTCAGACAATTTCGATAATGATGGTGATAATTATACTGA
>SDBV01003453.1_pt1 | contig 23297 bp, 14 predicted proteins | sample 2277081 | NCBI WGS metagenome assembly SDBV01 (sample SAMN10402039, study PRJNA504765) | marine sediment metagenome | isolation source: marine sediment core GS10_PC15, 223 cmbsf | place: Arctic Ocean: Southern Knipovich Ridge | collected 2010 | reverse complement strand
GAGATACCATAGGGCCGGATTGAAGAAAAGCACCGCCTCGGCCAATCGCTGTAGCAGGGTGACCCACATGTCGTACCGCCGCACGTGAGCCAACTCGTGCGCGAGAATCATCTCGAGCTCGTCAGTCGACAAGCCGGTGATCGCGGAGGCGGGCAGTAGGATCGTCGGACGCGCAAGGCCGACCACCTTCGGTACGATGATTTGCTCGGCTCGGGCCAGCGCGGGGACGACCCGCATGGACCAATTGCGTGCGAGCGAATTCAGCACATCGACCAGGGCACCGCCGGCGACCAACTGGGCGCGGCTACCCAGTCGGTGAGCTCGCCAAATGCCGGTCATCAGGCGCGCTAACATTACTAGAACGCCGACGGCATACAAGGCGACAATCCAGGGCGCGACCTTCAGCCAGACGGTGGAGGATTCTTCCATCGCGGTCATCACGGGCATCGACGCACCCGTATCGCCAACGGAGGGCAAACCGCCCGTACTGGCCGCCGGCTCAAATTCGTCGACCATGGCCGGCATTTCAGGAGAAACCGTTACCATGGGAGGCGGCGTGAGTGAGCCCGTTTCGACGGCACTTTCGCTTCGGGCAACTGTAGTTGGCGTGCCAACTTCCACGAGTGCGTAGGTGATCGGTACGGCCGCTATACCTGCGACGAGCGCTGCCACATGCAAGGCATAGCTCTTCTCCACCGAGCGACGTCGCCACAGTCGGTCGAGACCCCACGCAACCAAGACCAACAGCGCCACCTGCCACAACGAGTGGAGAAGCGTCATGCAGAGTCGGCCGCTGAAATCCGGATCCACGAGTGTTGTCCAGTTCATTTCTGTTGTTCCTTTGCTTTGCGGCTGATGAGTCGACGCAGTTCGGCCAGTTCGTCGGCGTCGAGATCGGCCGTTTCGATCAGGTTAAGCACCATATCCGCCGGCGAGCCGTCGAAGACCCGGGAAAGCAAGTCACCCATGATTCCGCCCGTCACACTTTCTTTCTTCACTTTAGGCGCAAAATGAAAGGCCTTTCCTTGCTTCCTGCGCCGCAGATAGCCCTTGCGGACCATGATGTTGAGCATCGTGATCACGGAGCTATGCGTCAGGATGCGTTGCGCCTGCTCTTCGAGACGGGCGCGCACCTCACGTACCGGCAGTGGAGAGTCCTTCCATAGAATCTTAAGAATCTCCAGTTCCAACTCCGTTGGGAATTCCGATCCGGGGCGTGCCATCTGTTTCCTCCGTCATGCATCAAAGAGACCCTGGCCACGCAAGGGGAACGCCATCGCGGCCACAATGTTTTAATTCGTTCAATGATTCTACCGGCTCCCGACCGGCCGGTCAAGACCACAATTGAAAGAATTAAAAGATTTCTCGCTTTAGCCGGGATAGTCGCCGCGACCCAGTTCGCCAGATGAAACGGGTGTCAGGCGTGGAAAGAGGTGCCTTGTTTTGCGACGCAAACGGCGCAACCCCTTATGAGCACATAAGTTGTGTTCGGGATGTCCGATCTCGCCAGCTCGGATTCAAAACCCCGCAAAGCTGTGACGAGAGAGTTAGCGGGCGACGGCTTTGCCTTCGAGAACCTGGCTGCGGTGCATGGGGATTGTGTAGTTGTTGCCGTGGCGGGGAAGATCTTTGAGATTCCAGGTGGCCGTTCGGCCGGGGAACGGGTCGCGGAGTCGTAGCGGGCCGTCGACGGTGGCTTCGATGCGGACTTCGACCGTTTGACTGTCTTGACGGGTGGCCGAGACTTTGAAACCGCCCTCGGCCCGCAGGTCGTCGAACCAGGCGTCCTTCCACTCTTTTGGCATGGCGGGGAAAATGCGGATGATGCCCGGTTCGCCTTGGCCGATGCTTGGCGACCAGCTTTGGATCAGCATGTCATGCACTGCCTGGGTGGCTTCGATGTTGGCCTCGATGGTGAAGAAGAACCCGTGCCCGCTGGCTTTGGTCCCTCCGCGATTGTTGTTCATGTGGAAGCCGTTGCGCATGATCCAGCCGTCAAGGAACAGGTCGAGATGCCGCCAGGCTTCTTCACCTTGGCCGACGCGGGCGCGCACGGACGACATCCACGGGAAGCTCCAGCCGGCCCAATCGCCGGCAAAATTCGCGTCCACGCTGAGCTGGTCGTAGCGCTTTATTGTGCCGGCGATGATCTCACGATCGCGGTCGGCGCCGTCGATGGTCAAGAGGTTAAAGGGGTGGATGCTCATCGAGTGGGAGAAATGGCGATGCAGGAACGCGACCGGCTCGTCCGCACTCCACATCAGGGCGTTTTCTTCGTCGACATGGCGCGGGCCGAGAGAATTGGCCATCTTCGACCAACGGGCCGCTTCTTCCTTCTTTCCCAGCACCTGCGCCATCTCGGCTAATCCCAGCAAGTGCACCTGCATCAGATCGAGGTCGTAGTTGGTGTTGGGTTTCATCCAGGACCGCGGACTGTTGTCGAAGACCTCGGACGAGGTCGACAGCGGCAATTTCCGAACGCCGTCTTCGTCGGTTTCCAGCAGCCCGTCCCAACACTCGGCGATCTCGGCGCACCAGGGATAGGCACGCTTTGCTAGGAACTCGCGGTCCTGCGTGTAACGCCAGTGTTGATAGAACAGCCAGCCGATCCAGCCGACTTGAGTTGGCGAGTTCGCATATTGCGGCCAGCCGGTGGTCGGGTTTCCGCCCCAGGTCATCACGCCGGGTACGGCGGCGCCGTCCGTTTCGTAGAACGATTTGGCGTAGGCGCGGAAAACCGGCAACCTCTCCCACCACAACTCGAAGAACACCTCGCCCTCGGCGAAGTTGCCGGCGGTTTGGTAGGCCTGGTATTGCACCTGGCTTTCGAGGTCGTTGTGCAGATTGTTCTTAAATGCCGGACACTGGCGATCGTCGGTCCAGACGCTTTGCAGCGTGCCCATCGCGGGGAAACCGGGGCGCGATGAGGAACCGAAGTAGTATCGCGTGAGGTAATAGTGATTGAGCGCGGCCCGGTCGGGAATGTCCAGCGCGGACGTTTTCCAGAATTCGGCCCAGAATGTTTTGTGGGGGATGAAGAGTTTTTCGTAACCTTTGCCGAGGGCGCGGTCAGCGCGCTGGCGGGCGGCGGCCAAGGGGTCGTCGCCGTCCTTCTCGTCGGTTGTGATCGTGATCGCCAGGAGCGTGTTGTCGCCGACCGCTTTGCGTTTAGCGAAAACCACGAATGTAGGACCTTCCTGGATAGATTGCGTGTACCAGCAGCTATCGGCGTCTTTTTCCAAAACCGGAGCGGGGTAGTCAAGGGACTTCCTCCAGGTACCGCCCATGCCCGGCGCCCACATTTCGTATCCTTCGAGCGTGCCGGGAACTAGCATCATGATGACTGGCTCGGTCGCGCTGGCGAAGGCCTTGACCGGGTCGCGGTTTTCGTAATCGACTTGGGCTTCGGCGCCGGCGAGGTCGAGACGAAACGTCTCGGCCACCGCGCCCTCGGGCAGAGTTAGCTCCAACTTGCCGATGGCGACGTGGGTGGGCGGCACGTTATGGTAGTTAACATCGAATATCTCGCTGATGCGCGCGAAATTGCCTTCCTTGCGGTATTTCTGAATGGTCTTCCAGGTGAATTCGTCGGTGTCGAATAGTTCGTGATGCCTTTCATCCCAGACATCCACTCGGTCGAGTTTCACGGTCAGGCGGTTGCCCTGTCCCCAGATCAGCGCCCCGAGTTGGCCGTTTCCGAGCGGGAGCGCCTCCCACCAGTCCTGAACAGGCGGCGTCAGCGCGAGATTGGCCTCGGGCGGAGGCAGACGGCTCTCGCGATCACGCGGCGCGGGGGGCGCCGGACGGGCCGTCACGGAAAACTCCCGCACGCCAATATTGATATTGGTGAAATCTTCGACTACCAGCCGCACAAAACGCACCGCCGCCTCGTCGATGTCGCCCTCCCAGTTTCCGTTTACGGCGCCGCCCTTGTGCAGAACGAGCCAGGGATCGGTCCTCTTCGAACGCCCCTCGATGCGAAACTTCTTGATGCGCGGCTCGAAGGCTTCGGCCAACGACGCGCGACCGATCTTACGCTCTTTTCCAAAATCGAGCGTCAGCGTCGGAGTTTTGTCGGGCTCGCGTTCGTCGGAGACCCAATGCGTTCCGGGATTGCCGTCGATGGCGAATTTGGGCGGAAAGAGTTTCGCCTCGTGCTCGCTCGAGGCCGACACTCTTCTCATCGTTGTCCCCCTGTTCATCTTCACATCGCCAAAGTGTACCTGGAACTTGCGGATCAGCGGCGTGCCGACGGACTTGGTCACGCGCACGCGCACCTTGCTCACGGTCTCCGGTGGGAACGGATCGATCTTGCGCCGACCAACCGCCGTGCCGCCGGCCAACTTGAACCACTCGTCACCGTCGAAGCCGTCGATCACATACTCGCGGATACGATGCCCATAGCGATGGTCTTCCCACAAGTCCGTATAGTCGATCTTTTTCATGCCGCCCAGGTCGAGCACGATCTCATTCCCCACGACCTGCTCAACAACGGCCAGCGGATGGCCAAAGCGTCGTTCGATCTCGTCGCCGAATTCCTTGTAGCGCTTCATGTCGTCAGGGTGAATGCTGCCGTCTTTCATCGGCGCGCAGTTGAGAATGATAAAGCTGTTGCGCCCCACCGATTTCTCATAGACCTCCATCAATTGCTCGACGCTCTTGCGGCGTTCCAGCGCTCCCGGCCGCATGTGCCAGAAGTGATCGTGCAACGGAGTGTCCGCCTCGTGCGGCGCCCAGTAATCCCCGTCCGGGTTATCCGCGGCTTGCGCCTGGTTTTCATTAGTGTAGCTATTCCCCGGATCCACCTTATCCGGGTTCGAGAGCGGGGCAATCATGTTCGATCTGTCCAGTACCGACCAGCAAGGGTCGCTCACCGTCCCGCTTTCGGTGCCCGGCCAGCGGATGGTCGCCAAGGGGCTCTGGCAGCCGACCGCCGCCACGACCGCATTGGGGAAATACGCTTCGATCTCTTTGCCGAGGGTCAAGAAACGTGGCAGATCCAGCCAGATTTCCGCGACCAGATCACTGCCGAGTCGTTCATGGAGTTCCTTCAAGCGTCTCGCCGTGATTGCACTCGACTGCTGCGCGGTCGTGACCGGCGTGTCGTCCGAGCCATGGGTCCAGTAGTTGCCGTAAAACGCCTGGTGTTCCTTGGACAGCGGCGACCAGATAAAGAACCCCGCCTTGAGCCCGTGCTTGCGGCAGGCCTCGGCAAACTCCTTGACCACATCGCCCTTGCCGCCTTTGTAGGGCGTATTGCCGATATGATAATCGGTCGTTTCCGTGGGCCACATACAAAACCCGCCGCTGTGGGCGAGCATGAAGTTGACCTCTTTCGCGCCCCACGCCTTAGCCGCTTCGCACCACTGGTTGACGTCCAGTTTCTCGAACGTCAGTTGCTCCATCGGCGTGCTGCCGTTGTCGTAGTCCCTGTGCTGGTGAGTGGCCGGATCGAGCTGGATAAACATCGCCCGTTCCATCTCCTGCCAGTCGTACTGCACCTTGCTGGGACGGGCCAGATGTGCCGCGGCCGGATCGGCGACGGCCTGTTCCCAAGTCATCTGCGCCGGTCTCGGTTCGGCGGCCCACGTCGAGGCGGTCAAAACAGCCAATGCAATGGCAAGAGCGGGGTAAAGTTTCACAGCAGGTTCTCCTTGGGTTAGTATGCCGGCTGGGCAGGGTCATGGGGTGGGTTGTCGACGACGGCAGGCTGCCGGTTTGGCCTGCCGCTTAGCGCTCTATCGTTATCGTTCCCAGCACGCCGATTTCGGCGGCGCCGGCAAATGGATGGCCGCCGATCGCGGATTGGGATACCAGTTTGATGTAACGTCCCTTGACGGGCTTATCGAACCTGAGAATCTGCTGCTGAGGACTATTCTGGATGTTGCCAAAGTAGTTTTTTATTACAGGCTTTCCCCACTGCTTACCGTCCTGGCTCACAAAAAACTCATAATCATAGATCACTCCGCCATCTCGTCCATCTTGACGCGGCAAGTAAGTGAAACCGTCGATCATAACCGTGTCGGTCAAGTCGATGGCGATGTGGTGTGGCTGACCGGGCTGCCCCCCTTGCCACTGCGTATGCCAGAAGGTCTGTGGATTGTCGTCAATGGCCCGTTCGGCGCCATGAGCGTTCTGCTGTTCGCTGCTGAAGGAAACTACTTTCCACTTGCCCTTGCCAATCCCGAATTCGGTGGTGAGCATGTCGGTTTTCTCATTCGTTACGGGGTCCTTGCAGAAGGCGTTAAGGATGCCGCCCTTTATCAGGCTGACGGGCTTGTCATAGACTTTGTAGTCCTTGGCTTTGGGTTTCTTGCCGATGGCATATAACACTTGTGTAAACTCGGGGCCGGTGATGGTTACCATGCCATCTTTGTCGCGTTTGACTGTCGGGTCCTCGAGGATCAGCGGGGCGTTGTAAACTCCGAGGTTCGAGATGAGCAGAGAGGGCGCTTTGGTGTTAAACGTTATCCGAGCCTTGCGCACCTCGACGCGGTCAAAGCGGAGAATGCGCTTGTAACCGATCGTTGTCGAGCCGGCAATCTTGCGCCAGACGTCGCCCTCGAGGATTTCGAGAGTGAAACTGTTGACGCGCTGACCAAGACGAATGTACTCCTGCATAAGCAGGCGGTTGAACGTGGTCGCTTTACCGAAATCGACGATGATCGAGGCGGTGCTTACTCCGTCGTCGGTGGCCCAATAGGTCATGGTGTCGTTGTCGGCGGCCTCTGCGGCGGCGAACTGCTTGGCGTCGCCGCGGACATTATCTGCGCTCAGCGTCGCCTTATCGAGCAGGTTCACGGCAAAATCGCGATCCAACTGTCTCTTAAGTCCCATCAATGCATCAATGTCCCTCTCGTCGATATCGCCGTCGGGATTGATGGCGATCATGAAGTCGAGCGCCGCGTTTTGCCCCACCGTCTTGTAATAGGTATCCACAAGCTGATTCACCGTTTTGGGCATTGTGTAGTCCCGCCAGAACGCGGCTGCGGCACGTATTCGCGTGTCGGCTTCGGATGGAATCCAGAGTTCGCCGCCCTCATCGCCTGTTTGTAGCGTGGAAATGAACTTGCCGATATCCGAAAAAGGATAGCCCATCCAGCCGAGACCGTAATCGCCGATGGTCGCCCAATTGGTTTCGGGCGAGTGGCCCGCTTCGTTTCCGCACCAGCGGACATCCGGGCCGAAGGCGTTGAAGAAGCAGGCGTTGGGCTGGAGCTGGCGGCCCATGGCGATGATTTCGCGATAGGTCTTTTCGTAGTATTCTGTCAGATGCTTGCCACCGATATTGCGGTTCTCGTTGGCGCCGCCGTAGTATCCGCCGGTGCCGTGCGCGCCGTCGATCCAGACCATGAACAGGTCGCCGTAGTTGGTAAATAGTTCACGCATTTGATTCTTTATGTGCGGAAGGTATCCCGGCTTGCCCCAGTCGGCGCGGTGGCGATCCCAAAATGAATAATAGACGCCAAGTTTCAAGCCATGCCGCTTACACGCCGCGGCCATCTCGGCCAGCATGTCGCCCTGACCGTTCTTCCACGGGCTGGCCTCCAGATCATAATCGGTATGCTCGGACTGCCATACGCAAAAGCCGTCATGATGCTTAACAAAGAAGACCACACCTTTCATCCCGGCCGCCTTGTACACCCGGCACCACTTGTCCGCGTCGAACTTCTTCGGGTTGATCAGCGACGCATCATCGCCGCCCCAGGGCCAGTCCTGGCCCACATAGGTTCCCATCGTAAAATGCGGCAGCGCATAGTATTCGGTTTCGTGCCACTTGAGTTGCCGCTCCGACGGAACGGCCCCCCAGGGTTTGGGCGGTGCTGTCGATTCAGCGGCGAATACCGAGGCGGTTAAGAGGGTCAATGCGATGGCAAGAGCGGGGTGAAGTTTCATGACAGGTTCTCCTTGGGGCAGTTTGTCGGCTGGGTAGGATTATGGGGCAGGCTGCCGGCTTGGCTGGCCGCCGCCGCTGCGGCATCGAGGTATCCAGTATACCAGAAAAAAAGGAATCTGCACTGGCAAGATGTCGCACTTTTGCGACATTTTGGCTATCATGAGCGGTGGCCGATGACCGGTTGACGACGTATTCTCCTTGACGAAGGACCGGCGCCAAGCTGTGGAAGCTGAATCCGGACTATCCGGGCGAAGAGTGATTGCGTCAGGGCGAGCCCTGACGTACAACTACAAGGCGAGAATGGAAAACTGCCACCATGAAACTACTTGACCGACTCGATCGAAGATTCGGGCGCTATGCCGTGCCGCATGTTACGGTGTCGCTGATCTTCTGCCAGGTGCTCCTGTTCCTGGCCCATTACGGGAACCCCGATCTGGCGGGTGCGGTGGAGTTGATTCCGCGTCGGGTGTTGCAGGGTGAAGTGTGGCGGTTGGTCGCGTTCTTGTTTCGGCCCTTCGGTCCGGAGAACATCCATCCGATTTGGGCGTTTTTCTTCTGGTATCTTTTCTACATGATGGGAACGGCCTTGGAGCAGACTTGGGGGATCTTTCGCTACAACGTGTTTCTGCTGATCGGCTACGCGGCCACGGTGGGCGTCTCGTTTCTGCAGCTTGACGTGCCGGCGTCGCCCATGTTTTTGCAGGGCTCGGTCTTCCTGGCTTTCGCCTATTTGTACCCCGATTTCAAATTGACGCTGTTCTTCCTGTTGCCGGTGAAGATCAAGTGGCTGGCGATGTTGCAGTGGATCGGGTATGGCTTCATGCTGTTGTTCGGCGCGTGGATGGTGAGGTTGATGGTCATGGCGTCGATTCTCAACTTCCTGTTGTTCTTCGGTAGCGACATTCTGCGGCGGATGCGGGGTAACCATCGGCGAATGCGTGATCGGGCGCAGAAGATCGCCACCCAAAACACACCCCGGCACCGTTGCGCCGTCTGTGGAATCGACAACCTATCGCACCCGACGGCAAGTTTCCGCTATTGCTCGAAGTGCTCGGGCGCCCAATGCTACTGCGAAGAGCACCTGCAAGATCATGCACATACGGCCGAGCAGCCGGAAGAGCTCGCGAGTCGGGAAGCCCCTATTACCGGCAAGGTGACCCGTCGACCTGACGGCCGAGCGTAATGTATCACCTTGTCAACCGGAACGTGATGTCGCCGGTTTTTTCCTCTTTATCGAAGGGGACGCCGCCGTCGTCTTCACCGTTGGGGCCGATGCTGTAAATGATCAGGTCCTGTTCGGTCGACTTCAGCCGCAACGGTTGGCCGTCGAACGGGTCGCGTGGCACGGCCGGGATGAATTCCGGCACGAGTTCTTGCAACTTCTCGGGAAACGTCCCCTTGGCGGCCCGATAGCGACATAGGGCCAACCCTACCCGAGCCACGCCGCGCTGGGCGTCACCCCGGGCGAAGACTTGGGCACATCGACCGAGTGCGGGAAACACGCGTTGCGTGACGATGCCTTGCGGGCGGGATTCGAACTGCTTGTCGACGGCCTCGAATAGTTCCTTGGCTTCGTAATAGGGCCTGGACGCCAATTTGCCCAAGCGGTGCATGTTCTCGCGGTACGTGGCCACGTCATCTTTCAACAAGAACACGCGATAAGGCGGTGCGACGATCACTGGCGCGTCAAATGGCAGGATCTCTTCGTCGCGGGACAGGAACGTCCAAATCGGTTCGTCGCCGCCGCCCACCTGGCAAAGACTCGACAGCCCGAAAGCCTCTTCCATCCGCAAGGCCCTTGCCAGTTGTTTGTGATAGGAGACGTGGTCGTGGATGTTCGCGGCAGCAAGGTCTTCGGCCGTAGCGGTTCCCGAGGCCAGCACGGACTCGAGCGTTCCGGCCGCGATCCGGTCGATGGTGATAGCCACGAGTTGCATAATCAGCAACGGATCGGCGGCCGTATGTTCGGCGATAGAGAACATAGCGCTGGTGTTTTGCAGCGCCCCGCGCAGATTGCCGTCGGCGGCCTTGCATCGCGCGTCGTCGGCCAAGAGCCAGGCGCCGGTACGCAGTCGTCGTAGCTCGGGCAGCAACATGCTGATGCTGGGCCGGCCGTAGTCGCGTTCGAAGTAGCAACCCGGCTTGGCAGCGGCTTGACGCAACAGAGCCAACGTTGAGGTGTGTCGCCTTAGCAATTCCCTTAGTTTGGCGTCTTGCGCATCGAAGTCCGTGTTTGACGTGTTCCGCCACCACGCCTTTTCCCAGTCTTGGTCCCACTGCTCTTGTGTGCCCATCAACTCGAACGCTTGATGATAGGGTAATGCGGCGTTGTCGGCGTCGGGAATCCGCACGGGAGCTACCGAAAGAGCCAAGGCGCCGGCCTCGACTCGTAGGGTGGCCACGTCTTGCCGGATGGCCAAATCCATGTTCCAAAACGTCATCACATGCAGGGCCAGCGCGATCCCCAGTGCCACGGCCAGCTTTCCTCGCGACCAGTCGGCCGCACGCGGTCTTGTCGAATCCTCCTTGGCTGGCCGAAATCCGCCCAGCCGAAGCCAAATCGCACCCACGGCAAAAGCAACGGTCAACAATACCATCGGAACGAACCGCGTCCCGGGAACGTGAGCCATGATTTGAAGAATTCCCGTACCGATAGCCAAGGCCACGTAGACGGTCAGTGGCATCAAAACCGCCAGTGCGACCAACACGAGTCGTACCCATCGACGGCGTAGGTGGCCAATGCACGCAATCAATGTGGCCACCAGCAAGAGACCCACGGCCAGGCTTTCGATCCACAGCAAAAAGTATCCCATCGTTCATCCTCCGTTGGAGAAAAGGGCGTCCAAAGATTCGTGTAAGTCGTTTGATGTCATCGAGCATGTCGAGAAGTCGGGTTGTGCGGTCAAGTTCCAGCTCGCCTGCAGCAGCAGGGCCTGCCGCCGCGCCTCGTGCTGGGAAATGTCCGGCAGAATCTCTTGGACCTGCCGGACCAACTCGTCGACCGACGGCGGGCTCTCGCCCAAGGTTATTCCCAGGTTGGTGCTCCGTGTGACACTCAAGGAAAGGTTGATCCACACCAGGGCCACGGCGGCCGCTTGCCCCGCGAAAACCCAGCCGCCGCGCCGCCGTTCGCGACGCACTTGGGCCTGCGTACTACCTAACACGCGATCTCGCAATTCGGACGACGGGCAGGGGCGATCTCGCTCGGCCAATTCGCGTTGAAGTTCTTCCAACTCCGGCGGCAGGCGATCGTGGTTCATCGCGATTCCCCTTTCAACGTGCAGCGCAGCTTTTCAATCGCATAGCGATACCGGCTGGCGGCCGTGTTGGGGTTGATGTCCAACACGTCGGCAATTTGCGAAAATGTCAACTCGCCGTCGATCTTCAAGGCGATCACCTCGCGCTGCTCCGGCGGCAAGGACCCCAGCGCCCGCTCGAGCCGTTCGCCACGCGGATCCGACTTGCCCGATGGCTGCTTGTCGGTAAGCGTTTCGGCAAGCGTCGGATCCGTGTTTGCCGGCTGCCGAGCCCGACGCGCCGCCACGCGACCGGCCGCATGACGCAAGGCGGTGAACAGGTAGGCCGGCAAATCGCGGACCTCCGACATCTTCTCTCGGGATCGAACCACGGCCATGAACACTTCCTGGACCGCATCCTCGGCATCCTCCGGCCGACGGAGCATGGCCAGCGCCGCCCGATACAGCCGTACGGCAAACCGGTCGTACAGTTGCTCGTAAGCCCGTTGGTCGCCGGCGGCCAGGGCCAGCAGCATCCGTTCCATGCCAGGGTCAGCCATTCAATGCTCCACACAAGATAAGAGCCGCCATGGTCGCGAATTTGTCTGAAAAACTTGAAAAAATGGCGTCGATACCATTATACATATACTCAAGCTACGTTTACCCCGTAGGTATTCTTGCAAAAAATCAGCGAGTACCCCTCCCGAGAACTGTTTTTGGGCGAAGGCTTGCGGATTGTCGAATGAACCTCGACAATCGAAAGCATATTAGGCTAAACGGTCCGAGTGAAGGAGATAGCAAGATGCCGAGTCGGTTGGCCCTTGGGGTCGTGGCGTTGACGTTGTTTGGTCCGGCGGTGCAGTCCGCCGTGGCCCAGGTGCCGGCCCGGTTGCCGCGGCCTAATATCGTGGTGATTTTGGCCGACGATATGGGGTTCTCCGATATCGGCTGCTACGGTTCGGAGATCCTCACACCCACGCTCGACCGGCTGGCCAAGAACGGGTTGCGATTCACGCAGTTCTACAACACGGGCCGATGCTGTCCCACGCGGGCGTCGCTGTTGACCGGGCTGTATGCCCATCAGGCGGGCGTGGGGCACATGATGAACGACTACCGCAAGCCGGGCTATCGGGGGAACCTCAATCAAAACTGCGCCACGATCGCCGAGCTGCTCCATGCGGCCGGCTATCAGACGATGATGTGCGGCAAGTGGCACGTCTCGCGGTTCGTCGATCGCCGGGGGCCGAAGCACAACTGGCCCTTGCAACGCGGCTTCGGGAAGTTCTATGGAACGCTCCGTGGGGGTGGCAACTATTTCAATCCCGTCACGTTGATCCGCGATAATCAGTTCGTCGGTCTGGCCGACAAAGATAAGGATTATTACTATACCGACGCGATCAGCGATCGGGCCGTGGACTATGTTCAGCAGGCGGCCCGAAGCGATGCGCCCTTTTTCCTCTACGTGGCCTACACCGCGCCGCATTGGCCGTTGCATGCGCCGCAGACGTCCATCAGCCGTTATCGGGGTAAGTACGCCACCGGCTGGGATACGTTGCGCGAAGAGCGCCACCGGCGGATGGTCGCCTTGGGGCTGGTCGATCGCAAATGGCCGCTTACGCCGCGCGACTCCAGGGTCCGTCCCTGGCAGCAGACGCCGCATCGGCGATGGCACGAGCGGCGGATGGAGGTCTATGCGGCCCAGATCGAGTTGATGGACCGCGGCATCGGGCGGATTATCGAGAAGGTCCGGCAGATCGGGGCCGAGAAGAATACGCTGGTGATGTTCATGGCCGACAACGGCGGGTGTGCCGAAGAGATCGGCTCGAAGTGGAAGGGCCCGCACATTCCTAAAACAACCCGAGGCGGCAGTCACGTGCAACGCGGCAACGATCCCAGTTACATGCCGGGCCCGGAAGCGACCTTCCAGAGCTACGGTATCGGCTGGGCCAACGCCAGCAACACGCCGTTTCGGCTCTACAAGCACTGGGTTCACGAAGGGGGGATCGCCACGCCGCTGGTGGTCCATTGGCCCGAGGTGATTCGCGAAGGTGGAAAGTTGACGCATCAGGCGGGCCATGTGATCGACATCCTGCCCACCTGCCTGGAGGCGGCCAAGGTCCAATATCCCGAGACACTCGCCGGCTACAAGCTCACGCCGGTCGCCGGAGAGAGCCTGATGCCCGTTCTGCACGGCAAGACCCGAGGGCGGGGCCCGATCTTTTGGGAACACGAGGGCAACCGGGCGGTGCGCGAAGGGAAGTGGAAACTCGTTTCGCGTCACCCGGGTGATTGGGAACTCTACGACATCCGGGCCGACCGCACCGAAATGAACAACCTGGCCGAGAAGTTCCCCGTGATAGTCAAAGACCTCTCGCAAACCTACGAAGCCTGGGCCAAGCGCAGCAACGTCGAGCCGTGGAAGCGTTGAATTCCTCCGCCCATTCCGGACAAACTCGTCCTGTTTTCCCGCCCGCCTGCACGAAGGTGATCGAAATCACCCCCCCATTGCCTACCAACGATTCGAAGACGGGCAAAGTGCAGTCTTCCCTGTGCAAATGGCCCGGATTCCGAGATAATAGTTTCTACCATGGCACATTTCCCGTGGGCGCTTACGGAAAAGGCCCCTATAATTAACCGGAATTCATATTTCCGGAAGAATGTGTCTGGACCAACAAGATCGACTAAGCCCCTGTAGCTCAACTGGATAGAGCACCGGCCTTCTAAGCCGGATGTTCCAGGTTCGAGTCCTGGCGGGGGTGCTTTCGATCCTTGTTGAGCAACTTCCCGAAGCGGAAGTTGCGTAGCTCGACGCTCAGAGGCGCGAGTCGGCGGGACGCATCAGGGCATTCTTGGCCCATCGCGTTACTGGCCGAAGCAGATGAGTGAACCGTCGTCCAGCGAAATGAAAACCCGGCCCCGAGCGGCGATCATGCCGTCGAAGACGGGCGACGATTCCAGCTTGTATTGAGCCAACGATTCTCCGTCGACCGCATCAACCAAGTGGAGTTCCGCCCCTTGTTGTCCCTGGAAGGCGGCTTCCGCCTTGTCGGGATTCTGGAGGGTCATTTCGGCCGACCTGAGTTCCGCTGGCTCCGGCGGGCCTGCCAGCAGCAAGGTTTGATCGGCCAGGACGAGCGCCCTGGCGAAAACGGGGACCTGCCGGCTCCAGATGTTATGATGCAAACTCGGCTCGCCGTAGCGCTTGTCCCGTTCGGTTATTTTCAGTCCGAGGGCCTGGCCGGATCGGGCGTGGCGGAGATGTTGGTTCTCTCGATTGATTGGCAGCGGCTCGAAGGGTTCCTTCTCGGCGGCGAAGAGGTGATACTTCTCGCCCCCGCGAACCTGACCCGCCAGCCCGCCCGGATACTTGTCCCGGCCGTAGCCGTACACGGCGTTCTCACCCAGGGCAAGGATTCGGCCCGAGGGGACCATGTTTCCCATGTACGACCAGATGGCCCAGCCGGATTCGTTCGCGGGCGGCATGCATACCGGGTCCGAGGCGAAGAGCCAATAGGAGCGATGCCACCAGGCGTCATCCAGGAATCCCATGGGCGCAAACAAATGGGGCGGCCCGGTTTGCAGATCGTCGCCCGAGTCGAAGTCCAGCTTCAGATGCCGCATATAGACCGACTCGCCGGAGGTGGCCAGGACATCGTTCAATACGCCGCGCAGATCGACGCCGCCGTCGGGTTGGTCCCCGGTTTTCGGGTCGAGGCTGTGGATCACCGTCTCCGAGATCATTTTGCCCGTCGCCGAATCAAGCCGGTAGACGTGGATCCCGCCGTCGACGTACGACGAGCGGCCTGCCGCCGCGATAAGCGTACCGTCGCGTACCAGGACACTCCCGTGAATGGGCCAGGCCGATTCGAGTTGCCCTCGGGCAACGATCAGACGTTCCTCGGGCGCGCCGCGAAAACGCCAAACCAGCGCTCCGTCCGCCTCGCGGAGGCAGTAGACCCAACCGTCGGTCGAGCCGAACAGGACCAGATGATTGTCAACGGTGGGCGGAGAATCGATGCGCCCGCCGGCCGTAAACGACCAGAGCGAGGCCCCGTCGCTGATGTTCAGAGCGTGTACGGTGTGGGCGTCAACCTGGGCAACGAACAGCTTTCCCCCGCTGGCCACGGGACTTGAGAGGCGACCGCCGATCGTTCTCTTCCACACCCGGCTCAACTTGCTTGGCACGCTGGTCGCGGTTCGACCGCTGCGCCCGTTGTCGTGTCGAAACGTCGGCCAGTCATCCGCATGGCCGTCGCCGGTTGCTTGATCCGCGACGTTTCCGTAGGCGGGCCCTTTTTCAAGGCGCGCGTCGGCTGCTCCCGCGTCGAACGGCTCGTGGCGTGATGAAGCGAATGCCCAGGTGCCGCGGACCATCGTCTTGATATTGCAGGCGCACGAATGGGGCGGCGCGTAGAGCAATCCGTTGGCGGGCAAGACTCCGTACTGGCACGTGCCGCGTAGCCAGTGGTTCGGGTTGATCTTACCCGAGTCGACGTCGATGAACTCGACTCCCGACCGGCTGGACAGGATGAAGCGGCTCGTCGCTTTTGGCCGATAGCAACGATGGTGGGCCAGCGTGGCGTATGCCCAGGCTTTTTCCGTGGCGATGGTCTTTTCGACTTGGCCGGTTTTTGCATCGCGCCCTTCCCCGAAATCGGCGCTGCCCCGTTGTTTGGCGTAGCCTCGCCAGAGCAGGTCGTTGATCACGAAGACGTCGGGCGGGGCAGTGAATCCCGAGGCACTGGAACACTCCCAAAGGGCCTTGCCGTCGTCAATGGAAAACGCCGAGAGCTTGTGGAAGTCGGCCACGTAGACGATGCGGTCGTGGGCGACCAACGTGGGGGTCGCCCAAGTCCATGACCGGAGCCACTTTTGATTGTTGGGGACGGAAAGATTCGTGGGATGGGCTGTCTTCCATCGCGGCTGGCCCGATTTCGCGTCCAGGCAAACGAGGTGTGCGTTTGTCTGGTACAGTAGCGCCTCGTTCGATACTACCAGCGGTAACAGGGTCTCGATACTGACATCCTTGCGCCAAAGCATCTCTCCCGTTTCGGGATTCGCTGCCATGATGACCCGCCGCGCGGACTGGTTCTCTCCGCGACGCAGGTGAATGGACACCTGGCTGGTGCCGGCCAGCATGATCAGGCGGTCGCCGGTATGAATGATCTGCCGCGTGTTCTCCGACCCCCGGTAAGTCATCTCGAGTTCTCCGGTGGCCGCATCCAAGGCCGTCACAGGTTGACCCACCCCCAGGGTCACGTAGACGCGGTCGCCGACCGCCGCCAGCCGGAACGGCAAGTCGGGTGGGCCGGAGCGAAAAACGTGCATGTGGTCGGCCCATCGATCGATATTCCGTTTCCAAAGGACCACGCCGTTGAAGGCGTCGCGAGCCACCAGACGCCATCTTGTCGGCATGCGGATATCGGCCGTCAGCCCCTCGTCGATGATGCAAAACAGCCGTCCCCGCGCCGAGACCATCGCGCTGACGCTTGCCAAATGTTCGTGACTGCGAGCGTATTTTGGATAACCGATCCACTGCACGTGCTTCGGCAGTCCGACCCGCGTATCCCGGGCAACCGCATTGTTGTCCGGCCCGTGCAGGTAGTGGGTCCATTGGTCAATCTCTTGGGGCCACGGTTTGGTCGTCGTCTCCCAGGTCTCACCCGACTTGACACAAGCCACGCCGAGCGGCGCCAACACGCGCAGCACCTCTTCGGGGGAAACCTCGCCGAGGTCCTCGGCGACAAGGAGATTGACGAGGTTATCCGTATAGGGAAGATAGTTGTCGTTGAACAGTTGGACCGACGCCTTACCATACAGCCCCTGCTTCCTAAGATGCTCTCGAGCTTTGGCCGTTTCGACCGGATCACTACAGAGTCCGTGAACCACGAAGCGATCATCGGCAAGCAATTCGGTCATCAACGGACCGCCACCCGAGCCCACATGCACGACGAGTCCGCCCTGGATGCCCGAGCTGGTCGCCATCTCCCGAGCCGACTGGCCAAAAACGGCCGTAGTGACGGCAAGAAGAACGAACGTCAACACAATTCTCATGCTCGCAACTCCTCAAAAGGTCTTCACTAACAGCCTATCACAATCATCGAATTGAGCAATCGCATTCTCCAGAACCTTGGGGAAATCTTGGGCCGGGTGGCCCCCGAGCCCTCCTATTCGATCCTGGGATGTGGTTCTAGGCGGCTGAGCTTTCGGCCGGTTGTGTTTAGCGGATAGTCGGCTAGTTGGGCCGGTTCGAGCCATTGCAGCTCGGCCGTCGAGGGCTTGCCGTCGCGGCGAACGTAGGCGGCCTCGTAGCAGTCGAGCGTGATGCGGAATCGGGTCACGCCGTGCTTGAGCGTCGTTAGATGCCGGCCGGGGCGGATCACGATGCCGGCCAGACGGCGGACGTTGTCGATCAGTTCGCCCCGCAGCTTCTCGGGATGTTTTTCTGAGATGGCGAACCGGGGAAAGTCCCACAAGCCGGCCCAGCGACCCTCCTCGGGACACCGCATCAACAACACGCGTCCCCGACGCCGGACCAACACGGCCGCTTCGTGAACGTCTTCCAGCGGTCGCTTGCGTTTCGGCGGTGGGATATCGGCTTGCAGGCCCTGCTGCCCGGCTCGGCAAAGTGTGGCCATGGGACAGACCTCGCACCGAGCCGCTCGACCTCGACAGACTTCGCTGCCGAGTTCCATCAAAGCCTGATTGAAGGCGCCGACGTCACGTCTCGGCAGCACGATCTCGGCCATGGCCCAAAGCAGCTTCTGTCCGGCGGCCGTGGTGGGGTCGTCGCGAGAGCCCAGCAGTCGGCTGAACAACCGCAAGGTGTTGGCCTCCAGGATCGGCACGCGCTGGTCGAACGCGATCGAGAGAATGGCCCCGGCCGTGTAGCGCCCGATGCCCGGCAGGCGAAGGACGGACTGCAAGTCCTGGGGAAATCGTCCGCCGTGCTGCTGCACGACGACTTGGGCCGCCTGGTGCAATTGTCTTGCCCGGCGATAGTAGCCCAAGCCTTCCCAAAGCCGCAGCACCCGATCCTCGTCGGCCCGAGCGAGCGCTTTGATGCTGGAAAAAGCCCGCATGAAACGCTTGAAATAGGCCTCGACCGTGGCAACTTGGGTCTGCTGGAGCATGATCTCGCTGACCCAGATCGGATAAGGATCGCCGTGACGTCGCCAAGGCAGATCGCGGGCGTGGCGCGCGTACCAAGTCCGCAGTCGTCGTCGAAAGGCACGTCGCCAGGTCGCATCAGGTAGCCGAGCGTCGCATCCTTTCACGGCAACGGCAGGTCCTTGATCTCGTACTGGACCGTGGTGGTCCGGATCGTGCTGGCCGTCTTGTAGACGAACTTATGCCCCACCGGCGGGCCGTCCAGCGCGAACAGATAGGCCACGCCGATCCCTTGCTCGCTCTGCCCGGTCGTTTCCAATAGGTTGTATTCGATCGGCTTGCCGTCGGGGTCTTCCAGGTAGGCTTCGTTGTTGAAGATCCAGACGCGATGCGACTCGAGCGCTTCGCCCGGCTGGTCGTAACGGACGCGCACGTGGAATTCCCAAATACTGTTGTTCTCGCGAACCTGCTCCAAGGTGACGGTCACCCCGGCCACGCGCTGACTGACGTTCTTGGCCTTGGTCAGCTTGTCGAAGGTGAACGTCTCGACCTTGCCGGGAATCATGGCCGAGAGGCGTCCCTTGAGATGGGCAATCCGCTTGGCTTCTCGTGGAGGTAATTCGAAAGGGAGTCTCAGATCAACCGACGTAGCCTCGCCGACGGGCACTTCCAACGTGGTCCGGAGACTGCTGGGTAAAATGGGGCGACCGTTCTCGTCGGTCCCGCTGAATTCGTTCATCGGCTGCGTCAGCCGAATCGGACGCAGCCGCGGTTCCCAGGCCACCGACAACGTCAACAACAAGGTCTGGGCATCTGGCTGGCGTAGATTGCGTCGGGCAACGATCTCGGTCGGCTCGAAGCGGAACGGCCCGCTGTAGCTGACATGCCCCGGATCCGGCAAGGCCTCATCGCCTTGCCCCACGATGTGAACTGCCCGATCTTCGCCGAAGAAGTAGACGGTCAATTGGGCCTGTCTCAAAACTTCATCGAGCGCCTGCCAGAAGGGCGTTTCGTGGAAATCGACCTTCAGCGACGGGTCGGTCACCTGATGGCCGAATCGTTCGCGGAAGTCGAGGATCTTGTTTCCCGATTGCTCTTCTAAGGCGGCCAGGACTTTCGACAACGGCAAGGAATCCGCCTGAAGCGTAATCAACGAGGCCCGGGTGGCCGACTCGGCCTCGGCCTGCTGGAGCTTCTGTCGAATCCGTGTCAGCCGTTGTTTCACTTCGGCCGAAGTCCGATCGGTTACCTCCGGCAGCCACTTCAGCACGGCCGGGCCCATTCGTAAGAGTTCCTGCTCGGCCGCCTCGCGTCGGGCCAATTGGGGCGCGCCCAGTTGGCCCACCAGGCGTCGGACCTGGACTTGCGCCTCGTCATCGGCGACCGCGTCGGTCTGGCCAAGCAGAATCGAGCCGATCAACAGCAGGGAAGGCCACATGGCACATTCTCACACGGGTAAGTTCTTGCCCGGACTACTGATCCGGTTCCTTGGACCGCTTTTCGAGCAGTTGGATTTTCTCGACGCGTCGTGCATGACGTCCGCCCTCGAAGGGAGTCGACAGCCAGAGTTCGATCATGCGGTCGATCAGCCGTTCGCCCAACAGATCGGCCGAGAGGCACAGGACATTCGAGTCGTTGTGCCGGCGGCTCATTTCGGCCGTCAGGTCGTCGTGACAGGGCGCCGCCCGGACCCCGGCGAACTTGTTGGCCGCGATGCACATCCCCAATCCCGTCCCGCAGATGAGAATCCCTCGCTCCACCTCGCCGCGGCTGACCTTCTCGGAGACCCACGAGGCGACGTCCGGATAGTCGACCGGCTCGCCCGTATGAGTCCCTACGTCGTCCACCTCGTGGCCGAGCCGCTCGACCAGATCGATCACCTTCTCCCGAATCGGATAGCCCCGATGATCGGTTCCAATGGCAATTCGCATGGTGGTGTAGGGGTTAGGGGTCAGGCAGTTTGGTTCCGGCTTGCCTGGGGCTGAGAACTCAAGCCCCTTACTATTGTGGGCTCACAGGGGCAATTCGTCCAGTCGGGCCGCCAACTCGGTGCGAATCTGTTCGGCACAGGCCCTGTAGCGGTCGATCGTGCCCCCAATGGGGTCGGTTATGTCCGACTCGTCTCGGCACAACGGCCAGGTCCTCTCGGCCGTTTCGGGCCACTGGGCCACGATCGCTTCGCGTTGGGCTCGGGTCATCGTGAAGATGGCATCGGCGTGGCGGAGCAACGGCTCGGTCACCGGTTGCGTCTCATGGTTGCTAATATCCAGCCCGAGCTCCGACATGACCCGAACCGACTCGACGGTGGGCCGGCCTCCGGCCATGGCCGCGATTCCGGCCGAGAATACCATCACTCCCCGTCGATCCGCTTGGTGCTCCTCCAGTTCGTCGATCGAGCAGCCCAGCCGCTTGGCCAACAGGTCGCGAGCAAGGATCTCGCCCATGGGACTGCGACACGTGTTGCCGGTGCAAACCATCAGGATCAGGGTACTGGACAGTCGTCGAATCGTCTTCTCGGGCACAACCCCTTCACGCAAGATCTCATAGTCCTCGCCCTGCACGCGGACCACCGACGAAGGTTGCCCGAAACGACACGGCCCGTCGTCCAGCACCAGCCGGACATCGTCGGCCAAGGTCTCCAAGACCTGCTGGGCGTCGACGGCGTCGGGTTGCCCGGATCGATTGGCACTGGACAGGGCCAGCGGACCGGCCAGCATCTGAAGCACATCGAGCACGACCTGATGGCCCGGCACTCGCAGACCGATGGTCCGGCCTGGCGAAACGGCCTTACGAACCTTGTCGGGCAGGCGGCGGACAAGGCTGTCTGGGTGGGAGTCGTCTACCACCAGCGTGATAGGCCCCGGCCAGCAGCGTCGGGCCAGACGCTGGGCCAGCCGGCTCATGTCGGGTACGTAGTCCCGAGCTTCCTCGGCACTGCGGATGGCCAAGGTCAGCGGATGGTCCTCGCGACGCCCTTTGGCCTCGATCAGCCGCTCGACCGCCTGTTCGTCCAATGCGCTGGCGGCCAGTCCGTAGACCGTCTCGGTGGGAAAGGCGACCAATTGCCCCTCGGCCAGCACCTGGACGGCTCGATGGACCACATCGCGCCAGTCCTCTGCGTTGCGAAGATCAATCACCACGGGCGGCATGGCACTTTTCCGGGGTCACAGCAGCCACAAATCGACGTAATATCTTACTATACGAGCTGTTGCGCCGTACCGTCAACCCGGTCAGAAAGGGGGAGGGAGCGAGATTCGTTGATGGGCAATTGTGTGCCACTGCTTCGCAGAAGCAGTGTTTTTCCGGAACGCACAAGCAGCACTGCTTCTGCGAAGCAGTGGCACACCCCACACCCCGGTTCAAAGGGTTGCCGGGCCGCGTCGGCCAACAGACGCTCCTGGCGTTGGACGTCGAAACCGGGTAGGCTCACAGGGTATCGGTAATTGACCGAAGGAAACGGTTCAGCCTGTGAGTCCACCTCCCATGGTCCGTCTTTGCCGCCGAATGTTGCCGATCGTGATCTGCCTGGCGGCCCCGGGGTGTAATGATGACCCCGGCAACTCAGGCGATTTTCAGGCCGTGTGGGGACGCCGGGGGATTTCCGACGGGCGTTTTCAGAAACCCCGGGCCATGGCCATCGACCGGCAGGATCGAATCTTCATCGTCGACAAGACGGCCCGAATCCAGGTCTTCGACACCGACGGCAAATTCCTCCGCGGTTGGCGAACGCCCGCCTGGGAGACCGGCAAGCCGACCGGCATGTCGATCGACGGCGACGGCAATCTGCTGGTGGCCGACACGCACTACTACCGAGTGCTCGTCTATTCGCCCGAGGGCAAACCGTTGAAAATCCTCGGCGGCGAATTCGGCGAGCGGCCCGGTCAGTTTGGCCAGGTGACCGACGTGGTACGGGATTCCCAGGGCAACTACTACGTGGGCGAGAAGGGCGAGAACGACCGGATCCAGAAATTCTCACCCGACGGCGAGTTCCTGCTACAATGGGGCGGCCATGGCTTCGAGCCCGGCCGATTCGCCTTGCCGCAAAGCCTGGTCGTCGATCAGCAGGACCACATCTGGGTCGTCGACGCCTGCAACCATCGCATCCAGGTCTTCGACTCCGACGGCAAGTTGCTCACCTATTGGGGCAAACAGGGTAAGGGGCCCGGAGAACTCTACTACCCTTACGATCTGGTGCTCGGCGACGACGAGACGGTCTACGTTTGCGAATACGGCAACCATCGCGTACAGCAATTCACCCGCGACGGCCAATCGCTCGGCTGCTGGGGAACCCACGGCCGCAAGCAGGGCCAACTGCACAACCCCTGGGCCTTGGTCCGCGACAGCCGCGGGAAGATATATGTTTTGGATAGCAACAATCATCGAGTTCAAGTAGTAAGTACGCAGTGATTAGTGGATAGTGGTTAGTGGATAGTAAGCAGTTATACTTATCCTTCAAAACAAGAGTTCTATCCACTAACCACTATCCACTAACCACTAACCACCATGTACCACCTTTCCTTCAACGCCCCGCTATATTTGTTGCTGCTGGCCTTGTTGCCGGTGCTGTGGTGGTATGGGTTTCGGCGGTTGGCGTTGTTGGGGCGGGTGCGGAGCGTGGTGGTGGTCTTGCTGCGGACCGTGGTGCTGTTGGCGTTGATTTTGGCGCTGGCCGAGATGCAGTTGATGCGCGTTCACGACAAGTTGACCGTGATCTACCTGTTGGATCAGTCGGCCAGCATCCCGGCCGGGTACCGTCGGGCCATGATCGAGTATGTTAACGGGGCCATCGAAACGCATCGCCGCTTGGAAGATCGCGTGGGCGCGATCGTCTTCGGACGCGAGGCGGCCATCGAGATGCCCCCGATCGACGACGATGTGGCCATGACCCTGGGGATCGAAAGCCCGTTGGATCCCGAGTACACCAATCTGGCCGGCGCCTTGAAATTGGCCCAGGCCACCTTTCCCGAGGACGCGGCCAAGCGAATCGTGATCGTCAGCGACGGCAACGAGAACCTCGGCGACGTGATGCGTCAGGCGCAAGGCGTGGTGGCCGG
>SDBV01003452.1_pt1 | contig 23298 bp, 17 predicted proteins | sample 2277081 | NCBI WGS metagenome assembly SDBV01 (sample SAMN10402039, study PRJNA504765) | marine sediment metagenome | isolation source: marine sediment core GS10_PC15, 223 cmbsf | place: Arctic Ocean: Southern Knipovich Ridge | collected 2010 | reverse complement strand
GCACGGCGATCGGGTCGTCGCGGAGTCCGACAAGAAAGAATCCCGCAAGGAGTTCAATCTGAAGATGCCCGAGGCGAAAAAAGACAAGAAGCTGCTCATGGCGGTGGGTCGCTACATTGTCAAACGCACGGACAGCAAAGAAGACAAGAAGGTCTACGACATGGTCGCCAAGGGCTACGGCGACGTGGACACGCTCACCGACAACGTCACCATGGTCGCCTTATTGAGGAAGCACAAAGGCCTGGCGCAAGAAGTCAGGCCCGGCGGCAAGACCGTCGACGAAAGCTACCTCGCCTCGGTGGAAGAAAAAGCGCTCGGCCTGATCAAGCTGCGCGGCGAAGCCATCACCTCCGATGACGACTCCAAAGAGCAAGTCGACCGCCAGAACCGCCTCATAACCCTCACCATCATCGCCCAGCGCGAAATCAAGCTCTACGCCGAAATGGCCTTCTACGACGACACCGACCGCTACGACCAGTTTTATGCCAGCGATGAAAGGCGCCAGCAGGGCAAGGGCAAACAGGACGAACCTGCAAAGGAACAAGAAGTGCCGCAGCAGTAACAAGACCGCCCCGCCTTGCGACTTTCCCCCAAACCCTTGTGACAGCGTCAAAAATCATTGTGACAGGCCCAAATTGCCTTGTGACAAACCTCGAAGTGCCTTGTGACAGGCCCAAATTGCCTTGTGACAAGCCTCGAAGTGCCTTGTGACAGACCCAAATTGCCTTGTGACAGACCCAAATTGCCTTGTGACAGAGCAAAAAATCCTTGTGACAGACCCATTTACCATACAAACACTCCCCAAAATCCCTGCGCAAGCATCTGTTATTATATGGTTTTCAGCCGAACAACCAATAATTTACAACCGGATTGTAATTTGTACACTAAAACGGCGTTTGGGCGAGCCTTACGCCCGCATCGCCCGCCAGGAGTCACCTATTTCGACCACCAGACGAGCCGCGTCTCCCTGGTTCTTCACCGAAGAATGGAATGGAAACCCCATCCCGGCCTTCCCCTGCGAGGGGAAGGGGAAGATGATGGAAACCCGCGTTGACTGCTCCACCAGCCCGTTATCGAACTCCACGTTCCCGAGAAACTCACCCGAACGCAGGCTGACGGGGTAGGTGGAGGAGAAGAGGTGGTGGAAGGTGAAGGATGGTTTGGTCATTTTTTCCGTTTCGGAATTCTTTGGCCCAAGTGCTCTTAGCAAAATGGATCTGGCTGCTCCCAAAGAGCTATGAAATTTCTATTCATCTTTTTTTTCGCTTTTGGTTTGTTCGAGTTGCATTTCAGGGACGGTGATGCTCTTTAGGATTCTTCTGCCTGCGATAAATGAGAATACTGCTAATGCACAAAAAAGCACCCAAGCGCCAAGAAAAACCCATTTGTAAATCGATAGTGCGTTAGTTGTTTCCGAGGCAATGTTTGTAGAAACCTCTATGGTAATTATCGTAGAGAAAAACGCTCCCAACGCCAGACTTGAGACTAGCATGAATATTTCGAAGAAAAGGCTTTTTTCCTTTACCTGACCCAAAGTATCCTTTGTTACGAGATAGTAGATCTCCTCTTTGGGTTTTATTGTGGCTGTGATCAGATCAGAGTTGTTGCTAATTAATGTTTGTTGACTGGCCATTTCATTCTACCCTTGCAAAGAAATACCGGATTTCGGGTATTTCCTTGCCAGCTCTTCTGCGACTTCTTCCCTGATCCGAGCAATATTCAGTTGGGCAGATACTGTTGTATTGGCGACCAACAATTGGTCGATTACCCGCTCAAGAATCATGATCTTGAATTCATTTTGAAGGATCTGACTTGAATCGATTTCTCCAAACCTTACGCCCATTTTTTTCTCCTCTTCTTTCGGTATTTCTTGATTGCTTAACTCGTCATCATAATGCAGTCATCCGTGATGAACGTTTTTGGATCGACAATGGACGGAGGAAGCCCCGGCCCGGTTATGGCCTCACTCTTGGACTCTCTCTCGGCGCAGTCATGATTAAGGGACAGAAGGAACGCGAGAGAATCAACTCCCTTCTTCATTCCGTAGGCGTCGGCAACGGCAGCGTCGAGCTTGGTTTGTGCCTCCTTGAGGGGGTTCTTGCCGGGCTGCTCCGCGAGTCGGTACAAATCGCGCAGGCTAATATCGTTAGCCTTCTGGATCTTCGCTCGCGTTGCTCTGAGCGATACGGCGGCTTTGGCGACATCGATTGCTTGTTTCGCGGTGGGACTTTGTGGCCATGGAAAGGTGTCGAATACAGTGTCAGATGTGTATCTGAACCTTTCTTCGAGAGTTGAGCACCGTGCTGTGAACCAGGACCAGTGGATTGTGGATTGAAGAACACCGAATGAGTAGTCATCAGTAAAAGGGAACACCTGAAGGGCGTCGTTGGGGTGAATTCCGTTGTGGACAAAGACAAAGATAGGCCGTTTGGTAACACGAGCACACGCAATGTATCTCCTTCTTACTGATAGTAACTTCATCAAATCGGCTCTTGCATAGGACAGCTGCCACCACTTTGCTAGGAAGTTCGCGTGATGCCGATTGATCCGAGCCTTTGGGTTCTTGTCACGAACTTCTCGGTTCCTCTTCTCTTCCTTCTTCGCGGCGGCCTCTCTGGTCTTGAGGACATTACTTTTCACCTTCTCGAAAGGCACCTTGAATTTCTGAGCTGAGAACAAGTCGCGAGGATGAAAGTCAACTACGTAGCGCTTTGGCAAACCGTCTTGAGTCGATAGCATTTCTTCAGCAGTTAGAAACGGGAAAACAACCTTTCCGCAAGAATGATCGTTGGCAATGACTTGCGCTGCCTCTGATTTCGAGTAGAGGAAACCTTTATGACCGTGAGTCTGTCCTTGGGCGCAGAACTCCGCGTCTGCGCAAGACGTCAGCTTCATAGCGGCTCCAACATCAGTAGAAGCGCTGAGGTTGCCAGCGATTTCCATCATCTCAGCGTGGTGCCAGGTGCCATCTTCACTTTGCCAAGTCAGCTGTTTCTTGCCAGGTTTTTTGCCTTTAATCCAGTTGACAATCGAAACATGGACTGCTGCATCTCCAGACCAGTTCTGTGTTGATACTGCCTCAACGATTTCACCTTCGTTACCCAGAATGTGGTCGAGTCCACCTTGGCGAGAATAGGTTTCACGAATTGTGTTCGTTCCGACCAGTCCGGCGCGGCCATTGAGCCGCAGATGGTCATGCGCCTTTCTGTAGAAATAAACGACGTAATCTGCCCGGCCAGACATTCCTGGGAACTCATTTGAGAGCCGGTTGAGATAAGCGCGACCGTACTCCTCCTGCATCTTGTTTTTTGACTGGTAGGGCGGGTTGCCGATGATCGCATCGACCTCGGGCCACTCGTTAAAGAGGGCGTCCTCTCGCCTTATATTCTCATCAAGGTTATCCAGCGGCAAGGCGGGATCGAGGTCGAGCCAACGGATACCGTCTTCGGCTTCTATCGCGGCGGCTTGTTCAACGATGCCGAGTTCTTTGGCAAGAAGTAGCGTCACTTTGGCGAGGTCGACAGCGAAGGGCAAGATATCGAATCCGTAGAATTGCTTGGGAGACAGGAATCCACGTGTGAAACCCTGGGCTGTTTTGAACAAGGTCCGCATTTTTATCAGTAGATCTGTTTCGATCCTCTTCAATTCGCGGAACGCGACGTATAGAAAATTTCCGCTACCGCAAGCGGGGTCGAGAACACGGTACTTGCTGAGCGCGTCCCAAAATTCGATCATCCCAGTGAGCGTCGTTGTCTCATCGAGACGCTCGCGCCAAGGCCGGACGATGGTGGGGTTGACCACCTTCATGATATCCGCCTCGCTGGTGTAGTGAGCACCGAACGCGTGGCGTGCATCCTTGTCCATGCTGTGTTGGAAGATCGTTCCGAAGATCGCCGGATTGACCTGAGACCATTCCTGTAACGCTGCTTCGTAGAGGTCGGTCAACTCATCGCGCGTCAGCTCGACGGGATCTACGACGGAGAACAGACCGCCGTTGAAGTAGCGGACTCCCTTATACCTTCCACCTGTCGCCTGCTTTTTCTCGTTCATCTGGCGGAACAGACCGCCGATCAAATTGAACGATTCCACCTCGGGCTTCTTTGCTTCGAGGCAACGAGCGAGCAGGCGCGTGAAGATTTCCTCGGGCAGAAGGTCAAGATCCTCGGAGAACAGCGCCACGACACACTGGAGTATGAAGCGCTGTGCCTGGTCGCGGTCGATGCCGCGTGCGACAATAGAGTTGAACGTCCGCGCGACTCGATCTGCAGCCTCTTTCGTAACGTTTACACGGTTAACTCCGAACACGGGCTCGTCGAACGATGGTTTCAAGAACGAAAGCGCCCCGGCCTGGCTCGCCAGATTGACCAGCTTAATCTTGTCCAAGGGCTCGTCCACCTGCTTGTCGAAGTCGTAGATCCAGAATTCGTCGAAGTTGCACAGGATGACCCACCGGGGACGCTTGGGTGTGAGGTAAATCCAGTAGTCAAAGGCCTGGCGATAATGGCGCTCAAGCCGCTTCCCTCGGCTCTTCATTTCAATGAGCACGTTTCCAGGCCAGACGAGATCCGCGAACTTCTTCCCTTTGGCTCCCTGCTTCTTGATCCGCCTCTCCAACACGATACCCGAATCGACCAAGCTCTCGTGACCAAAAGCCTGAAACAGATGCTCAAGGAAAACTTGGGACTCACTTTTCTCGTCGCCCTTGAGCTTCGCAGCGTAGGCGATGAACTCTGCGACCGGGTCATTGCTCATTTATTATTCCCTCCCACATCATCATCCATTGAAATTCCACAATAGCCTCCCGGTACGCGCATGTCGAACCCTACCCCACCCCCAGGTCAAATCCTGTCCTCCCCTGAAAAACGATTCCCCATTATCCGCCAACGCAGGGAAGATGCACAACGGTGGGCACGAGACAGGTCCGCCGTCGCTCGATTTGGTTTGCCCGCCGACGCTCGCTGGAGCGAGCTATGGCGGGTTTTCAACTATGGCGAGATCTTCGACCTTGGATCTTGGAGGACGTTTGTCCTGCGTCGCTCGCAAGCGAGCTATGCAGGATGGCACGATGACGAGGACGTCTGTCCTGCTTCGCCCGCCTTCGGCTTGGCTTCGCAGGATGGCCCGATGACAATCTATTAATAAGATTTATCAGGGTCTGGCACTGACAGTTGACACATAGAAAACTGCCAGATTACGGCTCCCGAACGCAGAGCACGGCGTGCTGGTTCGACTCGATCGCCTCGGCCATCTGGTCCGCGGAAAAATCGAAGTAGTAGGCCAGTATCGGCTCGCAGCCCTCCGTGGAGCTCCACATGGTAAGGAAATCATGCTCGTCCCTCGCGAACACGGCGGTGGGATACGGATCGCCCTCGATACACACGAGGCTCAGGCTCTCGAGCTGCGTGATGGACGGAAGTAACCAGTCGTCGTGGCCCGCGAAGCTCCCACCGCACAATCCCATCGCAGAGATCCAGTTCACGGGCCTTCCGTCGCCCGTGCACTTCTCGCCGTTCCAGGTGTCGCCGTCGATGCAGCGCCGCCACTCCAGGTCGCTCCAGGTATCCACCACGGTGGAGCCGTCGTCCGCGACAACGAGAAAACGACTCGGTGGATCCTGGGCCGGGACGCCCGCGCGAACGCATCGGATGGGTCCGAGTTCGACAAGCGAGGCGGATGCCGTGGAGGCATTCGTGAACGACAGGTAGGTGGGCCAAATATCACCTGGAACGATAGTGGAGGTGAACAACTCCGGATCGTCGATTCCGGGAAAGATGTTCTCGTTGGTAGACACATACGGATGGAGGACAAGTAAAGTTCTCAGCTCCGTGAGATCAGGAATCCGCCAGTCGCCGTGACCGGCGTAGGAAGAGGTGCACGCGGCGCTGATGTTATTGTAGTAGAACTTGGTGGAGTCCCCGCAACACGTCTGGTCGTTCCAGTGCTGGCCCTCCAGGCAGCGCTTCCATTCCAACCCTGTTACCTTGTCCACCACCACAGGCTCGTTCACGGTACCTTCGATGTCAAAGTCCACATCCGGGCGTTCGGGACCCTGGAGATTCCCGTCCACCAACCAGTAGCGATCCGAACCGCACCAATCGTCGTAGACGCACTCGCCGTCCGCAAGCGTATAACCGTCGGCGCAGGCGTCGCATTCGCTACCCAGGTAGCCGATCTCGCACACTACACAGGCGCCCCCGGCGAAACCCGTTTCGCACTGGTAGCAACCCGCGGCCGGATCCCAGTGATCGTCGCACTGGCACTCGGCATGGCCGTCGCCGATCTCCTCGCACCCGCCGTGCTCCTCGTCGCAATCCATCACCACCTCACCCGCAACGCCGCACGAGTCGAACCACGCCACTTCACCATCCTCGTTGCATCCGAGGTGATGGTCATCCTGGCAATCCGGGTCCGTATCGGTGTCCGCTCCGTTGCCCGCATCCGGATCGTAGTCGGCGTTGTCAATCACGCACCCAGAAACCACAATCGCCATGATCGCCAACCATAAATATCTGTCAGTCATCGTAACTCTCCTCGCGCTTTTCGTTGTTCCTTCCTTTAATCGGACGTTTGCCGGATAAGTTGCCAAAATAATGAACAGGTAAAAAATCAACGCCTGTTTTTCAGCGGTAACCACCGTGATGTCAAGATGGATGTCCGAACCACCCGTACGAATCGCCCAAACCCTGTACAGCGGTTCAGCAAAACCAATCCCGGGAAGGATCAGACCTTTTCAGTGGGTGCTAGTGAAGATCCAGCAGACTGAGGTTGTGCTTCGAGTCCGATGGACAAAGAAGATCGTGCTCGAGAATGAGCGATGAAAGATCGAGGATTTTGTTAAAGGCGGACGTGCTGCGGTGCACGTGCTCGTATGCATATCGTCCCAGCCCGCGTACATCAGGCTTGCCGGGCCGGTACCGGAAGATCCGGCGGGATGGGTCCTCGTTGCATTCGAGCGAAAGCCGACCTTTGGCTCCGGCACAAATCGATCTTACATATTCATCGACATAATCCTCGTCGATAATCTTGAATTTCATGGTCGAGGAATTGTAGAAGACATGCTCGTCCAGCCAGCTCCCGTCGGGGAAGACCACCTGGTTGGAGTCGACGCTGAAAATGTCATTGCCGAAGGCGAACGACGCCTCGATGCCCATCATGTTGGCAAGGGTGGGGAATACGTCGATCATACCCATGGGTTTATGAACCGTTATCGGCCGGTCGATTCTCCTGGACCAGATGAGGAATGGGCTGGTGTTGAAGCGGTTGTATTCGAACCAGTCGAGACTCTCATTGCCCATGAATTCCTTCACGGCATCGTAGGAGAGACCGGCCGGATGATCGCCGTACATGGCGATGACCGTGTTGTCCAGCAGCCCGCGGTTGTCCAGCTCGCCCAGAAAATACCCTATCGCCCTGTCGGCGTAGTGCAGGGACTTGAAATACCTTGAGAGCCTTGTCCCCTCCATATCGCCCGAGTCGAACTCGCCGTACTTGTCGATCTCCTGGAACGGTGTGTGGTTGGTCAATGTGATCAGTGTCGCGTAAAGAGGTTTGGGTGTGTTCTGGATGAAATCGAGGGACTGCTTGAAAAACGACATGTCGCTCAATCCCATGCCGATAACGTCGTCTATCTCGAAGTCTTTTTTACTGTAATAACGTTCATACCCCAAAGTAGCGTTCATCACATCACGGTTCCAGAAATCACCGTTGTTCCCGTGCATCGCAATGGAGGTGTAACCCTTTTCCCCGAGCGTATCGGCCAGGGTGACGAAACGATTTTTGAAATGCGAGATGAAAACCGTGCCGTTGTTGATCGGGTAGAGGGAGGTGTTGAGCGTTAACTCGCTGTCCGAGCTGGTTCCAGACGACTGCTGGGTGTAGAAGTTGTCGAAGTAGAGCCCTTGCCGGGCGATCCTGTTGATGTTGGGTGTGATCTCCTCGCCGCCCACCCGCGCAAATATGAACGCTCCCTGTATCGACTCTGCGTGAATCATGATCAGGTTCTGGCCCTCGAGGAGGTTCGTGTATGCATTGGGAGCTTTGGGTGTTGCGGTTCGTTCCTTGAAGAACCTCGCGACTTCTTCGAAATTTTCATCGGTGATCTTGGTGAAACCATAGGAAGAAACTGCGTACTTGATGATGTCGCTCGCGTGAAAGGTGTATACCCCGAACCTTTCCACCAGGAACGGTCGGTTCCATTGCTTCTTGAGACGGCTGGATTCCATCCTGGTGAGGAGCGCTGCGAAGATGCCGAAGATAAGAAGCGAGACCAGCATGGTGGTGCCCGCCTTTCTCAGTCGATCGACTCGGGGCTCGGTGCTCGGGTCCATTTGGCCCTTGCGTCTCAGCCGCACCAGGAACACTGTGAGGGCGACCGTGTTGATCACGAATAAAGAGTCTGTCCAGTGGACCAATGATATGGCGACGTTGATCACTTGCGGGAGGAACTGGATCTGCGGCATCAGGAATACCGACAGCACCGAGTGATGGGATCTGAAGTAGATTGTGTCAAACAGGAGCAGGCAGCAGAAAACCACCGAAGCCGTGATGTAGTAAACGTGCCTCCAGCTTCTCTTGAAGAGAAAACCAATGGTTGCGAAGAAGGAAAAGACGGCCAAGTCGGAAAGAAACGCCTTGGGATCGAAGGGAAAATCCACCATCTTCATACGCAGGATGAAGCCGCCCAAGATTGCGGAGGCGATGAAGACGGACGCTGCCCGATCGATCTTGGGCGCCACGAGAACTTGAAAGAAGACCCTGCGAACACGGGCGAAGAATCTCTCGGCGGCGAGCTCCTCGACCAAATTCTCCGTCGGTTTGTGGAAAGACCGACCGGATGCTGTGCTGTCTGCAGGAGTTTGAGCGACCACTGACTTGGATTTCATTGCCTTAACTTACATTATATCAAGAACCGATAATAAATTCTGAACACGACTTGTGCAATAAATGTTCTCATTTGGGATGATAAAACACCAGTTTAACTTCAATTCTATAAAACCCGATATTGATCAGAGCGGGAAACAGGTTGGTAATTGCACGTTTACTGCATATACCCGAGCTGTCTGAGCTGTGCCTTGAGATCCTCGGGGAGGGCCTCTATCTTGTCCTCGTCCGCCTCGGGCTTGATGACGATCTGGGAGGCGATCTGTCCGGAGGTCCAGGCGGCCTTATCCGGTGCGGCGATGAACTGTCCCAGGGCTATGCGCAGCGCGCGCAGGGCGATGGGGTATCTCTCGTCTACGTCCATTTTCTCTCGAGGGTCTTGCGCCAGGTTGTGGACGTAGGTATTGACCGGGCCGCGCATCCGCATCTTCCAATTTCCCTTACGTACGCTCCATTGGAGATTGCGCGAGTCGGCTTCGCTCCAGAAGCTGGAAAAGGCCGCACCTAACGGGTCTTCGAACGTGCCGTTGGCGGCAGGAATCAGATTAGCCCCCTCCATTCCCTTGGGTACAGCCTGCCCGGTGGCCGCCAGGGCCGTGGGAAGAATATCGGCCAGCCCGACGTCGTGAGGTATACGTTTGCCCCTGGGAACCAGGCCTGGAGCGCGCATGACGAGCGGCACGTGAAGGAGCTCCTGGTGGAGAGTGTGGCCGTGCCCCACCGAATCGTGATCGAAGAACTCCTCACCGTGATCGGAGCAAACGATAATGATGGTGTCGTCGAGCACGCCCAGGGTTTTGAGTCCGTCCAGAAAATGTCCGAAGTGCACGTCGTGGTAATTGATCTCACCGTCGTACAATGCTTCCAGGCGTTGTTTGTCCCGTGCGTTGAGCTCGATTTTCTTGCGCTTGAACTGATCGAGAATGTTCCCCGTGGAACGGGGTCTCACCGGGCCGTCGTAGGATTGGGCGTCGTAGACCTTGAGGAATTCGTCCGGCGGGTCGTAGGGAACGTGCGGATCGATGGTCTGAATGTACGTGAAGAATGGCTTGTCGGAATGTTCCTTGATGAACTCAAGGCTTTCCTTGAAAACATTCTGCGCGTCGGTGTTCTTCGTTTCCCGGATGTAGTTGACGTACTTGGTCCAGCCGCGTTTGAAGCCGAACTCCTTTGCCAGATATCCGTTGGCTATGAAGGCCCCTGTAGAGAATCCGGCCGCAAAGAAGATCTCTGAGGCCATCTTGACCGACGATGCGAGCCTGGATGAGTGTCCGCGGGCCTTGTGGGAGTCCGGGTAGAGGCCGGTCAGAACCGATGCGCACGACGGTTTTGTCCAGTTGGAGTTGGCCTGGCAACGCTCGAAGAGGGCGGATTCTCCCGCGAACTTCTCGAACACCGTGGACTTGACCCGTGTCTTTGCGTATGCGGTGAGCTTGTCCGCGCGCAGGGTGTCGATGAGCAGAACGATCACGTTCTTGACCTTCTTGTCAGGGATCTCCACCTTCGGCGGCTTGATGCGAATCGAGGGATCTCCCAGAGCCAGGCGCGCTTTGGCTGGGCCGCTGACGATCAACTCGATACGGGCCAGTTTCCCCGCTACGGCGCCCAGATCGACCATGTCCTCTTTCCAGTCGGAAATTCCGTACACCCCGTCGAACAGATCGCCGGGCGGGCCGCCGTCGGCGTTCGTTACCCGGACCTTGAGCTTTATCTCCTTGACCTTTTCCTGGCCGGGCTCCGGGACGAAGGCGCCGGCGAGACAAAGGGAAGCGTTAGCGGGGATCTGTGCGTAATACACAAGCGTGGTGTTCGATGAAAGCATCAGGGCGTCGCGCTCCCGGTCTTTCACCTTGAATCTCTGCTTGAGGTTGTCCACGTGTGGGGGCGTGAACTCCTTCGGCGTGTTCGTTCCTTGTGGGATGATGCGCAGGTAATCCACCGCGAACGCGGCATGGATCCCGTCCACAATCCTGTCGGACTCCTTGTAAATGAGCTTGAAGTAATTCTCGCCGGCCTTGGCCTGCTCTTCGGTGGCTTCGATTCTGTGAATCTCCCAGTCGTTGCCCTTGATAGCGGCACGTTGCAGGGGCTTGTCGTTGAGATACGCGGAGAACACGTCGATGCCGCCCTTCTTGACACGGAACTCGAAGGTCAAGGGCTTCGCCTCGTCCAGGCTGAAGTAGAGTCTGGAGGGAGACTTGGTAGCCCATGTGAACGCCACGCCGTTCATCAAAGTGTCGTTGCCCCATCCGCTCATCCATCCGCCGAGAGAGTACTTGAAGCGGGCCGCGGTGCCGAAGTCGACGAACTCGCCGTGGTGGTAGACATCGGCCATGTGGACATGCTCGATGAGGTCGAGCGCCTTTGAGGTGCCTGCCCACGGCGTGCCCACGGCCGACGGATCGTCAGGTACGGGCCGCGCGCTGTCGTCGTCGCCGCCGCACCCGACAGGCAACGCCGCGCTCAACACGAGTCCCGAGCCGGCCACCAGGAAATCACGCCTGGTGAAAAAGAAATTGTCCTGATCGTTCATGGTCATTGCATATCAGATTGTGTCTACGTGGCAAAGAACGCGGCTTCCAGACCCCGAATTCCTGATCAACTGCTGTCCCGCTCCGTTCGCTGGCAGAAAACACGGAGGATCTCGATGGTCGCGGAGGTGATGCCCGGAATGCGGCTTACCTGACCCAGGGTCGACGGTCGCGTCGCCGAGAGCTTCTCGACTGCTTCGCCGCGAAGGCCGGGGATGGCGTGGTAGTCCATGTCCGGCGGGAGCCGCACGGAGTCCACATCCCGAAGTCGCGCAGCCTGGGTTTGCTGTCTGCTGAGATAGCCCGAGTACTTGATCTCCACCTCCACGCGGGCCAGGGCCGCCACCGACTGATCAATGATCCAGGGGGCGAAGTGCGCGAGATCGGTGATCCTCACGCCGTCGCGCCGCATCAGATCGTAGAGAGACGTGGGCTTTTTTATCCGTGCCAGGCCCAGGTCATCGAGGGCGGCGTTCGATGCCTTCGTCGGCGTCAGCACGGTCTTCTCGAGGCGCTCCCCGATCTCCCCCACGTCCCTCGAACGGGATCGAACTTCCTTCGCGGCCCGCGCGCTGATAAGGCCCGTGCGCTCTCCCTCGTCCACCAGCCGCTCGTCCGCGTTGTCCTCCCGAAGAAGCAGTCTGTACTCGGCCCTCGATGTGAACATTCGATAGGGCTCGTCCACGCCCCTGACGGTGAGATCGTCTATCATTACTCCCATGTAGGACTGATCGCGGGTGAGATCCAGGGGGCGGTCGCCCATGATCGAGAGCGCGGCGTTGGCCCCGGCCACCAGACCGAGGGAGGCGGCTTCCTCGTAGCCGGAAGTGCCGAGGATCTGTCCGGCGAGGAATAGCCCACCAAAGCCGTCCACCTCCAGCGAGGGGGTGAGGCAGGTAGGTTGAAATGAGTCGTATTCGACCGCGTATCCCCATCGGACGATCCGGGCCTTCTCGAGTCCCACGATAGCGTGGATCATCTCCTCTTGAACATCCCTGGGGAGGCTGGTGGACAGGCCGGATGGATAGATCTCCTTCCCCAGCGCGTCCTGTGGCTCCAAAAAGACCTGATGGCGATCCTTGTCGGGAAAGCGGGCGATCTTGGTCTCGATGGAAGGGCAGTAACGCGGCCCGATCCCGGTGATGGACCCGCCGTAGAGCGCCGAAGAGGCCATGTTGTTCCTGATGATCTCGTGTGACGGCTCACCGGTGTAGGTAAGAAAACAGGTTCGCTGGGGGAGGAATACTCCGGTGGTGCCAGGATCGAAGAACGGGGGCGGATCATCGCCGAATTGCTCTTCCAGCTCGGAGACATCGATGCTGTCCCCGGCGAGCCTCGGGCACGTGCCCGTCTTCAGGCGAAACATGGGAAGACCGGTTTTTTCGAGGGATTCGGCCAGCTTCACAGCGGGACCGGCTCCCATGCGGCCGCCCGGGATCTCCTGGTCTCCAGCGAAAAGCATCCCCCTCAGGAACGTGCCTGTGGCGACGACCACCGCCCGTGCACGGACTGCGCCCATTTTCGAAAGGTACACACCGTTTATCCTGCGCTTCAAGCCCTCGCAGGACCATGTGATTCCGATCGCCGCGTCCTCGATGATCGTGCTTTTACCATCGATCCGGGCAAGTTCCTCGGTCATTCTATTGACGTAGATTTTCGAATCGGTCTGAACTCGCGTGGAGCGAACCGCCGGCCCCTTGCGCCGATTGAGCGTTCGAAACTGGAGACCGGAGCGATCGGTCACCCTGCCCATCAGCCCGCCGAGAGCAACCACTTCACGAACAAGATGGCCCTTTCCCGGTCCCCCGACCGCCGGGTTGCACGGCTGGCATCCAACCTGAGAAACGTCGGGAGTAACAAGAGCGGTCCGGGCGCCGATCCGCGAGGCGGCGGCAAAGGCCTCGCAACCGGCGTGTCCTCCTCCGATTACAATAATATCCAGATGTGGAAAGGCGGCGCGGCTCATTGTTTAAATATCTGTTATCTTTGGGTAATCAGCAAGACAATTCGTCTTGATGCAAGTGTCGGGCGGGCGGTCCTTTTTGACATGTAAATGCATATGATATAGTAATCTTCTAAGATTGAGGGACAATCAATGAGACATTGGGATCCGAAATCATTGGAAAAATTATTGCGTGCGCAGGAAATTGACCTAAAAATTCGCGCTGCAGACATGGTCGTCGAAGAGCTTTTCCAGCGTTCCATGCGTGAAGATTCAACCTTGAACAATCTGCGGGCGGAACTCGTATCGATCGAGAAGAGCATCGAGGCGACGATATCTCAGCAGGAAATGTACCAGAACACCCTCGAGGAAATTCAAAGCGCCATCAAGGGGCTTGTCTCGAACAAGTCAGGCGCATTCAAATCGCGCACGCGCTTCTCTACCGAGGCTCTGAAGATGGAGGAGAAGAAGCTCTCTGTGCTGCTGTCCGAGACCGAGGAGCAGATCCGCCGGTTGCGCGAAGATCTGGATGATGTGGAAAAGAAGATGAAGAAACGGTCCGCCGACGTGCAGTCTTCCCAGCAGGCGCCGGAAGAGGAGATCCGCAAGTTCAAATCCCGCGTCCGGCGATTGGAAAAGCAACGGACCGAGGCAGTCAAGGGTGTTCCCTCCATGCTCCTCAAGAAATACGAGCGGTTGAGTACCTCCCGCTCCGGCATCGGTCTCACGACTATGGTCGACGGCATATGCCGGGAGTGCCGTATGCAGATGCCCACGGGTATTCGTTGTCGTTTGCTGAAAAATGAGCCCATTCACTCGTGTCCGGCGTGCGGTCGCATGGTCGCCCGTATCGAAAATGCTAATATGCAGCCGGTGGTCATGGACTCGAAGCCGAAGGCTGCCGGTACAACCAAGAAGACAACTGTCAAGAAGAAGACAACGGCCAAGAAGAAGGCACCGGTCAAGAAGAAGGCACCGGTCAAGAAGAAGGCACCGGTCAAGAAGAAGGCACCGGTCAAGAAGAAGGCACCGGTCAAGAAGAAGGCACCGGTCAAGAAGAAGACTCCGGTCAAGAAGAAGGCGCCGGTCAAGAAGAAGGCGCCGGTCAAGAAGAAGGCGCCGGTCAAGAAGAAGACTCCGGCCAAGAAGAAGGCGCCGGTCAAGAAGAAGGCGCCGGTCAAGAAGAAGGCGCCGGTCAAGAAGAAGGCGCCGGTCAAGAAAAAGGCGCCGGTCAAGAAGAAGGCACCGGTCAAGAAGAAGGCCCCGGTCAAGAAGAAGGCGCCGGCCAAGAAGAAGGCGCCGGCCAAGAAGAAGGCCCCGGTCAAGAAGAAGTAAGCTGGTTGCTTCAAGATGAACGACTCCTGGAATAGAAGGAGATTTCTCAAAAGGGTGGCCGCTGGATGTGTGGGGATCGCCGGGGCGACGACTGCGGGTATCTTGCTGCGCAACGAAGGGCGAGACGAACCGCTTTCCGATCCAAAAGCGGTTCAGGTGCGCAACTTCCGGACGCACATGGGAGACTCCGCCGAAAAACTGGTAATTGCCAACGGCGATCCATCGAGCGCGACACGAGCGGCCATCGGAGCTCTGGGGGGTATGGAGCGTTTTGTCCGGCCCGGAGAATCGGTGGTTATCAAACCTAATATCGGATGGGACCGGACACCTGTCCAGGCGGCCAACACCAATCCGTTGGTCGTCAGCGCGCTGGTGAAGATGTGCCTCGACGCGGGTGCCTCGACTGTCATTGTAACCGACCATAGTTGCAATGAGCCGCGCAGGTGCTTTACCCGTTCGGGAATCTGGAAGGAGGCTTCGAACGCCGGGGCTGTTGTGGTGCTACCAGCCGGGCATCGATTCAGAACCCATGATCTCGGAGGGGTGGTTCTCGGCAGAATGCCCGTGCTGACGGCGGCTGTCAGAGCCGATCGCTTCATAAACGTGCCGGTGGCCAAGCATCACGGGATGTCCGGTTTCACCGGCGCCATGAAGAACCTGTACGGAGTGCTCGGCGGCAGGCGGAACAGATTGCATCAGAGGCTGGATGATTCAATCGCTGATCTGGCGGATTTTATTCGCCCCACGCTCACGGTCATGGACGCCACGCGGGTGCTCATGAGAAACGGCCCGCAGGGTGGGAATCTGGGAGACGTCAGGTCGGTGGATCAGGTGATCGCCTCCACGGATCAGGTGGCGGTGGATGCATACGGATGTGGTTTGATCGGGCTGAAACCGGCTGATTTGCCATATCTCGCCCTTGCTCATGAGAGGGGCCTGGGTACCTCGGATCTGAGCAGGATCCCACGGGAAGAGGTTTCGTGATGGCCGCAGCGGAGAAAACAGAAAAGGCTTCCGGTGCCTGGACTCGCCTCCGATGGGCTCGGCGGGTGACCCAATCCGTTTTCCTTCTCCTCTTTCTGTTTCTGATTCTCGCCACCACCGCTCTGACCGGGGCCGGGATCGATGCGGCTACCTCCGGATCGGTGCCTTATCCGGTGGAGGCCTTCCTGGATATCGATCCTCTCATCGGGTTGATCGTCGCCCTGTCCACCGGGACTGTCCCCGGTGCGCTCATTTTCGGGCTCGTGGTGCTCGGAAGCGCCGCGTTCCTCGGCCGGGGGTTTTGCGGCTGGATCTGTCCCATGGGAACGATGAACCATGTGGTAGGTCAGATTCGCCAGGCCAGGCACGGCCAGGCTCGTATCGACAGGAATTCGCCGCGCCCGTATGCCAAAATAAAGTACGCGATCCTGGTCGGCGTTCTGGTGGCGGCCCTGTTCGGATCGGCAATCGGCGGTTTGTTCGATCCGATTTCCCTTGCCACGCGGGGGGTCTCACTCACCCTGCTTCCATGGCTCAACTGGGTCATCGGCGGCGCAATCGACTTCTTCGCGGAGTCCAACGTGCCGGCGCTGCAGCATGTTTCGGATGCAACCTACGACGCGGTTGACGGGGTCGTCGTGTACCAGCGCGGTTTCCTGGTCGGCGGCGGGACGCTGATTTCCGTGCTGTTTATCGTGGTGCTGGCAGCCAATCGGTGGATTCCCAGGTTCTGGTGCAGATCCCTGTGCCCGCTGGGGGCGTTGCTCGGTGTCTCCGGACGTTTCGGCGCACTGGCACTTCACAAGGACCACGACCTTTGCAACCAGTGCGGCAAATGCCAGCTCGATTGTTCCGGCGCCGCGGCCCCTCGTCCCGGGGACAGGTGGCAGCGAGCCGAGTGCGATCTCTGCATGAACTGCGTCACGGTCTGTGATCAAGGCGCGCTCTCCTTTCGCCTGGCCGGCGAGAAAAGCGACGAGCAGGCTTTTCCCGATCTCAGGAGAAGAACGGTGATCGCGGGAGCTGTGATCGGCGCCGCGGCTATTCCGGCGATGCGGACGGGGGCGCTCGGTTCCGTCGAGGGCCGACCCGATCCGGCGCGCATCAGACCGCCTGGAGCCGTCGACGAGAAGGAGTTTATCGAGCGCTGTGTCCGGTGCGGCCAGTGCATGAAGATCTGCCCGAACAACGCGTTGCATCCTGCCCTCGACGAAGCCGGGATCGAGGGTCTGTGGACCCCCGTCCTCGTGCCCGCAACCGGATACTGCGAGCCCACATGCACGCTTTGCAGCCAGGTCTGCCCGACCGGCGCGATCCGCCGTGTAACCGAAGATCAGAAGATCGGAAAGAACGGCGCCCGGATGGTGAGCATCGGCACAGCCTTCTTCGATCGCGGTCGCTGCCTCCCCTGGGCCATGGGTACCCCGTGCACCGTCTGCGAGGAGTTCTGCCCCACATCGCCCAAAGCCATCTGGATGAAGGAGGAAGAGGTGGAGGTTCTCGGTCGGCGAGTGAATCTCAAGGTGCCCTACCTGGATCCCTCGCAATGCAACGGCTGTGGGGCTTGCGAGTATGTCTGCCCGGTCCATGACAAGGCGGCCGTACGGGTCACCTGCTCGGGTGAGTCCCGCTCGAGGGACAACCAGCTTCTTTTGACCCCATCCCGGCCTTCCCCTGCGAGGGGAAGGGGAAGATGATGGCGGCCGGCTTTAAGCAAACCGGCCGAAAAAACAGAACAACCCTGACGCAGCTGATAAAAAAAACCCCGGACGACGAATCCGAGGCTTCTTGGAGCGGGAGACGAGATTTGAACTCGCGACGTCAACCTTGGCAAGGTTGCACTCTACCACTGAGTTACTCCCGCGAGGTGACCGCGTTTTTATCGGTCTTTATTGGGGCTGTCAAGGATCGGCGCGTATCTGTTTTGTGTTCGTTTTGCCTACGTGATAAAAAGCGGGAATGGATCTCTCCGCCACGAGGCGAAAGGCATGGTGCACATGTCCCAGTGGGCATGTCTTTCTGGTTCAGTATGTTGTCGCGGTGAACATCGACGACACGCCGAAGGACCTGGAGACACTCGTGGAGGGCGGGACGCAGCTTGTCCGATGCCCCAGCTGCGGCGCAGTATGGCCGCTCGCGGAGCCGATTGTCGTTGACAACCCTCGGCGAGAACGACTGGCCGTCTTCGTGCCGGAGCTCCTCGCACATCGTTGCCTGGAGATCAGAGCGGACATGGCCGGCAAGATCGCCGCCGGGGATCCAGGGGGGATCCCGGGTTACTTCGCACAGTTCCAGATCGTCGTCGGCGTCAACGCGCTCGAAGCGTGGTTGTCTTCAGTGTGCGAGGACAATGACGAAGCTGACCCCGGGCCGAGCGTGATGTCCCTTGTTCCAAGGATACACGAAGCGTTTGCGGATCTTAACGAGCCTGAGCGGGTGTCAACTACATCAATACCGCCGGTGGACTCCGGATCGTACGATGCAAAAGAACAGGATCTGCCATCAGACGACGACTGGCTGCAAGACGACAGGATTACCGCTCCTCCTGCGGGGGGCCGCGAGGGCGCCTTCAAAAGATCCACCGACTCGGGGAGCGCCGAAGATGTGGACTTCGTCGATATGATGTCTCTCGCCGATGATGACGATCATGATGAAGATGTAGACGGCGGATAAAAGGTTGACATGCGCTTGGGTATTTTCAGTGACGTTCATGGAAACCTGGAGGCCTTGCAGGTCGTAGCGTCGATGTACGCCGGCGAGAAGATCGATCGGCTGCTCTTTGCCGGTGATCTGGTGGGATACGGCGCGAGTCCGAACGAGTGCGTGAACCTCATGAAGGATCTCACCGATGAGGTGGTGCTCGGGAACCACGATGCCGCCGTGAGCGGGCTCATGGATTACTCGTACTATTACGATGCCGCCAGAAAGGTCCTGGATCTCCACAGTGGGCTGCTCACTGAGGAGAACAAAAAATGGCTCGGCGCCCTCCCATACTCGCGCGTTTACCCCGAGCTCGGGATCAAGCTCTGTCACGGATCTCCGGTCGAAGAAAAGGAGTTCGACTACATCTTCGCGCTGGAGCAGGCCTACGGGTTGCTCTCCTACTTTGAGCAGCTCGACCAGATTACGTTCATCGGGCACTCGCACCTGTGCCGGGTGTTCGCGCTGACGAACCGAACCGTGGATGAAATCTCCGATCGTACTTTCGTCATAGACCGGGAGCGCAAGTATATCGTCTCGGTGGGCTCGGTGGGTCAGCCGCGGGATTACGACAACCGGGCGAGCTATACCGTCTTCGACACCGAGTCCCGAGTCTTCCAGTTCAAGCGCGTGGAGTACGATATAGAGACTTCTGCCAACAAGATCTTTAATGCGGGCATGGAGCGGAATTTTGGAAACCGCCTGTTCATAGGCGTTTAGCAGGCTATTAATGAGTCACATGCCTCCAAAGTCCAAGATCGTGCCATCCGGAGCCTGGCCCGCCATAGGCCCTGCGACGGCGGGAAGGGCCGCCGGAGCAGGACAGACGTCAAGATCCCCCGTCAACACCTGCGTCGGCGGTCGGGGCGGCGGCGGGACGCACGCAACGGAAGCCGGTTCCGCCGTTTCCGGTGTCGTCGTTCAGTCTGCGTCTCGAGGAGATCCTTGTTGCCACTATCCCAAAATTGGTTACACCGCCGCCCTTCAAGATCGGCTTCTCTCCTTCGGTCGGTTCCGGATCCGTGCAACCGCCGGCACACAACGAGTGGTCGTCGCCATCGTCCATCCAGTCCAGCACCCATTCATGAGCGTTGTCCAGCATGTCGGCAACGCCGAGGGGGCTCCAGCAACCGGTTATTGTGCTATCCCCTTGGAATGGAATATCGCACGGGTCGAAGCAGAACTCCCACGGGCAGTCGCCATACTGATCGCAATCGTAGGTTCCCCACCAGCAGGGCGCTATGTCGGTGCCGCAGGGGTACTCCTGAAGGGTCTGCCCCCGGGCGGCGGCCTCCCACTGCGCTTCGGTGGGAAGCTGTTTGCCTTGGTGCTCGCAGTACAGCTTGGCCCCCCACCAGCCCAGGCCCCCGGCGGCGGCACTTGAATCTCTCTGCCAGCAAGTGTTGTCTATTACTATCTGGGTAACGGCGATGGGAAGAACGTCGAACTCATCGTACCAGTGGTACAAACCGTCTCCGTCTCCCTTGAACACCGGAGCGCCCCAATTTGCCCATAACCATTTTGCATCCGGCAATTGGGTCATTACCATTCCATCTGCGCGAATATATCCGCTAAACAGCGTATTCAACCACGGGATCAACTCGTCGTGGGTCACCTCATGCACGTCAATGAAGAACGGGCTGAGGGTGACCTCCACCATCGGCCCTTCCTCTGCGTCGCAATCCACGTCGCCCGGCACGCAACCCATCACGTACTTGCCGCCGGGGACGCACACCTCGCCCGGCTCAGGAGCGCCCTCGCACGGAGTAGTATCGCCCCAATCTATACCCGTGCCCGTATCCGTGTCGGTGTCCGAATCGGTGTCCGTGTCGGTGTCCGTATCGGTGTCCGTATCGGTATCGGAATCGGTATCCGTGTCGGCATCCGTGTCTGTGTCACTGGTACCGGCATCGACGGGCGTATTCGAGTTGCCGTTATCGCAGCTCGCGACCCACAACATAATCGGCGCCACAGACAAACGGACAATCGAATTAAGTATGCATTGTTTATATGTTCGATTATTCATCAGACACCTTGGTCGTGCCTTTACGCTCCCCCGTCCATGCCTCCATCAACACCTGCGTCGGCGGTCGGGGCGGTGGCGGGACGCACGCAGCGGAAGCCGGTAGAAGTGTGTCCGGAATCGTCATTCAACCGGTTACGGGCCGAAATACGAGTACCCTCTATTCCAAAACCTCCAACACCTCCCCCCTTTAAGATCGGTATTTCTCCCTCTCTTGGATCCGGGTCGATACATCCCGCAGAGCACCACGAGTGGTCGTCGCCGTCGTCCATCCAGTCCAGCACCCATTCATGAGCGTTGTCCAGCATGTCGGCAACCCCGAGGGGGCTCCAGCAACCGGTTATCGGGCTATCCACCTGAAATGGAATTGTGCATGGATAGAAGCAGAACTCCCACGCGCAGTCGCCGCCCTCTTTGCAATCGTAGGTCCCCCACCAGCAGGGCGCTATGTCGGTGCCGCAGGGGTACTCTTGAAGGGTCTGCCCCCGGGCGGCGGCCTCCCACTGGGCTTCCGTGGGAAGCTGCTTGCCGTGGTGCTCACAGTACAGCTTGGCCCCCCACCAGCCCAGACCTCCGGCGGCGGCACTTGAATCTCTCTGCCAGCAGGTGTAATCACCTGTTATTCCCGTTGGAAGCACGTCGAACTCATCGTACCAGTGGTACAAACCGTCTCCGTCTCCCTTGAACACCGGAGCGCCTCTATTTGCCCAAATAACTGTGTACGGTGGGCCTTCTTCGCTTCTGATTCCACCACCAAGCCGCTCATACCCGGCAAACAGAGTATTCAACCACGGGATCAACTCGTCGTGGGTCACCTCGTGCACATCCACGAAGAACGGGCTGAGGGTCACCTCCACCATCGGCCCTTCCTCGGCGTCGCATTCCACGTCGCCCGGCACGCACCCCATAACGTACTTGCCGCCTGGGACGCACACCTCGCCCGCCTCTGGAGCGCCCTCGCACGGAGTCGTATCGCCCCAATCGACACCCGTGCCCGTATCCGTGTCGGTGTCCGTGTCGGTGTACGAATCGGTGTCCGTGTCCGTATCTGTATCTGTATCCGCGTCGGTGTCCGAGTCGGCATCCGAGTCGGCATCCGTGTCGGTGTCGGTTGTACCGGCATCTATGGGCGTATTCGAACTGCCGTTGGAGCAACTCGCGACCCACAGTAAAATCGGCATCATGGACAAGCGGACGATCAAAGTAAGCATGCACTGTTTATATGTTCGATTATTCATCAGACACCTCCGCTTCTTTGCCCTCTACAACGCAGCGTCCGTCCACGCACCAGCCTTCGTCGGGACAGTCGAAACCGCAGCTTCCGCAGTTGTCGGCATCGTCGCTCAAATCCAGACATTCGATGTCTCCATCTCTTCCGCAGTTGACCGTATCCCCGAGGCAAGGATCCAAAACCTCATCTTACTCCTCCCACACCTGGAACTCGTTGAACAACGGAAGATCTTTCATCACTTCGCTGCCTTACGGAAGATCGAACATGTAGATGGCGTTGCCGCCGGTGGTCTTGGCCATGTCGACGAAGACTTTATCGCCCCAGATGCGGGGCATGGTCTTGGGGCGGTTGAGGATGTTCGTTATCTGGAACTCGGTGGATGTGTCGATGTTGTAGCCCCAGATCTGCACGCCGGCAAAGCTGGTGTTGTTGTTGGGGTTGACGCTGTCGCGGTAGTCGGCCCAGACGATGATATTATCGTGGACATCGGGGTAGGCGGCAATCCACGCGCCGCTGGTGATTTGGGTTGTTGTGCCGGTAGAGATCTCGTACATGAAGATCGCCGCGTGATTCCAGTCGCCCATACTGTCGCTGGTGCCCAGCTTGAGGTCCTGGTAGACGACGCGATCGCCGTGGATTCTTGCAAACATCTGGCACTCGGCATCGTCAGTTATCTCGATGAACTGCTGCGTCGAAAAATCGTAGCCCCGTATGTCATCGCCCAACATGTCGTTTGTGTCCCAAACCACGACATCGCCCCAGATGCTATTGTGTCCGCCGTAAGTTCCGGGAATGATCACCTCCGGCGTGCTCGGAGGAGGAAGGGGGAAGTGGCAGAGGTCGTTGGTATCGTACCCCCCGCAGCCACCCATGCTGACGATGCGATCTCCGAATGAGTCGGTGTATTTTGACGGATCGGGATACTGACCGCCCTGTTCTTCATAATGAAAAACCACTGTCTGTGCTTTCGCGCTCCAGTCGAGCATGATCATTTCCGAAAACCTTGGGGATTGGACATATTGTTTATATGAATAATATGCACGGTTTTCGTACAGTGTCGGATAATAAGTGGCACTTCCCGGCCATATCGGATGTTCCGGATGAATACTGGGGATAATGAGTTGCTTGCGATTTTCGATATCTATTAGCACTGACCGCATATCTTGTTCTACAAATACAAGGAAATCACCCCATACATCCCACTCCAGCACCCTCACCTCATCCGAGTAGGTGAGCTGTACGCAATCCGCGCCGCAGTCGCCGGAGTCGGGCAGGTCCGTCCATTCCCAAGGACCCGCGTCTGAAATGAAGGTATCCGTGTCGGTATCCGTGTCCGTGTCTATGTCCGAATCCGTATCCGAATCCGTATCTCCACTCGTTCCCGTGCCGGTATCCGTTCCCGCGTCCGGGCTGCTCCCGCTGCCGTTGGAACAACTGGAGCAGCCCATCAGAATAGAGAACGTAAAAAGAAGTAAGAACCTCATTTTACTCCTCCCACACCTGGAACTCGTTGAACAACCATCTCACTCGCTGCGCTCGGTCCTCTCGAAGGATCCTTCCTGTGACCCAGGCGCGCAGGTCGTGCGTCCCTTTCCCTTGGGTGGAGAGACCTCCCTCACCCTCGTCGAGCACGGTCTGTGTCCAGTGTCCGTTCAGATAGGTCCACCTGCCC
>SDBV01003451.1_pt1 | contig 23299 bp, 21 predicted proteins | sample 2277081 | NCBI WGS metagenome assembly SDBV01 (sample SAMN10402039, study PRJNA504765) | marine sediment metagenome | isolation source: marine sediment core GS10_PC15, 223 cmbsf | place: Arctic Ocean: Southern Knipovich Ridge | collected 2010 | reverse complement strand
CGGCGGATCAGGAACAGCGCGCCCTCGTCGGCTGCATCGAGGTGCGCCCGCAGGTCGTCGACGTCTTCGATCTCGGACCGGTCGACCTCGAGGATCACGTCGCCGCGACGAAGGCGTGCATCATCGGCCGGGCTCCCGGGTTCTACGGAGGTGATGAGTACCCCCTTGGTCGCGCCCAGCCCGAGTCGCTCCGCGAGCTCCGGGTTCAAATCCTGAACCACGAGCCCGAATTCTGCCGGGCCCTTCTGCGATTGCCTGGTGAGTTCGCCCAATTCGGGTTGGGGCAATTCGCCTACCTTTGCGCGCAGGGTCTTGCGCTTGCCGTCGCGAACGACGACGACGTCGACGGTCTTATCCACGGGGGTTTCGGCGACGGCCCGCGGCAGTTCGCTCAAATCCGCGATCGGCTTGTCGTCGAATTCGACGATGATGTCGTAGCGCTCGACGCCCGCTTTCGCGGCCGGGCCGTCTCTCACGACCTTCGACACGAGTGCGCCCGATTCGTCTTTGAGCTCGAGGTGTTCGGCGAGTTCGGGGGTGATCTTCTGGATCATCACGCCGAGCCAACCGCGCGTGACGTGCCCCGCGCTGCGGAGCTGGGGCAGAACGGCCTTGGCGATGTTGATCGGGACCGCAAATCCGATCGTGTTGGCCTGTGGGTTGATCAGGGTGTTGATGCCGATCACCTCACCGCGAAGGTTGAGCAGCGGGCCGCCCGAGTTGCCGGGATTGATCGCGGCATCGGTCTGGATGTAGTCGTCGTAACTGCTCCCGCCGATCATCATCCGATGCTTCGCGCTGATGATTCCCGCGGTGACGGTGTGCTCCAGTCCAAACGGGTTGCCGATCGCGACCACCCACTCTCCCGGGCGCACGGCGCCCGAGTCGCCGAGAGGCAGCGCAAAGAGTTTCTTGTCGGACTCGACTCGGATCAACGCGACATCGGTTTTCGGATCCCGCCCGACCACCGTGGCGTCGAGCCTGGTTTCGTCGTCGAAAATCACCGTGATCTTGTCCACGTCCTCGATCACGTGGTTGTTGGTCACGATGTACCCATCTTCGGAAATCACGAATCCGCTTCCGAGGCTGGGAACCTTGCGCGGAGCGCCCTCGAAGCCGTGGGGATTGCCGCCAAAGGGCATGCCGAAGAAGAATTCTTCGAGAGAGCGAGGCGCATTTTGCATCACGGTTTTGGAGGTTGCGATATTGACGACTCCGGGAGAGGCGCGTTCCGCAAGGTCCGCAAAGCTCGCCGGAACGCCGTTGGGGACGATGGGCTCCGCCGCGCTGTTTTCGCGCCAGAAAGGTTGCGCGTCGGCGGCGTCGCCCTCTTTGTCTTGGTTGAAGAAATCGATTGCCTGGGCATCGTTGCCGCGCCAGCTGAGCTGGATATCGAGCCCGCCAAAGGAGGCGAGCAGGATCCCGATGGCTGTGGCGCACAGAAATGCGGCTGAGATGCGCAAGGCTTTCATCAATCTCTCCCGGTTCGCCTTCTTGGGGCAAATTAGCTACGGCCCGAATCTGGAGAGCCGCGCCGTGGATTTTCGTACCACTATCGATACCGCTGGTTCTGCTCGGGTTCCCTCGTATGGCGTCAGAGCAGCGGAATCGTCACATGGTATCGGGCCCCCTTTCGCTGGACCACAACCAGCGCATGGGAGCGACCCCGCAGGCTCAAGACCGACCGCTTCAGCGAATCATCGCCGAGCAATCTCGTCCCATTGATGGCGAGCACAAGGTCTCCGCGCGCGATTCCGATCCTCGCGGATCCGCTGCTCTCGCGAATCGAGCTGACCGTGTAACCGCCAGCTTTTCTCACCTGCAGTTCCATCCCGAGCATTTCTTTGACGAATCGGGTGACCTGGTGCAGCGGCAGTTCCTCGAGTTTCACCCGCACGGTTTGCAATCGCCCGTCACGCCAGAACTCGATCTGCAGGTCCTGTCCGGCGACACTGATCTCCAACATCTCGTAGAACGAGCGAGCTGATTCGATCGGTCGCCCGTCCAGCTTGGTCACCACGTCGCCGCGTCGCAGGCTGGCCCGTCGCGCTGGGCTGTTCGCGATGACCCGGTTGACGAGCGCGCCGCGCAGGTCTTGGGGCAGGGCCATCGCCCCGGCGAGTCTGGGGTCCAGATCCTGGAAGTCGAGGCCGAGCCATGTGGGTGTCAGCTTGCCGTGCGCGATCAGTTCGTCGACCACGCGTTTCGCGGTGTCGATGGGAATCGCGAAGCCGATCCCCTGCGCCCCGCTGTAGACCGCGGTGTTGATCGCAATCAGCTCGCCCTCGGCGTTGACGAGCGGACCGCCCGAGTTTCCTGGATTGATCGAGGCGTCGGTCTGGAGGAATCCGTGGTACACGCGATCCCCGGTGCGGATCGATCGGTTCAGGGCCGAAATCACGCCCGTCGTGACGCTGTTCGAGAGCCCGAAGGGGTTGCCGATCGCGATGACCGACTCCCCCACCATCAAGTCATTCGATCGACCCGGCTCCAACCATGGCAGGCGCTTGTCGGTATCGACCACGAGGACCGCGATGTCGTTGTTCGGATCGGCTCCGATCAGCGTGGCATCGAATTCGGTGCCATCGGCGAGGCTCACGCGGATCCGGCTCGCGCGGCCCACCACGTGTTCGTTGGTCAGGATGTGACGGCCGGCATCGATCAATACGCCGGAGCCCAGGCTTTGGACGGTCTCGGGAAGCCTGGGCTCGAAGAGGTCGCGGAAGAACGAGTCGATGAACGGATTCGCACTGTGCGGAAACGGGTTGCGCGAGGCGACGATGCGCTCGGTCGTGATATTGACGACGCTCGGGCCGATCTCCCTCGCGACGCGCACGGTCGTGTTCTGTCGCAGAAATGGGTCGCTGGCGAGCGCGGGCGACGTCGAAATCCCCAGCGTGAGCGCGATGAGTGCAACGCGGAGCCCCATGATCGATTTCAGACGCCCTCCGCGGATCGAAAATTTGCCCGCCAACCCCGCGCCCATATCAGACCGGCGACACCGAGGCCAAGACGCCCGGGTGGCTCAGCGGCGCGGCGGCCAGGGCGGCGCGCAGCGCTCGGGTTGCCGCGGCGGGGTCCGCAGCCGAAAGGATTGCGCCGGTCACGGCGATTCCGGCGGCGCCGGCGGCTGCGACCGCGGTCGCGTTGGCCGCTGTGATTCCGCCCTGGGCGATGACCGGAATGTCGTAGCGGGCCGCCTCCGCGACAGCCCCCACACCGAGGGTGGGGCCCTCCCGCGGCTTCGAGAGCGGTTGAAAGACCGGGGCGAGCTGCGCGCAATCCACTTCTGGCGGCGCCGTGCGAATCTCGTCGGGGCGATGGGCGGAAATTCCAATTTTGACTTTGGACCCAATCTGCGCGTCGCTTCCGAGTAGTCGGCGCGCGGTCTTCGGGTCGACCGCGTCGAATCCGAGTTGAACACCGTCTGCAGCGAGCGCGAGCGCGATATCGATGCGGCGGTTGACGAAGATTTTCACCCAACCGCCTCGCTGCGCGGCTGCCTGTCGCGCAGCCCGGTCGATCTCGGCTGCGTGCGCGAGCAGAGCGGCGCCCTCGAGGTCTCGTTCGCGAATCTGCACCCAATCCACCCCGGCGCCCACCGCCGCCGCGACGCATCTCGTTAGATCGCCGCGCACGGCGCCGCGATCGACGACGAGGCAGAGGATCGGATCGAGTCGGCGTCTCTCCGTCGGGTTCCCCTTCGACAAAGCGAATCGCGGATTCAGAAGCTCGCCAACCCGTCCAGCGGGCTGGAGGCCGATGCGTAGAGGCGGCGCGGCATGCGGCCGGCCTCGTAGGCCAAGCGCCCCGCCTCGACGGCCAGGCGCATCGCCGCGGCCATCTTCACGGGTTCCTTGGCGGCCGCGATGCCGGTGTTCATCAGCACCGCGGTGGCGCCGAGTTCCATCGCGACGGCGGCGTCGCTCGCGGTCCCGACGCCGGCATCCACGATGACCGGCACCTCGACGGTCTCGATGATGATGCGCAGGTTGGCGGGGTTGCAGATGCCGAGACCGGATCCGATCGGTGCGGCCAGTGGCATGACGGCCGCACAGCCCAGCGCAGCCAGTCTCTGGCAGGCGACCGGATCGTCCGTCACGTAGGGGAGGACCGTGAAACCCTCGTCGACCAGCACGGCTGCAGCCTCGATCGTGGCTGCGACGTCCGGGAATAGCGTGCGCTCGTCGCCGATCACCTCGAGCTTGATGAGGTCCGTTTCGAGCAGTTCTCGCGCCATGCGCGACGTCTTGATGGCCTCTTCCGCCGTATAACACCCTGCGGTGTTTGGCAGGATCGCGAATCGATCCGGAGAGATGGTGTCGAGCAGGCCCCGGCCCTTGGGGGCGTTGAGCTCCATGCGGCGCAGGGCGACGGTGACCATCTCGGCGCCGCTGGCTTCGGCGGCGGCCAGGTTCTGTTCGAAGCTTTCGTATTTTCCGGTGCCGATGATCAGTCGCGATTGGAAAGTATGGGAACCCAGCGCGTAGGTGTCGTCAGCCATCTTCTACCCCCCTCCCACCGCTTCGAGGATTTCGACCCGGTCATTCGCCGCCAGCTGATGGGTCGCGAATGCGGATCGCGGAACCACATCCCGGTTGACCGCGATCGCGACGCAGCGCGTTTGGAGACCGAGCGCGTCGATCAACTCCGCCACCGTGCAGTCCAAAGAAACGCGACGAGGGTCGCCATTGACGAGCAGGTTGACAAGCGGTGGGTGTCGTTGTTCGGGCACAGTAGCCGTCGGCCTCGTCTGAACGGAAGCTACTCGAGGTCGGGAGCGTGTCAAACCGAGCGAGCGTCTTGCCGGTCGCGCTTGATGCGTTATGGATCCGATACGCCTGGGTGCGGGCGAGCCCTCTGGATTCGCTTGCGGCGTTGCGCGGCCCGCTGGGCCGCACTCCTGGCGGGCGAATCCTGCGGATTCGCTTGCGGCGTCGCGCAACCCCATACATTGGGGTCGCGCTCCTGGTGGGGGGGCAGAGGTGAGCGGGCGGCCGACGAGAGCGACGATCGACCTCGGGGCGATCCGGGCCAATTTTGCCGAGGCCAGGCGACGCGCCGAAGGGCGCGAGTTGATGGCCGTCGTCAAGGCGGACGCGTACGGGCACGGGGCGCCCCAGGTCTCGCGGGCCCTCGTCGACGCGGGTTGCCGCTGGTTTGCGGTGGTGACCGTCGCCGAGGGGGCCGAACTCCGGGACGCGGGCATCCGCGAACCCATCCTGATCTTGGGTGGGGTCTTCGACGCGGGCGAATCCGAAGCCGCCGTCGGCCTCGACCTCACCCCGGCCGTTTTCCACCCCGGGCAGGTGGCCCTGCTGGCCGCTGCGGTCCGGGATCTCGCGCAGCCGCTGGACGTCCACGTCGCAGTCGATACCGGGATGCGTCGAACCGGCGTTCCGCGGGAAGACGCGCTGGCGTTGCTCGAGGCGATTGCGCGAGAGCCCAGGCTCCATCTCGGGGGTGTCTACAGTCATCTGGCGCGGGCCGATGAGCCCGACTTGACGCCGAGCCTCGAACAGCTCCGGGCGCTGCGCGAGTTGCTCGCGCAGGCGCGGGAGCGCGGTCTCGATCCGGGTCTCGTCCACGCGGTTCATTCGGCGGGCTTGCTCGCGGGCGAGCCGCTCGTCGAGGCGCTGCCCGAACAGACCGCCGCGCGGCCCGGGGTAATGCTCTACGGCGTGCGACCCGCGCCCCATTTCGAAGTGGATCTCCAACCCGCGATGAGGCTCGCGACGCGGGTCGTCCAGCTGCGTGCCGCAAAGGCGGGCGATCCGGTCGGCTATGGGGCGGAATTTCGCGCGTCGCGTGCCACGCGGATCGCGACGCTCCCGATCGGGTATGAAGACGGGGTGCCCATCTCGGCGGGCGGGCGCGGTTGCGTGCTGATCGGAGGTCGGCGGATGCCGATCGCCGGCCGCGTCTCGATGGACTTCATCACGATCGACGTCGGCGACGCGCCGATCGAGGTTGGAGCCGATGCGATCCTCTTCGGCGGAGCGCAGGGAGATGCGGTCTTGAGCGTGGAAGAAGCCGCCGCCGCCGCACAGACCATCGCCCACGAGTTGCTGGTGCGCGTCGGAAAGCGCGTTCAGCGGCAATTCGAGAATTGAAAAGAGATCCGGTCGCCCGGCCCCGCGAGCTGTCGACTTCAGGTAGTCTCCTCGCAGAACTCAGCACTCAATTCTGGAACGGAGCGGTCCCAATGCCCCCCACGTCGTTGCGCCCCGTCAAGCGCGCACTTCTTTCTGTCTCGGACAAGTCCGGCCTGGTCGATTTCGGGCGGGGACTCGTGGAACTCGGCGTCGAGCTGGTCGCCTCCGGTGGTACCGCGGGTGTGTTGCGAGACGCGGGCCTCGCGGTCATCGACGTCGCGGAACTCACGGGCAGCCCCGAAATGCTCGGCGGGCGGGTCAAAACGCTGCACCCGCGGATCCACGGTGGGATCCTCGCCCGTCGGGATCACGAGGGCGACCAGCGAGACCTCGAGCAGCAGCAGATCGGGACGATCGACCTCGTCGTCGTCAACCTCTACCCGTTCGAGGCTACTGTCGCGAAGCCCGACGTCACACTCGCGGAGGCGATCGAAAAGATCGACATCGGCGGCCCGTCGATGATCCGCTCCGCGGCCAAGAACCACGCCCACGTGGCGGTTGCCGTCGATCCCTCGGATTACGCTGCGCTGCTCGACGAGCTGCGCAGCGCGGGTGGTCTCTGCGAAGCGACGCGCCAGCGGCTCGCCCTCAAGGCCTTCGAGCGCACGGCCGCCTACGATGCGGCGATCTCCGACTACCTGTCCAGCGAGAGCGCCGAGCGGGGAAGCCTGTTTCCCGAGCGCCTTCGCGCGGAGTTCGGCCGCAGTGCCGAATTGCGCTACGGCGAAAACCCCCACCAGCGCGCGGCGCTCTATGGGAGCTTTCTGGAGATCGCGGAGCCGCTGCACGGCAAGGAGCTCTCCTACAACAATGTCGTCGACCTGCAGGCCGCCCTCGCGCTGATCCTCGAATTCGACGCTGGCGACGCGGCGAGCGTGGCGATCCTCAAGCACAACACGCCGTGCGGTGTCGGCTCGGGCGCGTCTCCGGTCGAAGCCTATCGGCGGGCGTTCGAGACCGATCCCGAGTCGCCGTTCGGCGGGATCATCGTCTCCAATCGAGCCTTCGATCTCGCGCTGGCCGAGGAAGTGGACAAGATCTTCACCGAGGTACTCGTCGCTCCGGATTTCAGCGCAGAAGCGCTCGAGCGGTTGACCCAAAAGAAGAATCGCCGGTTGTTGCGCTTCCATTCGGACCGGATCGACGCGAGCCAGCTGGATTGGAAGCGCGTCTTTGGCGGCGTGTTGATTCAGGAACCCGATCTCGCGATCGAGGAGATCGGCTCGTATCCCGCGGCCACCCGGCGCAAGCCGACCGAGGATGAATTGCGCGCGCTCGCCTTCAACTGGAGGGTCGCGAAGCACGTCAAGAGCAATGCGGTCGTCTTTGGCGGTTCGGACCGGACGCTCGCGCTCGGTGGCGGCGCGACCTCGCGGGTCGACGCGATCCTGCAAGCCGTCGCCAAGGCAGAGCGCGTCGGTCTGGATCTGACGGGTTCTGCGTTGGCGAGCGATGCGTTCTTCCCATTTCCCGACGGTATCGAGGCGGCCGCGCAAGCGGGTGCGACGGCGGTCGTTCAGCCCGGTGGCTCGGCGCGTGACGACGAAGTGATCGCCGCTGCCGACCGACTGGGAATTGCGATGGTGCTTACCGGCGTTCGCCACTTCAGACACTGAGACGAACGCCGCTGCCACGGCGGGCACAGAGGGTGAGCGCTGCCGCCATCGCGGATGCATGGCGCGAGCGCTGCAGCCATCGAGAAGCGGAGTCGAGATGCGAGTCCTGGTGGTCGGCGGAGGCGGTCGGGAACACGCGCTGGCGTGGAAGATCGACAGGAGCCCGAAGGTCGACGCGGTGCTCGCGGCCCCTGGCAGCGACGCGATCGCCGCATTCGCAACCTGCTTTCCCGAGATCAAGGCCACCGACTCCGATGCGCTGATCCAGCTCGCGCTTGCCGAGAGGATCGGCCTGGTCGTGATCGGACCCGAAGACCCGCTCGCCGCGGGTCTCGCGGACCGATTGCGCGAAGCCGACATCCCGGTCTTTGGACCGTCGGCGTTCGCCGCCCAACTCGAATCCAGCAAGTCTTTCGCGAAGCGCTTCATGACGCGCCACGGGATTCCGACCGCCGCCTTCCGTGAGTTTTCAAGCCTCGACGCAGCCGGGAGCTACGTGCGAGAACTCGGCGGCGCGTGTGTGGTCAAGGCCGACGGTCTCGCCGCCGGCAAGGGGGTTGCGGTCTGTTCGACACCCGAAGAAGCGGAGCGTGCGCTCGTCGAGATCATGAAAGACCGACGCTTTGGCGATGCGGGCTCGACGGTCGTGGTCGAAGAACTTCTGGAAGGCGACGAGGTTTCTTATTACGCGATCAGCGACGGCGAACACATCGCGACGTTGGCGCCCGCCCAGGACCACAAGCGCGCACTCGATGGCGATCGGGGCGAAAACACGGGTGGAATGGGCGCCTACTCTCCGGTCGCGTTGATCACCGAAGCGATCGAGCGGAGAATCGTCAGCGAGATCGTCGAGCCCGCGGTTCGCGGAATGGCCGCGGAGGGCCATCCCTTTACCGGCGTGCTCTACGCCGGTCTGATGATCGGTGCGGACGGCGCTCCGCGCGTCGTCGAGTTCAACGTCCGGTTCGGAGACCCCGAAACCCAGCCCCTGCTGTTGCGCATGGAGGACGATCTGTTTCCGATCCTCTACGGCTCGGCGCGCGGCAAGTTGGACCCGGCGGATTTTCCCAAGCGTTGGGGGCAGTCGGCGGCCTGCGTGGTGCTCGCGTCGGGCGGTTACCCGCGCGACTACGAGACGGGTGTTCCGATCGAGGGTCTGGCGGAGCTCGAAGGTGACCCCGACGTCTTTGTATTTCACGCGGGAACCAAACGTTGCGCCGACGGCGGATTCGTCACCGCCGGAGGTCGCGTGCTGGGTGTCACGGCCCGCGGTCGCGACGTCGCTGAGGCCGTAGCGCGGGCCTACGCGGCCGCGGATCGGATCCGCTTTCGCGGCATGCAGCTGCGGCGCGATATCGCGGCGACCGGGCGCAACACGCGACGCTCGGTCTCGCAATGACCGACGACCCCATCGGCGATGCCGTCGACTGGGTGAGAGACGGCGCGTTGCTCGCCTATCCGACCGAGACCGTTTGGGGCCTGGGCGCTGACGCGTGTTCTGTCGCGGCGATCGAGCGGTTGCGAGATTGGAAGGGCCAGCGGGAATCCGCGCCGCTCTCGATCCTGGTTGCCAATCCGGACGCGCTCGAGCCTCTCGGATTCGAATTCAACGGCCTGGCCCGGCGCCTCGTGGCCGCGTTCTGGCCGGGTCCGCTGACGCTCGTCCTGAACTGTCGCAGTCGTTTTGCGCCGGGCGTCTCGCGCCATGACGGTGCGGTGGGTGTGCGCTGCTCTTCTCACCCGATCAGCGCGGCGCTCGCGCGCCGCCTGGCCGCGGAGGGGGTGGGTCCGATCACATCCACGAGCCTCAACCGGAGCGGCGCCACGCCCGCGGCCACGCTCGAACAGGTTCGCGAAATCTGTGGAGCGGGTTCGGAGAGCCCTCGGTGCCTCGCTGTCGAGGGCGTCGAGGCCGGCGGCGGCGGCGAGAGTACGGTGATCGACACCACGGGGCCGGAACTCGTCGTGTTGCGCTGGGGGGCCCTCGCAAAGCCGGATCTCGCATCCGTTCTCGAGTCGCTCGAGGACGAATCATGAGCCGCACGCGAAAGAGTCGGCCCGAGCCGCTCGGCCCGCTCGTGGCGCGGGTCCTCGAAGACATTGGCGCGGGCGACAGCGCACGGGTGATGCGGATCGCGGAGCGCTGGGAAGAGGCCGTCGGGGCCGAGATTGCCGCGCATTGTCGGCCCACGGCACTTCGTGGCGACGTTCTCGAGGCCACCGTGGACTCGAGCGTATGGTGCCAACAGCTCCAACTTCGGGGTCCTGAGATCATCGAGGCCCTGCGCGCCGCACTGCCCGCGGAGGCCCCCTCGGAGCTCTGGTTCAGGGTCGGTTGAAGCGCGTCCCGCGCCAGGCTCTGCGCGGTTGCCGCCCCCCTACGCCTGATCTAATCTCGACGGCCGACCGATTCGCAGCGCCCAACAGGGTGGCGCTGGCAATCCACGACGAATCGATTGATTGCGCGTTTGCAGAGAGGAAGAAGCGAGCCATGGTCAAGATCCGCCTCACGCGCGGGGGTGCCAAGAAGCGACCCCACTACCGCATCGTTGCGATCGACGAGCGTCTGCAGCGCGACGGTCGGCCGCTGGAGTTCCTCGGCACCTACGATCCCGCATCGAAGCCCGAGAAATTCGCCATCAAGATCGATCGCTTTGACGCGTGGGTCGCAAACGGTGCGCAGCCGAGCCCGACGGTTCGCAGCCTGCTCAAGCGCGCGCGCAAGCGCGCCACAGCGGCGGCGGGCTGAGATGGCGGACAATCACACACCGGCCTCGCTCGTCGAGTTCATCGCCAGGGCGATCGTCAACACCCCTGATTCCGTTGTCGTGACCGAAGTCGACGACGGCCAGCTCCTGGAACTCGAGACCGACGCCGAAGACCGCGGTCGGGTGATCGGCCGACAGGGCCGTGTCGCCAAGGCGCTTCGCGCTGTGCTGGAGGCTTCCCGCGATGGAGCCGACTGCCGGCTCGACATCGTCGACTGAGACCGAGCGGGAGCCCGCCGAGCGGGTCACGCTGGGTCGCGTCGTCGGTGCCCACGGCATGGGCGGGCAGCTTCGGGTCCGCTACTTCGGCGGTGCCCCCGACAACCTGATCAGGCTCGAGGTCGTGCTCCTCGCCGAGAGCGAGGACGCTGCGGACGCGGAGCGGTTCGAGGTGACCCGGGCGGCCCCTGGACGCCGCGAAGAAGTTCGCATGGCGCTCGCAGGCGTCGCGGATCGAGAATCCGCCGAGCGGTTGCGGGGCAAGCTGGTGGTCGTCGAAGCCGCACAGCTGGAGGTGTTGCCCGAGGGCGAGTACTACAGCTACCAGCTGGTCGGTTGCCGGGTCGAAGCTGCGGACGGTCAGCTGATCGGCACGGTCCGCGAAATCTGGCCGACGGGCGCGGTCGACGTCCTCGTGGTCGAGGGCGAAACAGGGTCGCGGCAGTTGATCCCCGCAGCGGAGGGTCAGCTGCGCACGGTCGACATCGAGGCGCGGCGTATCGTGATCGAGATCCTTCCGGGGCTGCTCGACTCCGCGTAGGAACAGCTGGTTGCAGGGCACCGCCGTTGGTTGGGAGGTGCCGCGAAGGGGTTGGGAGGGCAGCGGATGCGGCGGATCGACGTCATCACGATCTTTCCGGACCTGTTCGAGGCGTTTCTCGACGAGTCGATGGTCGGGATCGCGATTCGCACGGGTCGCTTGAAGGCCGCGATCCACGATCTGCGCGACTGGACGACGGATCCGCACCGAAAGGTGGACGACTCGCCGTACGGCGGCGGTCCGGGGATGGTGATGAAGCCCGAACCGCTCGTGGCGGCGATCGAGGCGCTCGCGGGCCCCAAGGGCCCCGGGCGGAAGGCGACTGTGATCGCGCTCTCGCCCCAGGGCGAGCGGCTCGATCAGCTCCGGCTGGAAGGCATTTCTAGACAGGAGGCGCTGGTGCTCGTCTGCGGGCGATACGAGGGCGTAGACCAGAGGGCGATCGAGCTGGCCGTGGACGCGGAGCTCTCGATCGGGGACTACGTGCTCTCCGGGGGCGAGGTTCCGGCTATGGTGATCATCGAGGGACTCGCTCGGTTGGTTCCCGGGGTGGTGGGAAATCCAGAATCCATTGCCACGGAGTCATTTCAGGGTCCCACTTTGGAAGGACCGCAGTACACTCGGCCCGCCGAATTTCGCGGCCGGGCCGTGCCGCCCATTCTCCTCTCGGGAGATCACGGTGCGGTCGCGCGGTGGCGAGCGGAGCAGTCGAGCGAAACCACCCGGCGGCGCCGGCCCGATTTGCTGGAGGCCTGGGGCGCCCGGGAAAGGGAGAAGCAGTCATGAGAAGCACAGACATCGCTCAGACGACGCCGCTTCGGCGCGACCTGCCGCCGTTTCGCACGGGCGATACGGTTCGCGTCCACGTCAAGATTCGAGAGGGCGAAAAGGAGCGGATCCAGGTTTTCGAGGGTGTCGTGCTGCGCCGGAAAAAGGGCGGGCATTCGGCGACCTTCACGGTTCGCAAGTTGTCCTACGGCGTTGGCGTCGAGCGGATCTTCGCCACCGAGTCTCCGACCGTCGCGAAGCTCGAGATCAAGCAGCGCGGCCACGTTCGCCGCTCGCGCCTCTACTACCTCCGTGAACTGCGGGGCAAGAAGGCCCGCCTGCGCGCCAAGCTCCGCGACCTGTCGACCTTGATTTCCGAGGAGGCCGCGGACGCCAAGAACGCTCCGCCCGAAGCCGCTGGCGCCGCTTCCGAGCCGGGCACCGCTGCGGCGGTCGCTGCCGAAGAGGCTGCTCCCGAGGCCGCCGAAGTCGACGCCGGCGCCGAAGCGGTCGAGAAGCCCGAGGCAACCGCCAGCTAGGAGCGTGACCCCAGGCTGGGGTTGCGCGACGCCGCAAAAGTTTGGCCGCAGGCCAACGCGCAGCACCTTCGAGCCGAGCGACGAGTGGGCGTTCAGGCATTTGCGTCGAACGCGCCCTCGAGGTGGCGAAGCCGCCAATCGCGTTCCTCCCGACTGCACTGGCAAACAATCACGTCGAAGCGCGCCCTCTGGACCCCACGCGGCTGTTCGCGCATCCAGGCCGCCGCGCCGCGCACCAACCGCAGGCGCTTGCGCGCGTCCACGGCATCTTCGCCAGACCCGGGTCCACCCGCGCGCCGGGTCTTCACCTCCACGAAGACGACGAGATGGCCGCGTCGGGCGATCAAGTCCATCTCGACGCCCCCCGCCCGGACGTTGCGACCGACGATGCGATAACCTCGCGCCTCCAGATGGTCGGCGGCGCGTCGCTCGCCTTCTGCACCGAGTTCGTTTCGACTGCGTCGCTGCGTGTGCTTCGCTTTGGACATGGGCTTCCCCGGGACCGGGGATCGCCAGCCTAGCGGATTGGAGCGCAGCAAACGCGAGGAGAGGATGAGCGAAGCCGCCCCGCCCTTCACGATTGGCGTCCTCGGTGGTTCCGGGATCTACGAACTCGATGGCCTGCAGGGTGCGCGCTGGGAAAAGGTGGAGTCCCCGTTCGGCCTGCCGAGTGACGAGATCTTGATCGGCAATCTCGCGGGAGTGCGATTTGCGTTTCTGCCCCGACACGGTCGCGGGCATCGAATTCCCCCATCCGAGATCAACTATCTCGCGAATATCGACGCCCTCAAACGCGTGGGCGTGACGGATTTGATCTCGATCGGCGCGTGTGGGTCGCTGCGCGAGGAACTCAGTCCGGGAACTTTCGTGCTCGTGGATCAATTCATCGACCGCACCTTTGCTCGGAGCAAAAGCTTCTTCGGAACCGGATTCGTCGCCCACGTCTCGATGGCGCGCCCGGTATGCGCGCGCCTCGGAGGCGTGCTCGAGTCGGCGGCGCGAGCGCTCGAAATTCCGACCGTTCGGGGCGGGACCTACCTCGCGATGGAGGGCCCGCAGTTTTCGAGTCGCGCGGAGTCGGACCTCTACCGCGAATGGAATTGCGACGTGATCGGCATGACGAACATGCCCGAAGCCAAGCTCGCTCGAGAGGCAGAAATCTGTTACGCGAGCGTCGCGATGGTCACCGACTACGACTGCTGGAAGGACGACTGCGGCGCCGTCGAGGTGAGCGACATCGTGCGGATTCTCAACGACAACGCCGATCGGGGTCGATCGCTCGTGGCCGCGGTGGCGCCGGCGCTGGTCGGCCGGCCGATCCCGTGCGCGGAGGGCTGCGATCGAGCGCTCGACGCGGCCGTCCTTACCCCGCCCGAGGCGCGAGAGCTGGAGATCACCAGCCGGCTTGACGCCGTGGCCGGTCGCATTCTGTAGAATACGTTTCGGACCGTCGGATCCGCCCCAGGGCGGTAGCCGGATCTCGGGCCGAGGGCCCGTTCACCCCGGCGGTTTGCACCGCATCCAGCGCGAGGTCGCAACCCATGGACATCAAACGGCTGATTCGGACGATTCCGGACTACCCCAAGCCCGGTATCCAGTTTCGCGACATCACGACGCTGCTGCTCGATCCCGACGGAGTTCGCTCCGCGGTCGCACAGCTCGCGGAGCCCTTTGCCGGCGGCCAGATCCAGAAGGTCGCGGGCGTGGAGGCGCGCGGTTTCATTTTTGGACTCGCGGTTGCGATGGAACTCAACGTCGGATTCGTGCCCGTTCGCAAACCCGGCAAGCTGCCGTGGGAAACCGTGGGTGAGGACTACCAACTCGAATACGGCACCGATCGGGTCGAGATTCACCGCGATGCGGTCCAGCCGGCCGAAAAGGTCCTGCTGGTCGACGACCTGATCGCCACCGGTGGTACCGCGGAGGCCGCCATCCGGCTCATCGAGCGGATCGGGGGCGTGGTCGAAGCCTGCGCGTTCGTGATCGAGTTGCCGGATCTCGGTGGACGCAGCCGGGTCGAGACCAACGACCGCCGGGTTGTGTCGATCTGCTCATTCGCGGGGGAGTGAGGCGCCCGATCCGGGCGCCGGGGTGGGATCGATGAAGGTCGACGGCGTCGTTCGCCGCAGCATCCAGCTGGCCGCCGACGGCCGCAACGTCGAAATCGTCGATCAGACGCTGCTTCCCCACAGGTTCGTCACACGCGAGCTGCGCAACCTCGCCGACGCCGTCGAAGCGATCCGCTCGATGCGCGTTCGCGGCGCGCCGTTGATTGGTGCGACCGCCGCCTATGGGATAGGCCTCCAGATGCGAGAAGAGCCTTCAGATGCCTCGCTGAAGCGCGCGATCGACGATCTGCTCGCGACGCGGCCTACCGCCGTGAACCTGCGCTGGGCGCTCGAAGAAATGCGCTCGGCGCTAGACGACGTTCCTCCCGCCGCGCGCGAAGAGCGCGCCTACCAGCGCGCCGCCGAGATTTGCGATGAGGATCTCGAAAACTGTCTGGCGATCGGAGAGCACGGTCTTCGCTTGATCGAAGCATTGCGCGAGCGAACGACCGGGCCGGACCCGTTGAATGTCCTGACGCACTGCAACGCCGGATGGCTGGCGGCCGTAGACTGGGGGACGGCGCTCGCACCCGTCTATCTCGCCCACGATCGGGGAATTCCGATTCACGTCTGGGTCGATGAAACCCGCCCGCGCAATCAGGGAGCGAGTCTCACGGCCTGGGAACTCGGCCAACACGGCGTGCCCCATACCGTGATTGCCGACAACGCGGGCGGTCACCTGATGCAGCGCGGAAAGGTGAACCTGTGCATCGTGGGTTCCGACCGGACGACCGCTACCGGAGACGTGTGCAACAAGATTGGCACCTACCTGAAGGCGCTCGCTGCGCGCGACAACGGGGTCCCGTTCTACGCCGCGCTTCCCTCTTCGAGTATCGATTGGACGCTCTCCGATGGAATCTCCGAAATACCGATCGAAGAGCGCGACGGATCCGAGTTGCGTCAGATTCGCGGGCGCAGCGCGGATGGCGACACGATCGAGGTCGAGATTCTGCCGGCGTCGAGCCCTGTCGCGAATCCGGGCTTCGACGTGACACCAGCGCGATTGGTAACGGGCTTGATCACCGAGCGCGGTGTGTGTGAGGCTTCGGGGGCTGGACTCGTCGGCCTCTACCCGGAGCGCGCGGGCGGAGCGTCAGAATCGTGAGTGTCCTCTATCTCGTCGCGACACCGATCGGAAACCTCGAGGATGTGAGTTTGCGCGCGCTGAAGGTGCTCGGAGAGGCTGAGCTCGTGCTCGCCGAGGACACCCGCCGCACCCGGGTGCTGCTCGATCGCCATGGCGTTTCCGCCAAGCCGGTTTCGCTGCACGCCCACAACGAAGTCGCGCGCACCGCGAAGGTGCTGGCGGTACTCGACGGTGGAGGAAATGCCGCGCTCGTCTCGGATGCCGGAACGCCGCTGATCTCGGATCCGGGAGATCGCCTGGTTGCCGCAGCGCTGGAGGCGAATCACAGCGTCGTGCCCATACCCGGGGCGTCCGCGCTGTTGGCCGCCCTCGCTGCGTCGGGACTGCCCGCCGTGCCATTCACCTTCGTGGGGTTCCTGCCGCGCCGCAGCGGTGAGTGCGATCGCGTACTCGAATCGCTGCGCGATCGGCGAGACACCTTGATCTTCTTCGAGTCTCCGCGTCGCGTTGCCAAGACACTCGTGCGTTTGAAGCAGGCATTCGGAGATCGTCGGGCGTGCGTTGCCCGAGAGCTCACGAAGATGCACGAGGAGATTGCGCGCGGATCGCTGAGCGAGCTGGTGAAACATTTCGAGGAAGGCGGCAGGGGTGAGTTTACCCTGGTCGTCGCGGGGGCAAGCGACGCGGCGGTGACACAGACCGAAGACGAACTTCGCGAAGCCATCCGCGCGCTGATCGCCGAGGGCCATTCGTCGCGTGAGATCTCGGATCGGCTCGCCGCATCTTCAGGCCTGCCCAAACGCGAGATCTACGCCCGCGTCGTGGGTCTGAAATCGTGAGCCCGATGAGCGTTTCCGGCCAGGCTGCACGGCCGTCAACCGCTCAGCCGCTTCCCAGAGTCCATCAGCAACGAGCATTCAAGAGGCGACGCCGCATAAGCTTTGGCCGCAGGCCAATGCGCAGCCAGGAGCGCAATCCCAGAATGGGATAGTGCGACGCCGCAAAAGCTTTGGCCGCAGGCCAACGCGCAGCCAGGAGTGCAATCCCAGAATGGGATAGTGCGACGCCGCAAAAGCTTTGGCCGCAGGCCAATGCGCAGCTAGGGGTTCGGCTGTGAGCCCTCGAGGATTTGCATGAGTTTGGCTTCGTCGAGGATTTCGATTCCGAGCTCTCGGGCCTTGGTGGCTTTGCTTCCCGGTTCGGTACCGACGACTACGTAGTCGGTCTTCTTGGAGACGCTGCCGGTGACGTTGCCGCCCTGGGCGCGGATGCGGCGTTTGGCTTCGTCGCGTGTCATGCTCGCGAGTGTTCCCGTTACAACGAAGCTCTTTCCGGCCAGTGCATCTCCGTCGGCCGGCGCCCGCTCGGCGGTCGGCCAGTTCACACCGAGTTGGCGCATTCGGGCGATTTCGGCCGTGTTGCACCCGTCGGCCGCGAAGGCTGCCAGGCTTTCGGCGATCGTCGGGCCGACGCCTTCGACCGATTCGAGTTCTTCACGGTTCGCGGCGAGGATCGGTTCGAGGTCTCCAAAATGGGCGGCGAGGATCTCAGAGACGCCCTCGCCGACGTGCCGGATTCCGAGCGCAATCGTGAAACGGGCGAGCGTGGTCGCCTTCGCGCGCTCGAGGCTGGCGACCAGGTTCGCGGCGCTTTTCTCGCCCATCCGCTCCAGCGTCGCCAGCGTCGCGGCGTCCAGCGCAAACACGTCCGACAGGCGTTTGACGTCACCGCGCTCCACGAGCTGGTCGATGAGTTTCTCGCCCAGGCCCTCGATGTCGAGGGCTCCTCGGCTCGCGAGGTGGCGGAGATTGTTTTTCAGCTGCGCGGGGCAGTCGAGGTCGGGGCAGCGCGTGACGGCCTCGTCCTCGAGGCGGACGGTCGCCGCTTTGCAGACCGGACAGCGGGCGGGCAATTTGAAGCGCCGGGTCTTCGCGGGTCGCTTGTCCTTGACGACGATCACGATCTGCGGGATCACGTCGCCGGCGCGCTGAACGACGACGGTGTCTCCCACCCGCACATCCTTGCGATCGATCTCGTCCTGGTTGTGGAGCGACGCACTCGTGATCGTGACACCACCGACGTGAACCGGTGCGAGTTGCGCCACGGGGGTGAGAGCGCCCGTGCGTCCGACCTGAACCTCGATCCCCTCGACAACCGTCGTCTTGCGCTGCGGCGGAAACTTGAACGCGATCGCCCAGCGCGGAGCCCGCGTGAGCGTTCCGAGCTCTCGCTGCAGGTCCAGGCGATTGACCTTGACGACAGTCCCATCGATCTCGATCGACTGATCGTTGCGGCCGGCGAGCAGTCGCTCGTGGAAGCGGATGACCGCACGGGCGTTCTCGCAGATCTGGATGTCCGGGCTGACTTCGAAGCCCCAGGTCTTCAGTGTTTCGATGACTTCGGACTGGGTCTTTGTGCCGTCCGGAAGCCCCTCTTCGACCGCGTAGGCCCGGAAGTCGAGGGCGCGCAGGCGGCCCCGATCGATGTCGTGGAGCTGGCGAAGCGAACCCGCCGCGGCGTTGCGCGGATTGGCGAAAGGCTCCAGGCCGCGTTTCAGCCGCGCAGCGTTGAGGCGCTCGAAGCCCGCCACCGGCAAAGTCACCTCGCCTCTCACCGAGACGCGCTCACCATATTGCGTGCCGCCGCGCAGGGCGAGTGGAATGGTCTGGCAAAGCCGGAGGTTTCCGGTCACATCCTCGCCCACGCGGCCGTCACCGCGGGTCGATCCGACGACCAGCCGCCCGGTCTCGTAGATGAGTTCGATACCCGCGCCGTCGAATTTGGGTTCCGCCAGGTACTCGATCTCGTCTTCGAGTTCGAGCGCCCGGCCTATCCGCTCGTAGAAAGCGAGCATCTCAGCGGCGTCCATGGCGTTGTCGAGCGAGAGCATCGGTACGCGGTGTTCGACGGTTGCGAAGCCCCGACCGGGTGGAGTGCCGACTCGCCCGGTCGGAGAATCCGCTCTTCGCAGCCCGGGGTTCTCCGCTTCGAGCGCGACGAGTTCCCGGTACATCGCGTCGTATTCGGCGTCCGAGATTTTCGGGCGATCTTCCAGGTAATAGAGTCGACCGTGGTGATTGAGCTCGTCGACCAACTCGTCGATGCGGCTCGCAGCGGAGGGCTGTTTTCGAGAACTCGACATGGATCGTCGGATCTTATCAAGACGGCCGCGCGGGGCGGCGCGGCCAGCGGACGGAAACCGGCTCGCGAGCGGGATCGAGTTCCGATGATATGCCGTATTTCTCCCCAAGTCCTCGCCAACACTCAGAAAATCGCATTAAAGCAAAAGCCCGGTCGGGGCGATGAGTGCGGTGGGGCCGCATTGTCCGTTCAGCCCAGCCGCCGCGGTCTGCGCGTCGGTCGGGCTCGGATGGGCCCGCCCCATCGGTGAGCACAGAGGGAGCCGGATGAGCGAGGCCGCAGCGCTTGAGATCCGAAAGCCCGAGGAAGGGCTGCTCCACACGTTCGCGAACGCGATGCCCGTTGGTGTGCTGCTCGCTTCTGCCGAACGCGTCTGCTGGGCGAGCGAGCGCCTTGCCGAAATGGCCGGCTTCGAATCTTCATCGGATCTCGCGGGGTTGCCGCTCGGCGATCTCTTTTTGGATACCGGCGACGCACTGCCCGGTTCGACGACGCGCGCTGTACTCGAGTGCGAACTCAGGCGCGCCGATGGCTCGGTTCGCACCGTCACCTGCCGATTCGCGGAAGCAGTCACGCCCGCTGACCGTGCAGCCGCGTGGGTGATCGAAGACGTAACCCACATCCGCACCCTCGAGCGAGAACTATTGCGCTTGGGCCAGGACCTCCACGGGGCGAATCGCGAACTTGCTGATTTACGGGATCGCTTGCGACGAGAGAGCGACGAGCGCGAGGAATTGCTCACCGTCGTCAGCCACGAGTTGCGCACGCCCGTGACGATCATCAGCGGTTACAACCGGCTGTTGTTGACAGAGAAGATCGGTCCGCTCAACGACGAGCAGCGCGGATTTCTCGTCGAAGGTTCGAAGGCTTGCCGGCGCCTGGATCTGTTCATCGGGAACCTGTTGGAGGCGTCGCGTCAGAATTCGGATGGCGAGGTTCTGGAGATCACCCACGCCGGGTTGGCACCGGTGGTCGACGAAGTGGTCGGTCTGCTTCGGCCGCTCTTCGACGACGCGAAGCTGGAGGTTCGAGTGGACATCGCGGAGGATGCCGATCGGGCGCGATTCGATCGGACCCGCCTCGAGCAGATCCTGATCAACCTGCTTGGCAACGCAATCAAGTTTTCGCCGCCCGGCGCTGCGATTGAAATCTCGACTCGCGCTACCTCGCATATCCGCAAGGGCGGGCCCGAGCGCCCGTGCGTCGAATTCCGCATTTGCGACGAGGGCCCCGGCGTCGCGCCGGCGTATCGGCAGCGCATCTTTGAACCCTACGTCCAGATCGGCGAGGAAAGCGGTGCCGGCGGGCTCGGCCTGGGCCTCGCCATCTGCAGACGGCTCGTCGAAGCACACGGAGGGGCGATTTCGGCCCAAGGCCGCTCGGAGGGTGGAAGCAGCTTCGTTTTCACGATTCCCGTCTCCGATGCGCACGGTGGGATAGGCGAGGGAGGCTCCAGCTGATGGCTGCAAAACGAAAGTCGGGTTCTGCCAAGGACAACGCAAGAGCCGGTCTCCCGGGTCGGGGGCTCCGCGTGCTCGTGGTGGACGACGCCGAGGGCATTCGAACCTATCTGGCCAATCTTCTCGAGCTGTCCGGATACGATGTGGACACGGCAGAAAATGGAAGGCGCGCTCTCGCATTGCTCGATGGCGGCGCCGCTCCCGACGTGGTCATTCTCGATGTGATGATGCCGGGCATCGACGGCATCGAGACCCTTCGCCGGATTCGTGAGCGCCACGGCGCGGTCCCCGTGATCATGCTGTCGGTGGTCGGCAAGGCGAGCACCATCGTCGAAGCCATGGAGCTCGGCGCATCCGACTACATCAACAAACCCTTCGAGGAAGAGGAACTCCAGCTGACGCTCGACAAGGTGCTCGAGAAGAAGAGCCTCGAGCGCCAACGAGAAATCTTGAGCGAAGAGCTGCAGCGCTATCGCGATGGCGTCGTATGGGCCAGCGTGCCGATGCAGGAGATCCGGACCATCTTGGAGCAGGTGGGTGAAACCAACGTGACCGTCCTGATCCAGGGCGAGAGCGGGGTCGGCAAAGAAATCGTCGCGCGCACCGCCCACTCGGTCTCGACGCGTTCGGAGCATCCCTTCGTCAAGGTGAACTGCGCAGCGCTCCCCGAAGATCTTCTCGAGAGCGAACTCTTCGGCTACGAAAAGGGCGCTTTCACCGGCGCGGTTCGACGCAAGACCGGAAAATTCGAACACGCCCACAAGGGTACGATCTTCCTCGATGAGATCGGGGAGATGAGTGGGCCGCTACAGGCCAAGCTCTTGCAGGTGCTGCAGGATCACGAGTTCACGCGACTCGGCGGAAACGCGGAAGTCAAGGTCGATTTTCGCGTCGTCTGTGCGACCAACCGCAATCTGGATGAGATGATCGCGGAAGGCGCTTTTCGAGCGGATCTGTTCTTTCGGCTCAACGTCGTCAACGTCACGATTCCTCCGCTGCGCGAGCGTCGCGAGGAGATTCCGATCCTCATCGAGTCCTTCTTGCAGCGCTATTCGGCTCTCTATGGCAAGCCGGTGCCCACCATTAGTGCGGAGTTGATGGATGCGCTCCAGCGCCATCCGTTCCCAGGCAACGTTCGCGAACTCGAGAATCTGATCAAACGCGTGATCGTCCTCGAGACCGATCGCCCTGTTCTCAATGAAATACTCGAGCGCGAGCGAGGCAAGCCGGCCAACTACAGCGCGCTTGCCGAATTCATTGCGCACTCGGAAAAGACCGCGGGCGAAATTCCGCTGCGCGAGGTCGGCCGCCGAGCGGCTCAGGAGGCCGAGCGCGAGACCATCGGCCAGATGCTTCGGTACACCGACTGGAATCGCAAACAGGCCGCTGGCCTGCTGGGCATCAGCTACAAGACCCTGCTACAGAAGATCCGCGGCTGCGGGCTCGAACCCGGGTAGCTGCCCGCGCAGACCTCCGGGGTTCACTCGCTAGGCGGCACTGGCAGCCCGGGCAGGGCCGCTGTTTAATGAGGGGGCTGCACTGGCCGGGGCCCAGTTAACCGGGTTGATTTGGGTAGGGTGGTTTTCTGACGAGTGGATTCTACTAGGCGGGGCCGGTTGGCCTGAGCAGACCTGGCAGGTGGTGACTGAGGCTCTACTGCCGGGGCGCTGCTGCCTGGGGGTTGTTCGGAGGGGTGTTTGGTCGGGATTTGTCCGCTTGGCAATCCGATCCGGGAGTACGCGTGGGGTTCGCGTAGCGCGATTGCGGAGCTGCTCGGTCAGCCGGCTCCGTCGCCCCGGCCGCAGGCCGAGATCTGGATGGGCGCCCATCCGAAGGATCCGTCGCGGGCTCGATGTCGCGGCGGCTGGGTTCCGCTGCCCGATCTCATGCGCGAAGATCCGGCGGGGTTCCTCGGCGAGCCAGCCGCCGCCCGCTTCGATGGCGAGCTGCCGTTTCTCTTCAAGGTTCTGGCTGCCGCCCAGCCGCTTTCGATCCAGGCGCACCCGGACCGCGAGCAGGCTCGGGAAGGGTTTGAGCGGGAAACCGCGGCGGGCATCGCTCTCGAAGCGCGCGAGCGCAACTACCCGGATCCACACCCCAAGCCCGAGCTGATCTGCGCGCTTTCGCCGTTCTCGGCTCTTTGTGGCTTTCGGTCGACCTCTGAGATCGCACTGGCTTTTCGGGAGTTGCAGGTCGACGTGTTCGCGATCGAGATCGAGTCGTTGGAGCGCGAGGGCGATTCGAAGGCGCTCGAGCGTCTCTTCTCGGCAGTCTGGAACGCAGCAGCTGACCCAATCGCACGCGCGATCGACCAGGCCGTGACGAACGCGGAGCGACGATCGGAAGATCCCGCCACGCGCTGGATGACCGCGATTGCGGCGCTCTATCCGGGAGACGCAGGCGTGCTCGCTCCGCTGTTTCTCAACCTCGTCGAGCTGGCTCCCGGCGAGGCGATGTATCTGGGTGCGGGCGAGCTGCACTGCTATCTCGAGGGCTTCGGAATCGAGATCATGGGCAATTCCGACAACGTGCTGCGCGGTGGACTGACCGCGAAGCACGTCGACGTTTCGGAACTCTGCCGCGTGTTGCGCTTCGAACCCCGTGAAGCGGAGATCCTCCTGCCGCGCGAAATCTCAACGGGTGAGCGGGTCTTCGAAACGCCGGCCGCCGAGTTCGAACTGGCTGCGCTCAGCGTCAAGAAAGGCAGGCCCTGGCGAAGTGCCAGGGCTCGCGGCGTCGAGATCTTGCTGGCCATCGAAGGGGAGATGACGATCACGGACCGAGGTGTGGGCGAATCCTTCGCCATGGCGCGCGGCGCCTCTGTGCTCATCCCAAATTCGGTGGAATGCTATGAACTCGCCGGGGCGGGTGTCGTGTACCGCGCTGGGGTGCCAGAA